>Ga0302324_100004811_pt1 | contig 29759 bp, 20 predicted proteins | sample Palsa_T0_1_FD_201949 | JGI IMG/M metagenome (GOLD analysis project Ga0302324, IMG submission 201949) | Peat permafrost microbial communities from Stordalen Mire near Abisko, Sweden - Palsa_T0_1 | ecosystem: Environmental > Terrestrial > Soil > Palsa > Peat permafrost | place: Sweden: Abisko...
AGCGGCCGCCGGAAGAAGTGCGCGCCGAGATCGGAGCTTGGGCGCTGAAGTCGCCGGCCATGAGCGAAGAGGATTTCATGCTGCGGTTCGCGCCGTCGCTCGGTGGCGTCTTCGATGGCCCGTGGCCGGCGAAATCGTATGCTTGCACCTCCGTCGACGCCGCCGACGGATCGTTCGTCGTCTGGAACAAGGACGCTGAAATCGGATTGGCGCGCGCCGTCGCGTCGAGTTGCGCGGTTCCCGGAATCTATCCGCCGGTTTCGTTCCGCGGCCGCCGCTACATCGATGGCGGAATGCGATCGGCCACCAATGCCGATCTCGCGAAAGGTTATGACGCCGTCGTTGTCGTCGCGGTGATGCCTAAGACGATGCCATCGTTCGTCTCGGACCTCTTTGGCAAGCGTTTCGAGGACGAACTGCAAGCGCTGCGCGACAGCGGCAGCCGTGTGGAAGTGATCGTCCCGGATGAGCAATCGGCTGCCGCGTTCGGCATTAACCTGATGGACGCCACCCGCCGCCAACCCTCCGCGCAAGCTGGATTAACGCAGGGCCGCAACGAGGCTGCGCGGCTGCTCGACATCTGGCGGTAAGGTGAGGCGGTCTCCCCGGATCGCGGGAGAGCCGTGGAACTCCCAGTACAAGACGACCGCCGTTCCAGTACGCTTTTCGGCTCCGGCGTATTCCTTTACCGATCGAACAGTGCAATGATCGATCCCAGCATCAGTCAATATATGAGCCGCACGGAGTAACCACTTCAACGAGGGACGCAGTCAACCTCCCCCGCCTCTTCGCGGCTCACCAAATTCTTGCTATGTAGATCGGCGGCTTGGCGCCCGCTTCGTCTCGGTTTTCGCCGCGTCAAGCCGCGCCGCGATGGTGGTGAAGCCCGGCGTGGGGCCGTTCCATCGCAATTGCTCCACGTCGTCGAACAGCGCAATGTCGGTTCGGAGCGTGGCGAGCGTTCGAAACAGCATGGCTTGGTCGCGCTGCTCGGAGAGCGTGTGCGCCAGGGCGCTGGCGTTAGCGGCGTTCACGCTCCACTCGCGCCAATCCGCCGGTATGGATTCAAGATGGCCGAATTTGGCGAGAACCGCCGCGGTGGACTTCGCGCCCCATCCCGGCAGACCCGGATAGCCGTCAGCCGCATCGCCGACCAGCGCAAGATAGTCGGGAATCGACGCCGGCGAGACGCCGAATTTTTTGACTACGCCAGCCTCGTCGAGCGTGACGCGCGTCCGGCGATTCAGCTGGACGATGCGGGCGCCGCTCACGCATTGGCCGAGGTCCTTGTCCGGCGTGCAGATGATCACTCGATCGACCCGCGCGTCCCGAGCAGCCGCAACAGCACCGGCAGCCAGCGCATCATCCGCCTCGAACTCCACCATCGGCCAGACGACCATGCCAGCCGCCGAGAGCGTTTCTTCGAGCAATGGAAACTGCGCCCACAGATCCGGTTCGATGCCTTCGCCGGTTTTGTAGCCCGGCCACAGTCCATTGCGGAACGACTCGATGACGCGATCGGTGGCAACGGCGATGTGCGTGGCGCCGCCGCTGATCATGCCCAAAACGGATGCGAGCACGCCTCGGACTGCGCCAACCTCGCGGCCGTCCTTATCGCGGGCGGAAGGCAACGCGTAGTAGTGCCTGAATAATTCGTATGTGCCGTCGATTAAGTGAACTTGCAGGGCTCGCCTCCACGCACAACCATTATTGCGGTTTACTTGCGCAGTAAGGCTGCCCAGTTTTCGACCAATGTGAGGCGCGCCGAAGCGTCCCCTCCAACGGCGATGATGAGGAACCGCTGCCCGTCGGGGGTCACGTCCCAGCGTTGCCGGCTCGAGCCTCCGCCATAAATACGTGCCCGGAACAAAACCTTGGGAGCGCCGGCTTTGAACGTTCCGCCGAGCGTCACATCCACGCTCATCAACTTCCCTTCGGGAGTGACATACAGCAGTTCTTTACCGTCTCGCCGCCAGCGCGGCTGGTAGCCGCCTCCATTGGAGATGGGAACTCGAAGGCTGGGTTCCGGAAAAGAGGCAACGTATACTTCGTACCTGCCGGATTCGTCCGACAAGTAAGCCACGAAATGTCCGTCGGGAGAGAATCTGCCTTCGCGTTCGTTCGAGGCTGTTTGCAGATACACCAGCGGCTTTCCAGGGGGTTTCCCCGGCTCCATCGGCAAGGCCCACAGGTCGTACTTCGTTTTAGGATCCGTCTGCTGGTAGAGGAGCCAGCGCCCGTCGCGCGACCAGTCCAGCGGATCCGTTGGACGCTCAAACTTGAACAGCACCTCTTCGTTGCCGGCGTTGCTGGCCGCCTTGAGAAAAATGCTCGACGCGGACTCAAAGACCAGGCGGCTTCCGTCCGGAGACCAAACCGGACGATCGCTGGCGTCGGGTGGCGTAATGCGATTGCTCACACCGCGAGCAAACTCGTCGATCCAGGTACCCGGCTGGCCGGACGTCGTCCGGACGGAAGCCACGCGCGTTCCGTCCGGAGAGAGCGCTAGTTCGTTGATCAGGCCCGGAGCACCGACCGTACCCAAAGACTTGCCCTGGCGGTCATACCAGGTGAGCTTGCGTTCTCCTCCCGCGCCCACCGTGGTGGCGTAGACCAGGACGCCCGTCGAGGAGACCGAAAAATCGCCGTTGCCCGCCACCTGCTCCGCTAGCGGCACTGCATCACCCGAAAGCTCCAACCGTACGCTGTCAAAAGGCTGGGCCATCAGAGTACCTTCGCGGGAAAACAGAAGGTAGCCGTCCCGCGGAGCCCGCGGGTTGAGCGGCGGCGCAAAGGCCAAAGAAGACGCGTCCGCGAGCAGCCGCTTCGGAGCTGGCCGTTCGTGGCCAGGATTACCCGTACCAGCTTCAAGCGTTTCCAAAAAGATTCCACTGCTTTCGCCAGAGGCTGCACCTCGCCGGTAGAGAAAGTGCCGGCCGTCCGGCAACGGCACGGGGAACCCGTGGGATATCTCCCCGAGTTTCGGGTCGAGGACGGTTAGCGGGGAGACGGCGCCGCCCACGGCTGGCACCTGGAACAAGCCGGTGGTGAGCGTGCCGAAGACGATTCGGCCATCCGTTGTCCAGAAGCCTCCCAGGAGAACGCCCGGCAGACTGCAAAGGGACTGGGGTGGGCCGCCGGATGGGTCAACCTTCTTCAACTTTTCCTGCGCGCCGAATGCGATGAAGCGGCTGTCGGGCGACCAGAACTGCACCCCGACCACTCCTTCCGTGCCCGTCAGAGGACGCGGATCGAGTTGGTCCAGCGCGCGAACCCACAGGCGGGCGACGCCTTCCGTGACGGCCGGAAACACCACTCGCCGGCCATCGGGTGAAATGGTGGGATTTGGAAATGCCGCGGGGGTTGCTTTGTCTGGGAGCGGAATCTGGAAGCGCGCCGGCTCCGGCGGGGGAGGCGGCTGTTCGCGAAAGTGAACGAAGGCGAGCGCGGCCAGCGCAACCGCGAACACCACCGGGACTGCTGCTGGAACCATTCCGAGCCGCGACCGTGAGGAAGCGGTTGTTGCGGGCGCGTCATCCAGCAGCTCCCACGCGTCCCCGACATCACGCAGCCGTTTCTTCGGATCTTTCTCCAGGCACTTCTTGAGTAGCCGCCCCACTTTCGCCGGAACCTGCTCCCAATCCGGCTGCTTGGTGAGCACCTGCGCCAGCGTGTCTGAAACCGTCTCGCCTTCGAACAACGGTTTGCCCGTCAGCATCTCGAACAGCACCACGCCGAAGGCCCAGATATCAGCGCGCTTGTCTACCGGCTTCCCGCGCGCCTGCTCCGGACTCATGTACGCCGCCGTTCCCAGAATCATCCCCGCGAGAGTGGGAGAGATGGTGAGCGTCGGTGAATTCACGGGGTCCGCTCCCTCACGGTCGCGGTTCGGAAGGGCGGCCAATCCGAAGTCGAGCACTTTGACCACACCAGAGGGCGTGATCATGATGTTGGCGGGCTTCAAGTCGCGATGGATGATCCCTTTTTCATGGGCGGCTTCCAGAGCGTCGGCGATCTGGCGCGCGTAGTTGAGAGCGGTTTCCAGCGGGAGCGGTCCTTGGAGTGTTTCGCCATCGACCAGCTCCATTACTAGCGCTCGATCTTCGATACCGTAGATCTGCGCGATGTTGGGATGGTTCAGCGACGCGAGAACTTTGGCTTCACGCTCGAAGCGTGCCAGGCGCTCCGACTCCTGCGCGAGAGCCGAAGGCAAAACCTTGATCGCCACCTCGCGCTCCAGCTTGGTGTCCCTGGCTCGATATACTTCGCCCATGCCGCCCGCGCCGATGGGCGCAAGGATCTCATAAGGGCCGAGTTTGGTTCCCCCAGATAGCGGCATACGCGGGAATTAGTTAAGTTTACTCGATCAGAAACGGACGGTGCCCGAATCACGACGCACCTCTTCCCGCCCAGCGCTCCCATCCCCTCCAGTGTGAAATACAGTCCAATGATCGATAGGGTCAAGCCCTTGATCCTTGATCGCATGGAATGGTTCGAAGGAAGCTACCAGGAAGTGATGGGTTAGGTGAACTTCCAGGGAGTGCCTCCACGCACAACCATATCGCGATCCAGTGCCGCTCGCGAGATTCGCTCTCAGGTGCTAACATCATCGACATGTTTCGAACATCGGGCGTTGGAGGTCCGAAGATGCGACACTCAGTGGCGCTCGTCTTACTCGGACTATTCGCCGCCGGAGTTCACGCGCAATGGCTGAACTTCCCTACGCCGGGAACGCCCCGCACTGCCGACGGCAAACCGAATCTCACCGCAGCCGCGCCGCGCGGGCTCGACGGCAAGCCGGACCTCTCCGGCGTCTGGATGCACGAGACCACCACGGTCGCGGAAGTGAAGCGCCTCTTTGGCAACCGCTTCGACGACGCGATTAAAGTGGACGTGCCTGGAATGGAGATTGGCACCCAACACAAATACGCCTTCAATATCCTGCTGGACTTCAAGCCCGAAGAAGCAATGCTGCGGCCCGCAGCCGCGGAGATCCTCCGCCAGCATCGCCTCAGCGCAATCGAAGACCCCGCCAGGGTTTGCACGGGAGTCATCGGCATTCCGCTCGCCGGTCTGCTCTCCGAACCGATCAAGATCGTGCAGGCGCCCCGGCTGACGGTGATCTTGTACGAAGTCCAAAACCTGCGCCGCCAAGTCTACACCGACGGCCGCGCTCTTCCCAAGGAGGTCAACCTCCCGGCTTTCTTGGGCTATTCGGCCGGCCATTGGGAGCAGGACACTCTGGTTGTGGAGACTGCCGGTTTCAACGACAAAACCACCCTGGATGCTGCGGGGCACCCGCATAGCGAAGCGCTGCACATCACGGAACGCCTCAGCCGCCGCGACTTCGGACACATGGATGTCGAAATGACGTTCGACGATCCCCAGATGTACACCAAGCCCTTTACCATTAAGATCCCCCACGATCTGCTGGCCGACGCCGACATCTTTGAAGACTTCTGCGAAAACGAGAAGGATCGAATTCATCTCGGAAAATAGTAGGCCCGGCCACTCGCCCGTTCGCCGCAACCCGCCCGATATGAGATATTGAAAAGCGCGCGGGACATATGATCGAAACGGTCGAGCCCTTGATCCTTGATCTCCTGGAGTGGCTGGCAGGCGGCGAGAGAAGCTACGACGAAGTGATGGGAGCGTGGCGCACTTCATGTCCCAGGCTACCGGTCTGGGAGGATGCGAACGACCGCGGACTCATCTCGACCGAGCATGCGGGCGGGCGGCTGATCGTCAGAATTACCCCGGCGGGCCGCGCGTTTCTAGCAATGCACCGGCCATCAAGAATGGAGGCATCATGAAAACACTTCTGATTGCGGCCGCACTGACCTTCGCGGTCGGCCTGTCCGCCGAGGTCCACAAGAAGGACGTGGATATCAAAGCGCCGGACGGCGTCAACCTGAAGGGAACGTACTTTTCAGCAGGGCGGCCGGGTCCCGCGATGTTGCTCCTGCATCAGTGCAACATGGACCGGCATGCGTGGGACGTGCTCGCCGAGGATCTCGCCGGCAACGGGTTCAACGTCCTGGCGATCGACTACCGGGGATTTGGCGAGAGCGGCGGCGAGAAGTCCACTGACCGGGCACACGCCATGCAGAAGTGGCCGGGCGACGTGGACGCAGCCTACGCGTACCTGACCAGCCAGAAGGGCGTCGATCAAACGCGCGTCGCGGCCGGCGGCGCAAGCTGCGGTGTGATGCTGTCGTCGGATCTCGCCGCTCGTCACCCGGAGATCAAGGCGCTGATGCTGCTTTCAGGCATGGCGAGCGACGCGGCACGGGCATACATCGCGGGCAACGCGTCCCTGCCGGTCTTTGGCGCGGCTAGCGAAGGCGACACCGGCGCGGCCAAGGGAATCCGGGAGGCCGTCGCGGCGTCGAAGGACCCCAAGTCCACTGTCAAGATTTATCCGGGCACCGAGCACGGCGTCCCGATGTTCGCCAAGAACCCCGACCTGGAACCGATGGTCGTCGCGTGGCTCAAGGCGCAGCTCTCGCCGGCAGGCGGAACTCACTAGCCTAGGATTGACTTCGATCTGGTTCGCCGTCTCTTGGACGCTTCTTGCGGGCACGTTTGCGTGCCAGGGCTGCTTTCGTGCGCTTCTTCTCGCCCGGCTTCAAATAGAACGAGTGCCGCTTGATGTCCTTGATAATGTCTTCTTGCATGACTTTTCGCTTGAAGCGCTTGAGCGCGCTTTCCAAGCTTTCGCCATCATGAAGTTGAACTTCCGCCAAAAGAATTCACCTCGGTTTCCGATTTGGGATCGACTATTCAGGGTAACAGCTTCCCGCCGGCCGCGCTTGCGGCGCACCCCGCGGTGTGCACCCAGGGTGGCTAGCTCCGCAGCAACTCCAACAGCGCGGACGACACCGCTTCCGGCTTCTCGCGCGGCAAGAAGTGCCCGGCGCCTGGAATGACACGGCGCGCCACCAGCGCCGGAAACACCGCGCTCTCGGCTGGCGTCACATCCGGCGATGGGCGCGCTAGCGGATCGGTCGCGCCATACAGCAGGATCGACGGCGCCGCGATCTTGGGGCGCTGCGCGAGCCGCCGCTCCATCTGGAGAAAGCGCTCTTCGCCCGGCGCGTTCCCATTGCGGTGCCGGTAGGAATGAATCACAACATCCACGAAATCGGGATTGTCGAACGACGGCGCGGTGCGATTGTACGCGTCGTCGCTGAAGCGCCAGCCGGGCGACCACGTCTGCCACAACAGCTTGCACAGGTTCCGCCGATTGGCAGCCAGTCCGGCTCGCCCGCGCTCCGTATTGAAATACCACTGATACCAGAGCTCGCGCTCCACCTCCGGCGGCGCTGGCTGTTGCGGACCGAAAACATTCTGGATGGTGTACCCGCCGATGATGACCGTCGCGCGCACGCGTTCCGGATGCAGGGCCGCGGCGATGGCCGCCGCGCGTCCGCCCCAATCGTACCCGGCAAGTGCCATTTGCTTCAGTCCGAGAGCATCGGCGAAGTCGATCAGATCTTGTCCAATGGCCGCCTGCTCGGCCATGCGAGCAGCAGATGCATCGCGGAACCGCGTGGGCCCGTAGCCGCGCAGGTAGGGAACCAACACGTGGTTTCCTGCCTTAGCGAGCGGCGGCGCTACTTCGTCGAACGCGCGGACGTCGTCGGGGAAACCGTGCAGCAGCACGATCGGAAACCCCTGCGGGTCGCCTTGCTCTTCATATGCGATGTTGAGAACCGGTGTCTGAACCGATCGGGTGGTGGATTGCGCTTGAGCCATGTTCGCAATGGTTGCCAGAAGAAAGGCTCTGCGATCCACGTTAGCGTGTTTCCATGAGCTGCACGTAAAAATTGTTGGGATCGCGGAAGATGATCACGCGCTGGCCTTGTGGCAACGTTACTGGCGCGCCACCGGTGGTGATCACGGACCATCCGGCATTCTTCAGAGACGCGGTCAGAGCGTCGATACCTCGCACGAAAACGCGCAGCATTCCCTGGCCAGCCTCGGGAAACGGCGCGCCGGGGGCATCGCCAGCCTTCACTTTCTCGAATCGCATACCGTCCCATTTCAATCCAAGCAGCCTACCGTAGAGCTCCGTGGCCTTGCCGACGTCGCCGACACTGACGGTCAGATCCGCTCCCGAATTTTCCGACCGCTCCAATTCGACCGGGAATCCGTCGGGATCGCGCAGGGATTTCGGCCCGTCCGATCGGCGAAGGAACAACGTAGCGACGCCCGGTCCCGCGATTGGTTCGCCCTTCGGCTTTCGCGCTTCGCCCCACTGCACCAGTTCGATCCCCATCGGCGATCCAGGAATCTTCAGCACAGCGGCGCGAAATTGTTTGCCCGGCACGCCGTACAAATTCGCCACCGCCGGATTGTCCGTGAACTTGTGCTCGCCCGGAGGTCCGCTAATTTCCAGGCCCAGGGCGTCATGATAAAACGCCAGGGATCGATCCAGGTCCGAAACGATGTGCAGGAATGGTCCGACGCCAACCACCGGACCTTCCGTCGAAGCAGTCTGCCCCAGCATCAGCATCGCGCACAATAATCCCGTCACCAACCGCGCCACGAAGATTGTCATCGCTTATGCAGTATACGCCAATGTGATAATCTCGATGGCCATATGGCTATCCGTAACCAGTCTCCATCACGCCGCGGCATCCTTGCCGGCGCCGGCCTCGGTCTAGGTTCTGGTCTGCTCGCGGGATTGACGCGCGCGCAAGCCGCCACCCCCGCGGCACACGCGGACGCTTCCGCCAAGATCTGGAGCGGCGAATACTGGGCAAAAAAGGGCGATGTCTCGCTCTACATGTTTCGAAAGCGCGCCGGCGCGCCAACCCAGGCTAGCCAACCCGCGCTCCCGGTTCTCTTCCTGGTGCATGGCTCGTCGGTTTCCTCGCGCCCCAGTTTCGACCTAACCGTTCCCGGGCACGGCGAATACTCCGTCATGAACACTTTCGCGCAATATGGGTTCGATGTGTGGACCATGGACCACGAAAACTACGGCCGATCCAGCCGCACGGAAAGCAACTCAAATGTCGCCAGCGGCGTTGAGGATCTCAAAGCCGGAGTCGACGTGGTGGCGCGCGAAACGGGCCGGTCAAAGATTCACATGTTCGGCGAATCTTCCGGCGGCCTCAGAGCCGGCGCCTACGCGATGGCGCGCCCGGAGCGCATCGATCGCCTGGTGCTTTCCGCCTTCACTTATAAAGGAACCGGCTCGCCCACCCTTACCGAGCGAGCCAAGCAGCTTGAGTATTACCGCACGCACAATCGCCGCTTGCGCGATCGCGACATGATCCGCAGCATCTTCACGCGCGATAAGCCCGGCACTTCCGATGCGGCGCTGGCCGAGTTCATCGCCGATCAAGAGCTGAAGTTTGGCGACCAGGTTCCCACCGGCACCTATCTCGATATGACCGCGAACCTGCCCGTCGTCGATCCGGCCAAAGTGCTGTCGCCCGTGTTGCTCATCCGCGGCGAGTACGACGGCATCGCAACCGTCGAGGACCTGCTCGATTTCTACAAGCAGCTCCCCACGGGCGACCGCCAGTTCGTGATTCTCCCGGGCCTGGCGCACTCGGTGGTCTCCGGGCTCAACCGCCAGCTATTCTGGCACGCCATGCGCGCGTTTCTCACCTTGCCTGCCCCGGCCGCGCCGTCCGCGTAGACGCTGGCGTCAACCAGAGGTGCAAATTGAGGAAGACCCCGAGTTTCATATTCGGCATGTTGGCCGGGTGCATGTCCGTTGCCGCGCAGGTGACCGCGATTAAGGCCGGCAGCCTGATCGATCCCGACGCGGGCACGGCGCTCGCCGATCAGGTCATCCTCATTCGCGCCGGCAAGATTGAAGCGGTGGGCCGAGGACTGGCAATTCCTTCGGGCGCCGCCATCATCGATCTTTCGAACATGACGGTGCTGCCGGGATTGATCGACTGTCATACGCACCTCGCGGATGGCGCGCATGGAGGCGGCGACCCGATTTCTCAATTGACCAAGAGCGCCTCGCGCGTCGTTCTGGAATCGGTGCCCAACGCGCGCGTCACGCTAGAGGCCGGATTCACCACCGTGCGTGATGTCGGCGTGTACCGCGCGCTGAACGATGTGGCGCTGCGCGATGCCATCAACCGTGGAGACATCATCGGGCCTCGCATGTTTGTGGCGGGAGCTTATATCACCATCACCGGCGGCGCGGGCGCGATGACCGGCTTTGCCCCCGACATTCAACTGCCCTGGGATTTCCATTACGGAGAAGCCAACAGCCCCTGGGAGGTTCGGCAGAAAGTTCGCTTGCTCGCGCACGATGGCGTCGACCATATCAAAGTGCTTTCCTCGGGAGCCGTGCTCACTCATGGCAGCAATCCAAAATCGCAGGAGTTCACGCTGGAGGAGTTGCAGGCCGCCGTGGACGAAGCCGGCCATTTCGGCCTGCGAGTGGAGTCCCACGCGCATTCCCCGGATGGGATCAAGAATGCGATTCGCGCGGGCGTCGCGTCGGTGGAGCATGCCACCATGATCGACGACGAAGGCCTCGCCCTGGCCAAGCAGCGCGGCACTTATCTCGACATGGACATTTACGATGAGGAATGCATTCAGGAAGACGGCAAAAACGGGAAAACTCCGCAAGATTTCCTGGAGCATGACCGCGAGCTTGGACAGCTTCAGCGCGACAACTTTCGGAAGGCGGTGAAGGCCGGGCTGAAAATGTCCTTCGGGACCGACGCCGGAGTGTGCGCTTACGGCGAGAATGCCAGGCAATTCGCTTGGATGGTGAAGTACGGGATGACGCCCATGCAGGCCATCCAGTCGGCCACGTCAGCCGCCGCCGATCTGCTCGGACGAAGCAATGAACTGGGGTCCATCAAGCCGGGCAAGTATGCGGACGTGATCGCGGTGTCGGGCGATCCGCTACGCGATGTCAGCCTTTTGGAGCACGTGCACTTCGTGATGAAGGACGGGAAAGTTTACAAGCAATGATTTAATGCCCCTCGGCGAAGATGCGCTGCACCAGCCCCGCCACGTTCATGCTCGGCCAATCCGCGTACTTGGTCTTCAATTCCGCGCTGAGCTGTTTGCCCGCATCCTCGGCCGAAACGCCTTGCCGCTTCAGCGCCAGCGCGCGCGCCTGAACATCGCTGAGAAAATTCCTCTCGGAAGCAATCAGCGAGCCGTCACCCGGCGCGCTGTGATCCGGCAGAACATGCAGCACCTTCATCCCAGCGAGTTTGTCGAGCACGGCGATCCAGCTCGAAGAGGTCCCACCGTCTGCGGCAATGCCCGGCACCACCTTGTTCTGCACGATGTCGCCCGACACCAGCGTCCGATCGGGCTCAACGAATGTCAGCTCATCGCCTTTCGTGTGACCTTCGCCGAGCCACAGCAGCCTGGCCGTGACGCCGCCCAGATCGAGCTTCGCTTCATCCTCGAAAAGAACATCGGGAGTGCGCAACATGTGGACGTCCTTCAGCAATTCCGCGTTCTGCGCCGACATGGTGCGGAAGCGATCGATTATTTCAAGCCCGTGCAGTTCCATCTCCCGCTGCTGAACCGTATTGCGGATCAGAATGGTTCCGGCAGGAAAGCCCGGCTCACCGCCCGCGTGCTCGGGATGAAAATGCGTGGTGGTGAGGAAAAGTTTTGGACCCTTGGAAAGCTTGGCGGCGGCGCGCGCCACGGTTGCTCCGTTGCGCGGCCCCAGGCCGGTGTCGACCACCAGCGTCGCGCGATCGCCCACAATAATCGCGACGTTGGGAAATCCCATGATGGCCCAGACGTGATCCGATACTTTGACCGTGTCTTCCGTCATGAGAGGCTGTGGCATCTGGGCCGCGGCGCTGGCGGCGAACACGCTACCGAGCGCAAAAAACATCCAACGTCTTTTGATAAGCAATGGCATCCCGGCCTCCTAATTCTTTGCGGCAGCGGTGTTGACGGAAGTTTGATAGCTCAACGTTTCCATCCATCTTCCGTCTCGCTTCACCCACACGCGAGTAACGTGCAGCGGCTTTCCCCGGTCGGGCTGGTGCTCCGAAGTCATCAAAACCGCGTCGCCGAAATCGAACATGCGGGCTGACATCAGCGGCGTGGGAGCCACTCCCGCCATCTTCGAATGGTCGAAGTCGTCCATCCGGCCGTGTTTGTCGTAGACCTTGTTGCTATTGGAGCTGGCCGCCACGAATTCATCAGCCACCAATGTGGCGAAGACCGCCGAATTGTGTGCCATGGCCGCCGTCTCCAGCTTCGAGTACGCACTGATCACTTGCTGCTCCGTTTCATTCTTCGGTAGATACGCCACCGTCTTGCAGGGGTTTTCGCAATCCTTCCCCGCCCCCGGCGCGAAGGAAGGCGGCGCATCCAACGACGATACCTCTTGATAGACAATCGCCTTCCAGCCTTCGGCGCGCTTCACCCATACGCGCAACGCGTGCGTCCTCCCCAGGTTCGCCTGGACATCTCCGATTTCGCCGTAAGCGAAATGCTTTGGTTGAGCGTCGTCCTCGTTCACAATTGCAGCTTTGGGCGGATCTCGCAGAACTTGAGCTTTCGTCTGGGTCTTTCCGTCAGAATCCGTCCAGGTGAAATCCGCGTCGAGAAGTTTCTCCAGCGCGGGCTTATCCCCGTGCGCGGCGGCGTCGACAAAAGCGCGATCAGCCTGAAGCATCGCTTCATCCGGCTGGCCGGCGGAAACCAGCGTCGCCCACATCGCAGCCCATAACCCAATCAGTAGAACTCGCATGAGAACCAATATGGCAAGCGCGTCACAATCACGATGCCCGTTAGTAGCTAATTCCTCTTCTCCATCTCCGCGAGCGCGGCCATTTCCTCGTCGAACGTCGCGATGCGGCCGTGCACCGGAATGTCTTTGGCGAAGTGGATCTTTCGCATGGCCAAATTCTGGCGATAATTTTCCGCCCAGGGATGCTTGAACCAGGTCATGTCGATCAGATCGCCTTGCACCAACAGATTATCGCGCGGGACAAATGCGGCAATTAGGTACGGCGAATGCGTGTTGTCGTGCAGATGAAACAGGTCGACTTCCATCGAGCCGTCCTTGAGCACCAGCGTGTCGTCCATGCCGCGAAACTTCAGCGTCTTGCCGGACTTCGTCAGCAGATCGGGCTTAAGCGTCGCTTTGCGCGAAGTCATTTCCCTGAAGATGCTCTCGTTGCCCTGGTGCGAGATCACCGTCAGGCCCTCGGCCACCGCCGTACGCAAGCCTCCGGTGTGATCGAAGTGATGATGCGTCACAATCACCTCCGTCAGCGGTTTATTCGGCACCGTCGCGCGCGCCTTGTCGATCACGGCTTTCGTGCGAGCCTCGCTGGTGGGCGCCTCAAACAGCGTGAGATGATCGTCAAACTCAAACAGGATGCTAAAGGCATTGCCGCCGGTGCCCGCCAGCCACCAGATCCCTTTGGCCACCTGCTGGGCGTCCACGGAAATAACCGGAGGAGCCAGCGCTGCGGCGCTTTTCACCGCGGCGGGTGCGGCCAGATCCCCCACGTCGCCATCCACGGTGTTTTTCGAAACGTGGAAATCCCCGCTCGTCCAATTCCTGAAATCGATCTTGGTGACATAGTGCTTGGGAAGCCGGATGCCGCTCACGGTTTCGTAATCTTCAAACGAAGTGGTGTTGACGACGTCACCCAAATTTTCGCTCGAAGTAATCCAACTCACCGCCGTGGGCAGGTGCGTGGTCGAATCCAGCCCGAGCGTCAGCTTGTCGCCCTTTGCGGTGACGATGTCGATCAATTCTTCCTTACCCTTCTTGTGAACAGCGCCGATCTTCGCGGCGGGATCGAGCGCGGCGCGCACGATCGTGATCGGCGTCCCAAGCATCTCAATGCGGCGATCCGTCGCAGCGGTGTCCGAGGCCCGCTGCGCTCGGCCTTCGGCGTTGATGTTGAACGCGACATCGCCATCCAGGCTCGTGTTCTGCCGCTGGTCAGTGGGAAGCGCGAAGGGAAACATCCCGATGCGGTGTTGCTCGGTGCGGGCGCGGTCGTTCGCCAGGTCGATGCTGCGTTTGAACTCAGGCACCCACCAGGTCGGCAGCGGGCCTTCCGGGTGGGGATTTTGCCCAACGTTCGGGGCCACGCCGGAGCCTTCGATCACCAGCGTCTTCACCGCCACGATCCTTTCCTTCCCGCCCAGTGCGTCCGCCGCGTTCGCGATCGCCTTCAGTCCGGCGGATTGTCCGAATGCAACCGCCGCCATCGTGAGAACAATTGAAATGATTCGTGTCATGCTTCGTTGGGGGCCTCGGTCCCCGGGACGGCGGTGTCGCGCTGCTTTCCCTGCATCCGCAGCCGCAGCCGGTCGAACTCCAGGTAAACCACCGGCGTTGTATAGAGCGTGAGCAATTGGCTCAGGATCAGCCCGCCCACAATGGTGATGCCCAGGGGCCGGCGCAGCTCATAGCCCGTGCCCGTCTCGATCGCCAACGGCAGAGCGCCCAATATCGCGGCCATGGTCGTCATCATGATCGGGCGAAAGCGCAACATGCACGCTTCGAAAATCGCGTCGATCGGCTTCTTGCCCTCCTGGCGCTCCACCTGCAGAGCGAAATCGATCATCATGATGGCGTTCTTCTTAACGATTCCGATCAGCAGCACAATGCCGATGATGGAGATGATGTTCAGATCCTGGCCGAAGAGCATCAGCGCCAGCATGGCGCCCACGCTCGCCGACGGCAGGGAGGAGATGATGGTCAGCGGATGGACCAGGCTTTCATACAAAATGCCGAGAACGATGTAGACCGCCAGCAGCGCCGTTAGAACCAGGATGGGCTCGGTGCCTAGAGATTGCTGGTAGGCCAGCAGCGTGCCGGCATAGAAGGCTTGCAGCGTGGAAGGAGCGCCCAGCCGCTTTTGCATCGCCGCAATGCTCGCCGTGGCATCGCTCAAAGACACGCTCGGCGCGAGGTTAAAGGACACGGTGACCGATGGGAACAAACCCGTGTGGTTGATTGCCAGCGGTACCGTGTTGGCTTGGCCCTTGGCCATGGTAGCCAGCGGAATGTTATTGCCTTTGGAGTCTTGAAAGTAGATGTCTTTCAATCCTTGCGGGCTTTGCCAATACTGGGGCGCGACTTCCAGCACCACGTAATACTGATTGAGCTGGGTGTAAATGATGGATACTTCCGATTGACCGAACGCACTGTATAACCCCGAGTCCAGCGATTGCACGGTTTGGCCGAGCTTTGCCGCGGTGACGCGGTCGTAGGTCATCAGCTCATCCAGGCCGCCATTCTGCTGGTCCGAGCTGACATCCTGCAGGCCGGGCAATTTCTTCATCTGGGCCAGCAGCAACGGCCCCCACTTGGAAAGATCCTGCACGTTGTCGGCTTGGATGGTGTATTGATACATCGCATTGCTGGCCCGGCCTCCGATGCGCAGATCCTGCACCGCTTGCAGGAACGAGGAAGCCACCGGCAGACGGTTCAATTTCGGGCGCACGCGGTTGATAATCTGCGTGGCGCTGCTGCCGTCGCGCTGGTTCAGCGGCTTGAGGGCAACGAACATGTTGGCGGTATTGGTGGCCCCCTGGGTGCCGGTGAACGCAATTACATTCTGAACGCCAGGATCGCTCTTGATCACAGCGCCGATCTGCTGAATGGCGTTGTTCATCGCCGGGAAGGACGAATCCTGCGGCCCCTGCACCGCGCCGGCCATCGCTCCGGTGTCCTCCACCGGGAAAAAGCCCTTGGGTATCTTGAGGATCACGATCACATTGAGCGCGATGACGAGGAACAGAACCACCAGAGTGGGGATCGGGTGCTCCAGCACCCAATGCAAGGTCTTGCGATACAACGACAGCACTGCGTCGAACGCTTTTTCGCTGGCCGTGAAAAGGCGGCCCGGTTTATCATTGCTCTCCTTTTTCAGCAGATAAGCGCACATCATCGGCGTGGTGGTAAGCGAAATCACCATGGACACGACGATGGCCGTGGAAAGAGTGACGGCAAACTCGCGGAACAGCCGGCCCACGATGCCGCCCATCAACAGCAGCGGGATAAAGACGGCAATCAGCGAAATGCTGATGGTGAAAACGGTGTAACCGATTTCTTGCGCGCCCCGCAGCGCCGCCGTATAGGGCTTCATGCCGTTTTCCAGATGGCGCGTGATATTTTCCATCACCACGATGGCATCGTCGACCACAAATCCGGTTGAAATGGTCAAGGCCATCAACGAAAGGTTGTCGATGCTATATCCGAACATGTACATGACCGCGAAAGTGCCGATAAGGGAAACCGGCACGGCGATGGCGGGAATGAGCGTGGCGCGGCCGTTGCGCAGAAAGACGAACACCACGATAATGACCAGGACAATGGAAATGACCAGCGTTCTCTCCACATCATCCACGGCCGCGCGGATGGTGGTGGTGCGGTCCAGAACGACGGTGGTAGTGATCCCGTCCGGTATCGATGCCTGGATAGACGGCAGCTGCGCGTAGATGCGATCGACGGTCCCGATAATGTTGGCGCCGGGTTGCCGAAAGACGATGACCATGACGGCGCGCTTGCCGTTCAAATAGCCGGCGGCACGGACGTTCTGCACCGAGTCGGTCACTTGGGCGACGTCAGACAGGCGGACCGCCGCGCCGTTGCTATAGCCGACCACCAGCGGCCTGTAGTCGTCCGCCTGCGAGATCTGGTCGTTGGCCAGGATGTCCGCGGTCTGAATGCCGTTGGAGATTTGGCCTTTGGCCAGATCGGAGTTCTGGAGGCTCAACGCGGACTTTAAATTCGCGAGCGTAAGTCCGTAGCTGGCCAATTGCGTGGGATTTGCGTCCACCCGCACGGACGGCAGCGCGCCCCCTCCCACCGTGACCTGCCCTACGCCCTGGATCTGCGACAACTTCTGCTCGATGACGGTGGATCCTACGTCATACAACTTTCCGGGGCTATATTTGTCCGATGTCAGGCCGAGGATCATGATCGGCGAATCGGAGGGATTGACCTTGCGATAGGTCGGATTAGACGGCAGGTTGGAGGGCAGATAGGTTCGCGCCGCGTTGATGCCGGCCTCCACATCGCGGGCCGCGCCATCGATGTCACGGCTGAGGTCGAACTGAATGGTGATGCCGGTAGTTCCGAGATTGCTCGCCGAGGTCATCTCGGTCACGCCTGCAATGTGACCGAACTGCCGCTCCAGGGGAGTGGCGACGGACGACGCCATAATTTCCGCGCTGGCCCCCGGCAAACTTGCAGCGACGGCAATGGTGGGAAAGTCCACCTGCGGCAGGGGCGATACCGGCAGCACCGAGTACGCCACTGCCCCCGCCAAGGCGACGCCCACCGTGAGCAGCGTGGTAGCGACGGGCCGTTGAATGAAGGGCGCCGAAATGTTCACGCCGGCTCCACTCGTTCCTCCGCGCCTGGGGTTCTCGGCTGGCTGGATTCGCGCGTAAAACGATGCGCTAGATTGTCGAAGAAAATGTAGATGACGGGCGTGGTGTAGAGCGTGAGCACCTGGCTCAGCAACAGTCCGCCCACCATGGCGACGCCCAAAGGTCTGCGCAACTCAGAACCGTAACCGGTTCCGAGCGCCAGCGGCAGGCCCGCCAGCAACGCGGCCATGGTGGTCATCATGATGGGGCGGAAGCGAAGCAGGCACGCCTCGTAAATCGCGTCGGTCGCGTTCATTCCTCGCTGCCGCTCGCCTTCCAGCGCGAAATCGACCATCATGATGCCGTTCTTTTTCACGATCCCGATCAGCAATACGATGCCGATGATCGCCACCACGCTTAAATCCTGATGAAAGACGATCAACGCCAGAAAGGCTCCCACGCCCGCCGACGGCAGCGTGGACAGAATCGTTATCGGATGGACAAAGCTCTCGTACAAAACGCCCAGCACGATGTACACCGTCACTAGCGCGGCCAGAATGAGCAGCGGTTCGTTAGCTAGGGAAGCCGTGAAGGATTCCGCGGTGCCTTGAAAACCGGCCTGCAGGCTGGCCGGCATGTGCATGTCTTTCTGCACCTTGTTGACCGCCGTAATGGCCTGGCCCAGCGCGGCATTGGGCCCCAGATTGAACGACACTGTGATGGCCGGGAATTGGCCCTGATGCGTGATAACGAGCGGCTCGGTAGTCTTCTCAAAGTGCGTGAACGCGCTCAACGGCACGGCGTTGCTGATGGCGGAACTAGTAGCCGTGGTGGTGGAAGTTGCCGCCGTGCTTGAAGAGCCCTGCGAGAGGGCATTGCCGGGAGGGATCAAAGTGTTTGCCGAGGGAGTGTAGAGGGGGGTGGAGGTCAGCGCGTTCGATCCGGCGGAAGGCGATCCGGAAGACGCAAAAGAGGACGAAGCTCCCGCGCCGGTTGCGCCTGTAGACGCATTGGACTGAATGTAGAGCTTATTCAGCTTGGCGGGGTCGTTCTGAAACTGCGGCTGAGCCTCAAGGATGACGTGGTACTGGTTGGTTTGGGTATACATCGTGTTGAACTCCCGCTGGCCGAAGGCGTCATACAGGGTGTTATCGATGGTTGTAGGCGCGATACCCAGCCGCGAAGCGGTGACCCGGTCGATCACCAGATATTCGGCCAACCCTCCCGGTTGTTGATCGGTGGCCACGTCCTCCAACTCCGGCAACTGCTTCAGCCGGGCGAGGAACCGATTGGTCCAGTCGTTCAACTCGTTCGCGTCGGGATCCTCCAGCGCGTACTGGTATTGGGTGCGGCTCACGCGGTCGTCCACCGTAATGTCCTGGACAGGCTCCATGAACAACTGGATGCCCTGGATCTGGCTGACTCTCGCGTTTAGCCTGCGGATCAGATCCGACGCACTGATTTTGCGCTGATCCAGCGGCTTCAAGTTGATCGACATTCGGCCGCTATTCAAGGTGACGTTCGTTCCATCCGCGCCGATGAACGACGAGACGCTTTGGACCGCCGGATCGCTGAGAACAGCCTTGGTAAGCTCCTGCTGTTTCTCCGCCATGGCCTGGGAGGCGATCACCGGCGGCGCCTGCGAGATGCCCTGAATGACCCCCGTGTCCTGTACCGGAAAAAAACCTTTGGGGATGATGATGTAAAGGTAAACCGTAAGCAGCAAGGTAGCCACGGCGACCAACAGCGCGATGGGCTGGAATCGAAGGACAAACTTCAGTGTCCGGCCATAGAACGCGATCATGGCTTCGAAAGCACGCTCGGTGACTTTATAAACGCGGCCCTGCTGCTCTTTTGGCTCGTGCCGCAAGATTCGCGCGCTCATCATCGGCGTCAGCGTAAGGGAGACCACCGCCGAAAGGACGATGGTGACGGCCAGCGTTACGGCAAACTCCCGGAACAGGCGCCCCACGATGTCGCCCATGAATAACAGCGGAATCAGTACGGCGATGAGCGACACGGTCAGCGACAGAATGGTGAACCCGATTTGCTCGGCGCCCTTGAGGGCCGCGCTCATGGGCTGATCTCCCATCTCGATGTAGCGCGAGATGTTCTCGATCATCACAATGGCATCGTCCACCACGAAACCGGTGGAGATGGTCAGCGCCATTAGCGATAAGTTGTCCAGGCTGTAGCCGAGGATGTACATGGCCCCGAACGTGCCGACCAGCGACAGAGGAACAGCCACGCTCGGGATAATGGTGGCATAGAGACTCCGCAAGAACAGGAAGATGACCAGCACCACTAATCCGATAGTCAGCAGCAATTCGAACTCGACGTCGGAAACCGATGCTTCGATGGCGGTTGTAAGATCGGTGAGCGTGGTTACCTGAATGCCCCCGGGCAGGTTGCTCTGAAGCTGCGGCAGCAGCGCCTTGATGCTCTTTACCACGCTGATGGTGTTGGCCCCGGGCTGGCGTTGGACATTCACGATCACCGCGGGCGTCTGGTTCATCCACGCGGCCTGGGTATTGTTCTCGACGCCGTTCACGATCTTGGCTACGTCAGTCAACATCACCGGAGCGCCGTTGCGGTAAGCCACGACAACGCTCTTGTAGTCGTCGCTCGAGACCAGCTGATCGTTGGAGTCGATCTCGTAATCCTGGCTCGGCCCATCGAAGTTCCCCTTGGCGGCGTTCACGCTGGAGTCCGTAAGCGCCGTGCGCAGGTCCTCCATGTTGATGCCGTAGGATGCCAGCGCCGCTGGGTTGGCTTGAATGCGCACCGCCGGTTTTTGTCCGCCGCTGATGGTTACCAGACCCACCCCGTTCAGTTGGGAAACCTTGGGCGCAAGGCGCGTATCCACCAGGTCCTCCACCTGAGAAAGCGGCGTGGTGTTTGAGGTGACCGCCAGCGTGAGAACGGGGGCGTCGGCTGGATTGGTCTTACTGTAGATGGGCGGCGCCGGCAGGATGGATGGCAAAAGACTCTGCGCGGCGTTGATGGCGGATTGCACCTCTTCTTCAGCTACGTCGATGGAGAGGCTGAGATTAAATTGCAGCACGATGACCGAACAACCCCCGGAGCTGCTGGAGGTCATCTGGCTTAAACCCTGCATTTCGCCGAACTGACGCTCCAAGGGCGCCGTTACCGTGGTCGCCATCACGTTGGGGCTTGCGCCCGGATAAAACGTGAGTACCTGAATGGTCGGATAATCCACTTCCGGCAGTGCGGAGACCGGCAGTTGCGTATAGCCCACCAGGCCGACCAACAGGATCGCGGCCATCACCAAAGCGGTGGCTACCGGCCGCAGAATAAACGGGCGAGATGGACTCACGGCGCGTTGCTCCCGCTGGGATTGGATTCGACGGGCGTGCTCGAAATGACGACCGCAGCGTTATCCTGCAACTTATCGAAGCTGCTGTTCGCCAAAACATCTCCGGGACCGATGCCGGTTACCTGCGTTCGACCGCCGTCTGTTACTCCGGCTTTTACGCTGCGCAGGTGAGCGACGTTGTTTTGAATCACGTACACGAACGACGCCTGGCCATTTTGTTGAACGGTCGACGACGGAGCCAGCGTCACTCCTTGCAACGTATTCACCAGCAGGCGCGTGTTTACAAACTCGTTCGGGAAGAGCGTATCGTTCTTGTTGTCGAATTGCGCCCGCCCTTTTACGGTTCCAGTGGTGGTGTCAATCTGGTTGTCGATGGTCAACAGCTTCCCGGTTCCAATCTTCTTCTGATTGGTGCGATCCAGGGCATCGACGGTGAGCGTAGCTCCCTGGCGCAGGCGTGCTTCAACCTGGCCGAGACTGTCTTCGGGGATTGTGAAAATTACAGTGATGGGCTCCAACTGCGTAATAACTGCCAGGACGGTGCTGTTGGTGGACTGCACCACATTGCCTGGATCCACCAGCCGTAAACCTACGCGGCCAGAGATAGGCGCCGTAATATGGCAGAACTGGAGCTGAACTTCGTCGTATTGCACGGTTCCCTGGTCGTTCTTGACCGTGCCCTCGTCCTGCAGCACGAGCTTTTCCTGGTCATCCAGGATCTGCTTTGCAATCGCGTTTCGTTCCCAAGCGGCGCGGTAGCGCTGCAGGTCCATGCGTGCCTGCGCGAGCACATTTTCATCTCGCTCCAGCGCCCCTTGCGCCTGCAAAAGCGTTGCGCGGTAGGGACGCGTATCGATATCGATGAGCGGATCGCCCTTATTTACGCGCTGACCCTCCACAAAATTCACGGCAACCACCAAGCCGTCCACTTGGCTGGTAATCGAATCGGTATAGACCGGAGTGACCGTCCCGATGCTGTCAAGGTAGACGCCGATGTTTCCCTTGGTCGCCGTCGCCGTCGTAATGCTGATCCCAACCACCTTGGCTTTTGCCGCGGCGGCAGCTTTCTTAGAGGCCTGGTCGCGGCGCCAGAACAGTACGCCCGTGAGCACCCCGGCGAGCAGCAGCAAGCTCAGGACGATCCACAGGACCTTGTGCCGGCGGCGCGCGGGAACAGGCGGAGCCGTAAGTTGATGATCAGGCCCGACGTATGAGTTCTTGTCCGGAGTTTCCATTTTGGCTCCCGCTTATGGGTGCGTCTCTATCAAGCGAGTAGAGAAGAAACATTCGGCGAACACAGCCGTTCGTGTGACATTATTCTGGAGACTCAGGCTGCCGGGCGGCATCGGGCGTACGGGTTGTGACCATGCATGGCAAACGCACGCGAACGACCAAACGCGGGTTCGAGCTTGCGCGGCCCAAATCCCGTATGCTTCGCGAGTAGTGACCACTGGTAGTCATGCGGCCAAATATGGTCAGTCTTTGGAGAGGACAACCACTCTTATAATATAACCAGTGACGATCGAGCGTCGCGGGCCGCTTGGCACGCAAGTTGCCTCAGCAGAGAATTCGATGGCCGCAAAGCCCCCCAGGATACCCCTTGTGAATGCGCGCGGCTCGGTAGCGGCGGCGATCTGCATCGCTCTGTTGATCGGCTGCAATGTCGGCCCCAAGTATACTTCTCCAGTCACTCCGGCTCCGCCGGCCTTCAAGGAATCGTCTCCCGCGGCTTATAGCGCTGCGCCCCCGGGCAGTTGGAAGCCCGCCGAGCCGCAGGATGCGGTGCTCAAGGGGAAATGGTGGGAGATGTTCAACGAGCCAGAGCTCAACGCGCTCGAAGATCAGTTGGACATCAATAACCAGAACATCGCGCAATACTTCCAGAACTTCATGGCGGCACGTGCCCAGGTGAGGGAGGCGCGCGCGGGCTTTTTCCCCACGGTGACGGCTGTTCCAGCCATCACAAAGAGCGGGACCGGCGGGTCATCATCCGTTGCCGCAGCCAGTTCGAGCACTACAAGCACCGGAACCGGCAGCACGAACAGCGTTACGTTGACCCCGGCCAACTTCAGCATCACTCTGCCGATCGACGTATCGTGGGAGCCGGATCTGTGGGGCCGCATCCGGAACACGGTGCGCGAGTATCAGTACGCCGCCCAGGTGAGCGCCGCGGATCTGGAAAACGAGCGGCTCACCGAGCAGGCCGACCTGGCCGAGTATTATTTCGAGCTGCGCGGGCAAGATGCATTGCAGGACTTGTATAACCGCATGATTGAGGTTGATAAGCAGTCGCTCGATCTTACGCGCGCTCTGTATGAAACCGGCATCGACAACCAGGTGGCTGTCGATCAGGAGCAAGTGACGCTCGAAAACGCGCAAGAGGCAGCCACCGGCATTGCCACCAACCGCGCCATATACGAGCACGCGATCGCGATGCTGATCGGCAAGCCTGCCTCGAGCTTTTCCATGCCGGTCAAGAATCTGACCACCCCGCTTCCGGCGATTCCCGTGGGCGTTCCTTCCGAGCTGCTGCAACGGCGTCCCGATATTGCGGCGGCGGAGCGGACGATGGCGGAGGCCAATGCACTGATCGGCGTTGAGAAGGCGGCTTACTATCCGGCGCTCAGCCTGTCGGGGAGCGGCGGGCTGGAGTCGACCGCCATCGGGAAGTTGTTTTCAATTCCCGCGCTGTTCTGGTCGCTCGGAGCTTCGGCCACCGAGACCATATTCGACGCTGGCCTGCGCAAAGCAACCATGGCTCAGTACACCGCCCAATACAATGCCGACGTGGCCGCGTATAAGCAGACCGTGCTGACGGCGTTTCAGCAGGTGGAAGACTACATCGCGACCCTGCGTGTGACCTCCGAGCAGATCGAACGCCAGCAAGCGGCGATAAACTCTGCGGAGAGATACGTGGAGCACGAAACCTCGCGCTACCAGACTGGTCTCGATCCCTACCTGGACGTGATGACGGCGCAGCTGACCCTGTTGAGCAATCAGCAGACCCAGGTGACTCTGCGCGTGAACGAGATGACAGCGGCGGTGGAACTGGTCCAGGCGCTGGGCGGCGGTTGGAATGCCACGGAGCTTCCCACGCCCGCGCAGGTTACGTCAAAAGAGACGCCGCGCCAGGTTAGCGACACTCCGTAGCCGGAATCGGCATTTTTATCTTACCGGAAGAAAGGTCCAGACCCGTTCCTGGGCCATGGGAGCGACTCAGGATGGAAGGGCCTTCAAGAGGCCAACGCAAGCGGCGGCGGTAGGGTATATAATCTTTGGGTGCCAAAGCCAAAAGGGAAATTCCGGATAAGGAGTGTTGTCGAATGCGCGGAACGACTATAGGTGCTTGCCTCCTGTTGATTGCAGGCCAGGCATTTTCAGCATCGCCCATACCGATTTTTGGCACCGGACACGTCGTGAGGAGCTCCAATTTAATTGGGCCTGGGGCTGTCGATGGCAACTTCACACTTGTTTCATGTCCCACTGGGGAGGCCTGTGTCAGCAACGGTAACGGCGGTTATGACGCATTCGTCACCCTCACCGGCCAGTATCCATTTCCTTTGTGGCTTGCAAATACTACCTCTGCTTACTGGATTGGCCCGGCAAGGGGCGGCAATGAGGTGACGATAGATGCCCCGGGTATCTACGACTACAGGCAGACTTTTGATTTAACGGGTTTTGACCTCAATACCGTGGCAATAGGGGGCTTCTTCGCCACCGACAACTCCGGCACTATCCAATTGAACGGCACGACCGTCGGGCCGGCAAATTCGTCGTCGGCCGCGTTGACCGCCTTCAGCCTTACCACCGGCTTTGTTTCGGGGAAGAACACGATCGACTTCCTCGTGACGAACGGACCCACTTCGGGAGCCGTGAACCCAACCGGCCTGTTCGTGGAGTTGAGCGGTACCGGGTCCCTCACATCCTCGCAACCGTCCGCGCCAGCCACGTACACAGGTTGCGACGGGCGCGCAGCAACGGGAGATCTTCAGTTGTCGATCACTAGCGCCAGTCTCATAAGTGGCGTGGTCCAAATGGACGCAGTTGATACCAGAGAGCCGACCGCGCCGTTCACCTGGAGCTGGGGAGACGGTACGACTACACAGGGGTTCTCTCCCCAATCGCACACGTACACGTATCTGAACCAGAACTATTTATTGCAGGTGACGTCGCATGAGAATGACGGATCGACGGATTGCTCGCAGATTCCGGTGAATTTTCAAAACCCCGTGGTCACGCAATGGGGCCTCCCCGGCGATGTTCCGATTGCGGCCGACTTCGACGGCGATGGCAGAGCCGATTACAGCGTCTGGCGCCCCTCCAACGGCACCTGGTACATCACCCTCAGCAGCACGGGGGCGACGGTCGTCAAGCAATGGGGCCTTTCGGGCGATATTCCAGTGGCGGCGGATTTCGATGGCGATGGAAAGGCGGATTACGCCGTTTGGCGACCCAGCGAAGGGAACTGGTATATCGTTCCCAGCAGCACGGGAGTGCCGTACATCGTGCAATGGGGACTTTCAGGCGACACTCCGCTGCCTAAGGATTTTGATGGGGACGGTAAGGCCGACCTGGCTGTGTGGCGGCCGTCGAACGGAACTTGGTACGTCATGCTCTCTGGCGGCTTACCTTAATTGCGGCAGCCCCGACTGGATCAGCAGCCTCTCAATATTTCAATGGGTGAGTCAGTGCGCCTACCTGATTACGCGCCCCGGCCCGCAAAATGATCGATCGCCGGCCGGTGTTTAAGCAGCTCAACATTACCTTCACGGCGAAACGACAGCTGGAAGACGGCGGCTGGAACTGCGAAGCCCCCGAAAGCCGGCGCTCTTCGTTCCAAACCATCATCTGCGTGCTCGAAGGACTCCTCGAATACGAACGGGCGGGGCGCAAATCGGCGGCCGTCACGAAGGCCCGCAAGGGAGCCGAAAACTATCTGCTCGAGCGCCGCGTGTTCCGTAATGCGGGAATCAAACCCGATAGCCGTGTCAGTGACGCCATCGAAACCGTGCTTGAGCGCCGCCACCAGAACGGGCGATGGCCGCTCAACGTCCTGCATCCCGAATATATTCGATTGGAGATGGAGACCGGCGTCGGCAGGCCAAGCCGCTGGAATACGCTGCGCGCTCTCCGAGTCCTGCGCTGGTACGATAGATAACGGACACATGGAAAAGACCATCCGCAAGTACAGCGACTTCGATGAGATGAAGGCCGACGAGTATCGTTACTGGCAGAGCCGGCCCGTGCATGAGCGGATGGACGCGGTTGAGGAAATGATCAAGGCCGCCTACGCACTCAAAGGTTGGGAGTTGGAGCCGGATGTACCAAGACTACAAAGACCTTTTGTCCGCCTTCCATGCCCATGGCGTTAAATACCTCATTGTCGGGGGCTACGCCGTCATCTTTCACGCGCAGCCCCGCTTTACGAAGGATATCGACCTCTTCATAAAAGCACCCCCCGCGAATGAGCGACGTATGCCGCGCTCGCCGAGTTCGAAGCATCGCTCAAGGGCATTCGTCCAGAAGACTTCGCGGAGCGCGGCAGTCTCTTTCGTTTTGGGCGCGATCCCCATGGCTTCGATATTCTTCCCGATATCCCCGGCGTCGATTTCGACTCCGCATGGGAACGGCGGGTTCAGGGTGTGATCGACGCGAACACCGGCTTCAAGGCGTTCTTCATTTGCAGTGCCGATCTTATGGCCGCAAAGCTGGCCGCCGGGCGTCCTCAAGACCTTGCCGATGTTGACGCAATCCGCAAGGCAACCGAAAGCCAGGCGTCACAGAGCGCAAAACCAAAGCCCCCGGAGCCGAACGGGCCTAACTAGCCCAGCGACGTTTCGTAAAGAGTCCTTGGCGCCACCGTTGAACGCGCGATAGACGCGCTCGCGCCGCAGCAGATCGAAGCCGACCACAAAGCCGGAAGCACAGCAATTCAAGAAACTTGGCGGCCGCAAGGGGCAGGAAATTTGGTCGGCGGGGGTGACGCTGAAATATCGCGTCTTGGCTGTCAAGTTGCCCGATGAGTGAGTTTTGCGATTAGCGCGGCGTGTTTTGCCCCAGCAAATGCAGTGGATTGATCTTGCCGCTGGTTGTCACGACCGGTTCGGCGAGCACCACCTCCAGCGCTTCCGCGTGCCGCCACACTCGTCCCGCCAAAGCCCCGCCATAAGCCAAGCGGATCTCTTCCAGGAAACATTCGCGAATCTTCTCGGGCGAAGATCCTCGCACCCGGAGACTGACTCGCAGTTCCACCTTGGTCTGAGCCGGTCCCTCGTGTTCGATCAGTTGAAAATCGCCGGGACGCCCGCCCAGGCGCGCGGGCAGCACTTGCTCCAGAAGCCGAACCAGCTCCGTTCCCAAAAGCGTTATTCCATGCCCGGTCATTTTTCCGAAGCTGAAGATGTCGCGGATGCGCCAGTGGAATCCGATGCGCGAGAACTCGCAATCGCAGTCCGCTTTTTCCACGACGCCGCTGTCGTCGACTTCAAAGTTGATGAGGAGGAACGGCGCGGTCGGCAGCAACGTGGTGTAGAGCAGCGAGTCGACTTCGATGTCGGCCAGCGGCGCCGTGCGGCGATGCGTGACAGCCGCGAGCGCGTTGCTATAGAGATGAACGCAATCGCCCTGAGTCATTTGGCGGCATCCATGGCCGATGAAACCCAGTTCGCTGACGCCGTAGCGCGCGAAGGGCTGGCCGCCCGCCTGCTCGATCACCGCGCGCTTGGCGTCGGTCAGGCTCTCGCCACTCACCAGGAAAAGAGTGCCGCGAATGTCCAGGCCCCGGTCCAGCGCGGCAGCCGCCAGCCGAACCGAGGGACTCGCGGGTCCCGACACCAGGCAAGGAACGCCGTCGCCCGAAAGCCGCGCAAGGTGCTCCGCGGCCGAAGAGAAATCGTTGTCGCGAAGTACCGCCGGAAATGGAATCCGGCATCCCGAGGCGCGCGCTACTATCACCAGCGCGGCCGTCGCCGGAGCGTACATGCCGCTTTCACCGGATGCGTACCAACCCGCCAAACGATGGCCCTTGCGAACCGCGATCGCGCAGTCCTGCAGCCCGAGAGCCGACGGCAGCGTGGGGCGCAGCACAACTTGAGCGCGGCGCTTCAAATCGAACTCGCGCACGACGATCTCATGCAGCGCTTCCTGATGCACCAGAAACTCGGAGCTTCGATAGCTCCGGATTGGCTTGCCCCGGCTGCCGCTAGTGACATGCTGCATCGTTCCCCTGGCCAGGGGATTTCGGAAACTACCGGATGAAGCCGGAATTTCGCGTGCTTCGCGGACGATGGGCGTGTGGCCTTTGAACTCGTCGTGGCTGAGGTAAACTCCAGCGGCGCGAACCTGATCGAGAGCGGCCTCCAGGCCATCCCGTTGAACCAGGCTCGCGAAGTCTTCGCGGGAGCACTTGGCCAGATCAAACATCTGGCGGTAAGGATGGGCTGGGTTATCGAAAACGACGCGCCGCAGAGTATCCAGAAATACGGACTCCCGATTCTCCAATTGCCGCCGGACCAGACCGATACAATCCGCCGGAGGCGGCGTTCGCACGAAATCGCGAACTCCTCTGGCGGTTTGGGCGAAGTTCGAGATTGCTCCGAACCATCGTGACAAGCTCCCCGGCACTGACGAAATTATACGCGTCTCGGGGTATACTCTTGCAAGGTCATGACCAGCGCGGGAGCCCCTACAACCGGTAGTTCGCAAGCCCTCGCGGCATCCATGGAGGCCCCGCGGACGAGCTGGCCAAAACGGGCTGGCTGGATCTTGATGATCGTGTTGCCGGCCGCCACTTGGTTTGCGCCGCTTGCAATCGGCGCGGCCGCGAAACACGCCATCGCGATTTCCCTGTTCATGATCCTCGCCTGGGCCTTTGAAGCCTTGTCCCCAGGCCTCGCCGGTTTCATCGGATGCTATCTGTATTGGGCGCTCGGAGTGGTGACCGTGGATGTGGCCTTCAGCGGCTTCGCCGATGACACGCCGTGGTTTCTGCTGGCCGCCATCTTGTTCGGCGCGCTGGCCGTGAAGTCGGGCTTGGCGCGCAGAATCGCGTTCACAGTGATGCTGCGGGCTGGAACCACCTACTCGCGGCTACTGCTGGGGCTGATCGTCGCGGATGCTCTGATCACGTTCTGCGTGCCCTCCGGCGTGCCGCGCGTCATCATCATGGCCGCCATCGCGCTGGGCGTGAACCAGGCATTCGGCTTGGAGAAAGGCAGCAACATCTCGCGCGGCATGCTCCTGGTCCTTACTTACGCGGCCAGCGTGTTCGACAAAACGATCATAGCCGGCGCCGCAACCATTACCGCGCGCGGGGCCATGGAACGATTCGGCCACATGGAGGTGCTGTACAGCCAATGGTTGCTGGCGTATTTGCCGGTCGATCTGGTGTTGATATTCGCGGCGTGGCGTTTGACGCTGAGGTTCTTTCCTCCGGAGAAGCAGGCGCTGCCCGGAGGCAAGGCTTATCTCGAGACGGAACTCGCGAAGTCGGGCAGTTGGAAGCCCATGGAGAAGAAGGCGCTCGTCTTTGTGCTGGCCGCGGTGGCGTTGTGGCTGACGGATGCCTGGCATCATGTGCCTGCGTCGAAGGTCGCCTTGGGAGTTGCCTTGCTAGCGCTGCTGCCGCGGATCGGCGTGCTCGGCCTGGAAGACTTGCGACGCGTGGACTATCTTCTGCTGTTCTTCGTCGCATCCGTGGTCAGCATGGGCAGGGTGCTCACCGCTACCAAGAGTCTGGACGTTTTCACTCAGGTTCTATTCGGCTGGATCACGCCGCTGATCGGACATACCTATCTCGCGCCTTTCGCGCTGTTCTGGATCGGTTTTGTGTATCACATCTTTCTCGCGAGCGGCATTTCGATGCTGGGCGCATCCATGCCGGGTCTGATGACGTACGCCGCCGCGCACCATCTCAACGCGCTGGCTTTAGGCATGGTTTGGACTTTTTCGTCCGGCGCCACCATCTTCGCCTACCAGAACGCCGTGCTCATCGTGGGATACTCTTACGGCTGTTTCACGGCCAAGGATCTGCTTCGCCTGGGTCTGTGGTTGAGTATCCTGGATTCGTTGCTACTGCTGATCGTGGTGCCGTTCTACTGGCCCCTGATTG
>Ga0302324_100004812_pt1 | contig 29758 bp, 26 predicted proteins | sample Palsa_T0_1_FD_201949 | JGI IMG/M metagenome (GOLD analysis project Ga0302324, IMG submission 201949) | Peat permafrost microbial communities from Stordalen Mire near Abisko, Sweden - Palsa_T0_1 | ecosystem: Environmental > Terrestrial > Soil > Palsa > Peat permafrost | place: Sweden: Abisko...
CGGGAGCGCCCCCCAGCGCGTCGACCTCCAACCCCGTGTCGTCGGCGACGGCGGCCAGACCGGTGGCCGCCACCAGGGCCCGGGCCTTGAGCCGGGCGTTGTCGAGCAACGTCGCGCCGTCCTCCACGACGTCGGGCACGGCGGCCGGGCGGGGCACGAGCTCGACGTCGAGCACGTCGTCCAGCACGGCGGCGATCTCCGCCACCTTGTCCGGATTGGCCGACGCCAGCACGAGCCGCAACCGGGCACCGCCGCTCATCGCGCCGGCGGTGGCTCGGCCAGGACGGCCGCCTGCAGCGTCGACAGCTCCTTTATGCCGCCCTCGGCCAGACCCAGCAGGCTCTCGAGCTCGCCGCGGCTAAATGCCATGCCCTCGGCTGTCCCCTGCACCTCGACGAACCGGCCGGCGCCCGTCATGACGACGTTCATGTCCACCTCGGCGCGGGAGTCCTCGGCGTAGGGCAGGTCGAGCATGGGCACGCCGTCGATGATCCCCACCGAGACGGCGGCCACCGAGTCGGTCAGCGGGTTGACGCGCAGGGCGCCTCGCTGCTGCAGGCGGGTGAAGGCGTCGTGCAGTGCCACATAGGCGCCGCAGATCGACGCGGTGCGGGTGCCGCCGTCCGCCTGCAGGACGTCGCAGTCGACCGTCACTTGGATCTCGCCCAGCGCCACGAGGTCACACACGGCCCGCAGAGACCGCGCGATGAGGCGCTGGATCTCCTGGGTCCGGCCCGACTGCTTCCCCTTGGCCGCCTCGCGGGACGCCCGCTCGGGTGTCGACCCGGGCAGCATGGAGTACTCCGCCGTGACCCATCCCTTGCCGCTGCCGCGCATCCACGGGGGGACGCGCTCCTCGACCGACGCCGTACAGAGCACCTTGGTCTGGCCGAAGGAGGCCAGAGCCGAGCCGGGGGCCATGACGGTGAAGTCCCGCACGAAGCTCACCGGGCGCAGCTCGTCGAGGGCGCGCCCGTCGCCGCGGGCGGTGCGAAGATCCCCGCCGGTCTCCGTTGCTCGGTCGTGATCGGACATCGCACTCCTCTCCTCGCGCTGGCGCGGTGGTGACTACCAGTCGAAGACCGCGCCGCTGCTGGCCTGCTCCACCGGCTGCCCGAAGGCGAGCTCGGCCTCCCGGCGCACGTCGTCGGCCGCCACCGTAGGCCACCGGTGGGTGAGGATCAGGCGGCGGACCCCGGCGGCGCGCGCCATGGTGCCCGCCTCTCGCCCGCTCAGATGGAGAAACGACCCCTCGCGCTCGCTGGTGTAGGTGGCCTCGCAGAGGAACGTGCCGATGTCCGAGCCCAACTCCTGGACGGACCAGCTCGGCCCGGAGTCGGCCGAGTAGGCCAGCGTGGCACCGCCGTGAGCCAGGCCGACGGCCAGGGTCGGCGTGCCGTGGTCGGTCGCTCCGAACCGGGCCTCCATCGATCCGATCGTGAGCACCATGGAGGGGGCCAGCTCCTGCCAGTCGACCCACTCCGCCGACGAGTAGTGCGACCTCTCCCGCAGCCCCGGGGGGGCATACACCGCGAGCGGGTGCCCCCCCTCCCCCCGAAATCGCTCCCGGCCGGGACCGAACCCGGCCCAGGTGGCGAAGGCCTCGAGGTCCGTCCAGTGGTCGGGGTGCGCGTGGGTCAGGATCACCGCGGCGACACGACCCGGGTCCCCCCAGGCCTGGAGCCGGGCGAAGGTGCCCGATCCCGAGTCGAGTAGGACTGCCGTGTCCCCGGCTTCGACGAGATACCCGCTGCCCGCGCCGCCCGGGCCGGGCCAGCTCCCGTCGCATCCGAGCACGGTCAGCCTGCGCCCCGTCGTCACGACCCCCCACACTAGGCAGGGCCGCGACACACCCCGGCGACCTGTCGCGGCGGAGATTCCTATGCTCTCGGTTGCCATGGCCACCTACGTCGCCCTCCTGCGCAGCGTCAACGTCTCCGGCCACGGGCGGCTCTCCATGGCCGAGGTGCGACGCTCCTTCCTCTCGCTCGGCCACACCGACGTGTCGACGTACATCCAGACCGGCAACGTGCTCTTTCGCACCCGGCGCACGAGCATGGCCACCCTGGCGACGGAGATCGAGCGCCAACTGGAGCGGGATTTCGGGAGCAGCCCGGCGGTGATCCTGCGCACCGTGGCCGATCTGTCACGCACCGTCGCCACGAGCCCCTTCGCCCGGCGGGGGGCCGATCCCTCCAGACATCACGTGACGTTTCTGGCCGAGCGCCCGAGCGACGAACGGCTGGCGGCCTTCACCGTCCCACCGAGCGGACGGGACGAGCTGGTCATGGACGGCCTGGAGCTGTACGTGCACACACCGGACGGCTACGCCGGTTCCAAGCTGACCGGTGCGCTGGTGGAACGCCGGCTCGGCGTCCTGAGCACGACCAGGAACTGGAACACGGTCGTGAAGCTCAACGAGCTCGCCGGGGGCTGAGCCGCCCTGGACGTCGTGGCGGTCGACTGGTCGGGCGCGGCCCAAGGCGCTTCGGCGCACATCTGGATGGCGCACGTCGCCGGTGGCGAGCTCGTCACGCTGGCCAACGGCCGCAGCCGGGGGGAGATGGTCGATCACCTCATCGCCTTGCGGGCCGGCCGCCGGGCGCTGGTGGTGGGGCTCGACTTCTCGTTCTCCTTCCCGGCGTGGTTCGTGCGCGACCTCGGTTCCACCACCGTCGGCGAGCTCTGGTCGTTGGTCGGGCGAGAGGGTGAGGGTTGGCTGGCCGAATGCAGGACCCCCTTCTGGGGGCGGCCGGGACGTCCGAGGCCCGAGCTGGCGGCCCACCTGCGGCGGGCCGAGGGGCAGGTCATGGTGGGGGGCATCAGCCCCAAGAGCGTGTTCCAGATCGGCGGCGCCGGCTCGGTCGGGACCGGCTCGGTGCGCGGCATGCCCCACCTGGCGCGGCTGCGTGACGCGGGGTTCTCGATCTGGCCCTTCGATGAGCCCTCCCCCTCAATGGTGATCGAGATCTACCCCCGCCTGCTCACCGGGCCGGTGCACAAGAGCAGCCGGGCCCGCCGGGCCGACTACCTGGCGGCCGCACCCTGGTCGGTCGCCCCGCCGTTCGCCGCCTCCATCATCGATTCGGAGGATGCCTTCGATGCCGCCATCTCGGCATTGGTGATGCACGACCACCGGGCCGACCTGGCGGCGCTCCCACGAGCCACCGACCCGGTCGGCCGCCTTGAGGGCGACTTCTGGCGCCCCCCTAAAATCGCACCGTGATCGACGGCGGAGAAGGGACGCCCGACGGGCCGACGGCGGCGGGCGGAGCGGCGACGCCGGGGGCGGCGGAGGGAGACCGTGGGCGCCCGAGCCTCACCACCGCGGTCCGGCGGCGGCGGACCGATCAAGCGTTCTTCCTCCGGCTGCGAGACACCATCCAGCAGAACCACAAGGCGCTGGAGCGACTGGGCACGTGACCATCGCCTACCTCGAACTGGCCGACTTCCTCCTGATCGCCGAGGCGATCCTGCAGACGCCGGCCCGGGAGATCGCGCGGGACTCCAGTCTCAATCTCGCCGATTCGGCCCTCCACGCCCCACGGGCACGCTTCGTCGGCGAGGACTTCTATCCGGACTTCCCGACCAAGGCCGCCGTGCTCGGCGCGCACCTGGTCAAGAACCATCCGCTGCGCGACGGCAACGTCCAGGTGGCGCTCGTGGCCACCATTGAGTTCTGCGAACGGAACGGATTCCACTGGTCCCCGCCCCCGGGCGACGAGGAGGGGGAAGCCACCGCCAACGTCTTCCTCGACCTGGCGGCGGCCCCTCTCAGCGAGCGGCTCATCGGGGAGCTGGCCGGGTGGATCGCCGATCGGATCGGCGTCAGTGCCCCCGGGACGATCAGAAGTAGATGATCGAACCGGCCCGCTCGGTGACCTCGTCGAGATCGCCGGTCCAAGCTCCCGTGGACAGGTACTTCCACCCGCCGTCGGCCGACACGACCACGATGGACGCCTCGACCCCCGGTCCGAGCGAGGTCGCACATCTGACCGCGCCCGCGACGGCCGCGCCCGTCGATATGCCGGCGAAGATCCCCACCTCGGTCAACCGCCTGGTCCACTCGATCGACTCGCGGGGACGTACCACCGTCTTGCGGTCCAGGAGCTCGGCGCCCCCCAACTCCTCGAAGATCGGGGGGATGTAGCCGTCGTCGAGATTGCGCAGGCCATCGACCATCTCGCCCGATGGTGGTTCGACCGCCCAGATCTGGACGGCCTCGCCCAGCTTCTCCTTCAAGAACCGCCCCACCCCCAAAAGGGTCCCCGAGGTGCCGAGCCCGGCGACGAAGTGCGTCACGCCGGGGCAGTCGCGCAGGATCTCGGGACCGGTCCCTCCGTAGTGCGCCATGGGGTTGGCCGGATTGCCGTACTGGTACAAGAAGACCCACTCGGGGTGTTGCGCAGCGAGTCCCTGGGCCATCCGCACGGCGCCGTTGGACCCTTCGGAGCCGGGGGACTCAATGATCTCGGCGCCCCACAGTTCGAGGAGCTGGCGGCGCTCGATGGAGACGTTGGTCGGCATCACCACCTTGAGGTGGTAGCCCTTGATCCGGCACACCATCGCCAGGCCGATGCCCGTGTTCCCCGATGACGGCTCCATGAGGGCCTGAGCGGGGCCGCCCGGGACGAGCAGACCGTCCCGCTCGGCCTGCTCGACCATGGAGAGGGCGACACGGTCCTTGACCGATCCGCCGGGGTTCTGTCCCTCGAGCTTTATGAACAGTCGGGCCGAGGGGTTGGGGCTCAACGAGCTGATCTCGACCAGGGGCGTGTTGCCGATCAGCTCCAGCACCGACGGGTACAGCGGCACTCAGCCTCCGGCCACGGCGGGCAGGATCGACATCTCGGCACCGTCGGGGACCGGGGTGTCCACTCCGTCCAGATAGCGCACGTCGTCGTCGTCGAGGTAGATGTTGACGAACTTGTGCAGGGAGCCATCGGCCTGGACCACCTGGCCCGCCATGCCTGGATACTCGGCCACCAGTTTGCCCAGGACCTCGCCGACGGTCGCGCCGTCGAGGGTCACCACGGGAGCCCCTCCGGCATAGGTGCGCAGGACGGTAGGTAGGCGGACTTCGACGGCCACGGGGCCTCCTCGTAAGGTCATCACCTGGGGCCCGGGGGCAGGTCGGGTGATTGTTGACTGATCGGGTCCAGATTCTAACGGGAGTGTCCGGGCTCCCCCACTCGGGGCTCTCCCAGCGCCTGCCCCCCGTCACCGGGCCCCTCGTCACCGGGCTCCTCCCCGAGGCCCGGTACGACGACGGGTTCCTCGGTGATGACGCCGTCGACGATGGCGTAGCTGCGCACGACCGGATGGGTGTCTCGCAACGAGACCAGGACGTAGTGCCACCCCGGGTCCTGCGCCTGGGCCACGTCGGTCGGCGAGGGGTAGGCGTCGGTGTGGGTGTGCGAGTGGAACACCCCCATGATGTCGGACCCCGACGCCTGCGCCTGCCGGTCCACTGCGAGCATCTCCTTGGGGTCGATCTCGTAAATCAGGGCGGACGCCGCCGCGTTCTTCGTGGGGAAGATCTGGTCGGCCTCCTCCCCCCCGTAGGAACCCACCAGGAGGCCGCACGCTTCGTCGGGCAGACCGCCCAGGCAGTGCCCGATCATCTCCATGTAGATCTCCCGGGACAGACGCAGCACGTGGTCACGCTACCCTCGACCCCTATGGCCAGGGCGAAGAAACAGATCGCCAAGCGGGCAGCGGCCCGCGAGGAACGTGGTGGCGACCGCACGGTCGCCACCAACCGACGCGCCCGGCGCGAGTACGAGTTCCTCGAGACGCTCGAGGCCGGCATCGTCCTTCAGGGCTCGGAAGTGAAGTCGCTGCGCGAAGGCAAGGCCCAGCTGAGCGAGGCCTACGCCCGGGTCGACGACGGCGAGCTGTGGCTGTTCCAGATGCACATCCCCCCCTGGCAGTTCGCCACCGGGTTCGGCGCCCACGACCCCGATCGCCGGCGCAAGCTGCTCCTGCACCGGGACCAGATCGACGAGCTGGTAGGCAAGACCCAGCAGCAGTCCCTGACCCTGATCCCCGCCTCGCTCTACTTCAAGAACGGCCGGGCCAAGGTGCAGCTCGCCTTGGCCAAAGGGCGCCGGCTCTACGACAAGCGCAACCTCATCATGTCCCGCGACGCCGAGAGGGAGGTGGCCCGGGCGACCAAGGAGATCAACCGGTGGGGAGGGACGTAACGGGGCGTGAGGGGTCCCGAACAAAACCCCCCTAGACTGGGGCGACTGGCCGAACGGTCAGCTGGAGAACCCACATGGGGGTGATTGGCTTCGACTTCGGTCGTTGATATAGGAGAAGCGAGCCGTGGTCTCCGGAGCCACGTTAAAGAGCCGGAACCAAAAACAAACGCCGAGCCTCAGCTCGCGCTCGCTGCTTAGGTAGCGACGTCCACCCGGTCTCAGCCCTACGGATCGGAATGTGGGCGCCATCTAGTGGGGCTTACTTAGCGGACCACACCAGCTGACCGCCAAGGACAACTTTGCTGGCTACGGGGCGGCACAGCCGCCGGCAGTGATGCCGCCCCCGACAATCCTATGCCGGCTGCGCTCGGAGAAGGCCTATTGATACTCCGGAGGACGCGGGTTCGATTCCCGCCACCTCCACCACGATGCCATGCTGCTGACCAGGACTTTTATGGCTCCTGGCTCGCTTCGCTAGCTCAAAAGACACAAAAAAGACACAAGAACTGTGAGTCACCATCCAGGTCGCAGTAGACGGCGGACAGCGTCGAGGTCGTTTGACCTTGGATCAACTGGCTCGTGTCTTTGGCCTGGGTCGGCGGCGACTCGAGTGACACTGCCGACGGTTGCTTCGATGTGTTGCATTCGGTCTTCTCTAAGAACGAGTGTTTCCGCGCCTGAAAAGCGTGAGGGTACCGGATCGACGTCAGTCCCGACCACTCTGAACGTCCAGTTCAGAGGCACTTTTTGGATCAGGCATTTTGTGTAGCCGAAATTTCAGTGCCCACTACGTGCCCAATAGAAATTCAAAAAGTGGTGATCTGAGGGAAACAAACGCTGTGAATGGGCTGAGAACCTGCGCCAAACGAGTCCGTTCAAGGCTCGAGAAATATCGATCAGCGGGGATGCGGGACCTCGACTTTCTGACCACCAGGTGGGTCATGGGACGGCCTCGGGCCGAGCGAGGACACGAAGCGCAGCGAAGTCCCGCAGCGACCCTTGACGCACCGGTCGGGTGTCTCGGAAACGATAGAAAAGGCCGGACCCCTGGGCCGGCCTACATGCGCTGTTCCCACCTCTTCGAGGACGTGCCTGAGGACCGCTGATCACCGTCAACCTCGGTACATTCAACGGGCCCTCGATTTCAACGCGGGGATTGCCGCACTCAGTTCATCGTGCGTCGGTCGCATACCTCGCGCCGCCATAACACGCACCTCAGTCAAGCTGTCGAGGCTTAGTAGCGGCGAGTAGTCCAGATCATCGACGATGATCGTGTGGAGGATGAGTCGCTCAAGCTTCTTGAGATTGCGCAAGAATCCGAAAGAGTCCACGTGCGCGATCCGCGGGCTCTTCCAATCCCCTCCAACCCCGAGGTCCCGAAGTTCGAGCAGCGAGCCAAGCGGCGTCAGGTCATGAACATATCGGAGGGACTCCACCCCGAGTACGCGAAGCTGCGGTAATCTCGCTAGCGGCGCAAGAGAGCGCAGGCTCGATGCACCCCCCAGCCTCAACGTTGTGAGCTCGTGCATTTCTTCAAGGGCGTCGAGGCTCTCATAGTTTCCCCACTTCACCCTGAGCATGTTCAGCTGCACCTGGGCCGCCAGGCTTTCGAACAGACGTCTAGGCGTCCTCGAGGTGAACGATAAATCGGTTATGGGGCTGGGCCCAGCAGAGAAAAACTCGCACCACTCATCGACAATCTTCTTGGCACGATGGGCCGTGTACTGGTTTCCCAACTGAGTGGCTGCTATTCGTACGCCAGACTGACCCGCATACTCGTCGACCGTTCTGATCCCGACGATTGTCTCACCCCGCTGCACACCCGGAACGGTACCCCGCGGGGAACTCTTTCGCGACGCGGATTCGACGGCTTCGTGAGGCAACAAGCTACCCGAATCGCTGAGCGATCTCGCGGGACACGGCCCGACGAATTGATGCCCTCAACGACGGGTCTTTCAGACCCTCTCGGTGCGAGCCAAAATATTCCTCAAATCGCTCGGCTTCTTTTGTAGAAGAGTCCTCCCAGTGGGGATCATCTTCCGGGCATGAAGCGTCGATCCAGTCCTCCAAAAGCTCGGCTTCTGCCAGCACATTGCTGCACTGTTCATAGAGGACCGGGGTCTCCACGACGTAGCGTGTCACGTGGTGGGCGTGGCGCTGTTGAAGAAGGACCACTCCCCGGTCATCGAGGCAGGCGATTCTTTCCCTCAGGTCAAGAGTCGCTGACCCTACGGTACCAAGGTCTTCGAAAGTAGCCACCCAGTTGCCGGGAGCCTCCCCGAGCAAGAGATCGGGAAGCGGCATTACCCTGAAATTTCCAGTCCACGGGAGACCGATGCGAGTTGAGCGCGGCGTCACTCGCGCCATGAGCAACCGAGGTCGAAGAGAAGCGCCGTTCCGCATTGTGCAGGCATGTGTGGTGATCATCGCCAATCCGCGTCCGTCATTCAAACCAGGAATCTCTACATTGCGGAATACGTCACCCTGGAAAACGGGACGTGCACGAGGGATGTCGGCACCCCGGTAACGATAGAGCTCGTCGGGTGAGGAGGGGGATTCCAGATGGGACACGTCCTACTCAAACGCGGCGTCTTATCGACAGTTGTCCGTCACCTGCGTCGAACACTTCGTGTTCGTTACGAAAGCGCTCTCTCCAGTCGGGCGATAGCTCGGCCATAGCCTCTTCAGCCGAGTTCCTCAAGTGGGCCAGATCGAAGAGGAGATCCGCACGTCCCTGCTGATAGAGGTCAGCATGCCTCAGCGAATAGCCAGGAATAAGCGGAATTTCCAACCAACCCGCTGGGTCGGATACCGGCACCTGTTCCAGAAGATCCAAGAGCGCCGCCAAGCGAGCAACCGCCAAACGGTTTTCACCGGTTACCGGACCGCTCTGTCGCCATTTGCGAATGGCCTGGACACTCACACCCACAAGCCGGGCAATGTCACTCCAGCCGAGACCGCGACGGGCTGATAGTCCATGGAGCAGAGCAGATACGTCTTCTCGGGCGCGGTCGCGTGCAAGCAACTCCAATGTCTGAAGCTGCGCCGCACGGTGGTCGTCGCCCACATCGGAATCCAGGATCGAAGTTCTGTCGCGCAGCGCGCCATATCGGTTGGTAATGGAGGCCATGGTCACGGTGGGAGATCGGGGCGCTTCTACACCTGTCGATCCCGTACCAGGAGTCATGTCGAGTTCAAAATTCAGTGAGGTCATTGCGGGCTCCTTAGGACATCAGCACGAAGCCGTTCGGTTATACACAGTTCGAACAGATCGTCAATGGGTGCATGAAGGCTATTTGCTGTCTCGATTGCGGCGGAAGTATCCCACTCGTTCACAGTTCCAGTACGGGTCCAGAAGCTATCGATATCGATAAGAAAAAAGGGCCCATTCTGCGGAGCTGAGGGCAGACGGAGTGGGGTGGAGTTGTCGACGACATGTCCTTCCAAAATGCCCAGACGAATCAACAACTCTGCGTCATCACTCGTTTGAAGGTGAAGGGCCATCTGTGCTGTCTTTACAGCTGCCCCTATGGCGATATTTGTGACGGCAAGAAGATCAGGATTGATGTAGGACTTCCAATCGTCGGTCGTCAAAGAATCACCCGGTACCCTTACCTCGTTGATGTATCTCAATCCGATCCGGTCGATGCCGACAAGGGCCCCGAGATTGTCACCAAGTGCAGACAGCGCGACCCTAACGAGTTCCTCTCTGAAATCTTCCCAGTGGCGATAGGCCGTGGTCTCGATAGCTACCCGGCTCGGCGTCACCGTCACCGATGACGTCCGGTCCCGTGCAAGCAGCCTGTACCCGTTTCCCGTCGAACTTGCCACCGGCGACTCCGGCCCAAAGCTCAACTGCAATCCCTGGGGTGCTGGCTCAATGATCGGGAACGTCTCGCCCAAAGTATCGGCAAGGAGCGACAGAAGATCGGAGCCAGAAAGCAGCGGCGATAGTGGAAAGCGGAACTCAGCCGTCACGAGGCGAAGGGGCGCGTTGGTATAAACCTCTCTTTTCGGCATGGCGCCACCTCCCTAGGCTGCAACTGATTCGACAACTGAATCGTATACCAAAACTCAATCTAATGGTGAGAGCCCTTGAATCAGGCCGTAAGGTGCCTAATCCACTGCGAGCGTCGAGGGATCAGCCGTCGGAGGTGCTCTTCGAAACGAACCTGAAGGGACCGGAGGGGCCGAAAGGCCCCGACCGCCTGCCGAGGCGGCGGCGCAGCCGCCGGCCGACGGCGGGGCGGCTTGAAGCAGTAGAGAAAACTTCTGACATCAGGGGGTCATTGGGTGTGATCTCGCATGGCATTCCAGATCTCATTTCGGTCCATTTTTGTTGCTCTTGGTTGTGTTGTCAGCTGTGTTGTTCTCCGGCCATCTCCGGCTTCCCCGTCACCGCGACAACGCGATCCATGAGGATGTCGACCACGTGATGCACTGACGATTTCTGCAGCGTTCTGACCTGGGGTTTGTCAGATTCGGTGTCGCGAATTGCCCATTTATAGGTAGGGAAGGAAACGCCTTTCCCGCCTTGAAGGGAGCAATTATGCGCCTACCAGTTGACACAAGTGCCGTGAATTTCGTCTCGGCCGGACCACCCGAGCCGGCGATCGACTTCGGCACCAAAGCGCAGAAGATCGACGACAAGGGACTGGGCATCAACCAGGTCCACCTTTTCGTCGTCGGTTGCGGTACCCGTGAAGTGATCACGGTCAAGGTGGCCGGCGAGCTCAAGGGCATCGGCGAGTTCACCCCAGTCAAGGTGACCGACCTGGTGGCCACGACCTGGAACATGGAGGACCGCTCCGGCGTCTCCTTCCGTGCCGCCAAGGTCGAAGTGGCGACCCAGAGGACACCGGCCTAATGGAACGGTTCTTCGGGATCGTGCTGACCATGATGGTGGTCCTGTTGCTGCTCGGGTTCGTGCTGGCACACCTGACTATCGCCATCGCCTTGTTGTTGGCTGCCGGCCTCATCGGCCGTCACCTGCGCCGGCACGGTGTCTGAGCGCCGCACCCGGCGCCTCAATCCCTACTCCCGGATGGCGCTGGCTGTCCGGGGGTGGGGGTTCGAGGTGGCCCTGACCATTGCCACCTTGGTCCTGTGGCGGTTCGGCACCGCCATCGACGGAGAGGGAACGGGAATCCTCGTGCTCGGCACCGCCGGGATCGTGCTCTGGAGGACTCCCGCCCTCCAGGCTCGCCTGGCCAAGAGGTTGCGGGACCAGTCCACTCGGCGCTGGTTCAACCGGGTACTCGTCTGCTGTGAGGTGATAAGTCGCCACGGCCAGATACCGAAAGTAGAGGGAACCGAAGTGGTCCCTGCCGGTCAGCTGTTGCGCCTGCGCCTGCCCGCTGGGTTCTCGACCGAGGAGATCGAGGGAGTCTCTGAGACTTTGGCGGCGACCATCGGGGCTCGTGCGGTCCGGGTGAGCCGGGATCCGGACAACGCCTCGGTCGCCCACCTCTCCATCATCTGGCGCGACACGCTGTCGGTGGCCGCCCCGCCGTGGCCGGTCCCGACGGGGACATTGTGGGAGCCGATCTCCCTGGGGGTCGACGAAGACGGGAACCCGGTGCGCATCGGGCTTCCCGAGCGCAACCTGCTCTTGGGAGGTGAACCAGGCGCGGGCAAGTCAGCGGCGCTGTCGCTGTTGATTGCGGCGGCCGCCCTCGACCCCGCCGTGCAACTGACGCTTCTCGACGCCAAACAGGTCGAGCTCGCCCCATGGGCCGGCTCAGCGGAGCACTTCGTCGGCCCCGACATGGAGGGGGCCACCGCCGTGCTCAAAGATCTCTGTGCCGAGATGGACCGGCGCTACGCCACGCTGCTGGCCGTCGGCGTACGCAAGATAGACCCCGATGGCGAGTTCGGTCTCCGCGTCGTGGCCATCGACGAACTGGCCTTCTACATGCGGGGCGGCAAGCGCGAGGAGAGGGCCGAGCTGACCGAGGCCCTGCGGGACCTGGTCTCCCGGGGACGGGCCGCCGGCATCATCGTCATCGCCGCCACCCAGAAACCCAGCGGCGAGATCATCCCCACCTTCGTCCGGGACCTCTTCTCCTTCCGCATGGCGTTGCGCTGCACCACCCCCGAGGCCTCCGACACCGTGCTCGGTCAAGGCTGGGCCTCCCAGGGCTACTCGGCCTCCACTCTCGACCCGACCACCCGTGGGGTCGGGTTCCTCCTGGCCGAAGGTGCAGTACCGGTCAAGATCCGCACCCACTACCTCGGCGATGCCGACATCGCCGCCCTGAGCAAAATGGCCACGCAGCGACGGGCGTCGCAGTTTGGTGAAAGGCCATGAAGTCAGCACCAGACTGGCGAGCCGTCTTGGCCGAGGTCAACCAGGCCGGCGGCTGCGCCCACCCGATCCGACTGCAAGGTGTCGTGTTGGACCGGGTCAACGGGGAGTTGGTCGACAGCGGAATCCTGGTCCCATGCAAGGACCGGCGAGCCGCCGTCTGCCCTTCGTGCTCCCGCCTCTACCAAGCCGACGCCTGGCAGCTGGTGGCCGCCGGAATCCGGGGAGGCAAGGGCGTGAGCCCCGACGTCGTCGATCACCCCCAGCTCTTCGTCACCCTCACCGCCCCCTCGTTCGGACCGGTGCACAGCCGATCCCGGTTGGCGGGGAGCGATCGACCGTGCCGGCCGAGGAGAGGGGGCGGTACCTGTGCTCACGGCCTGCCGGTCTCGTGTCACCGGCGGCACGCAGAGGGCGATCCGCTCCTGGGAGAGCCGCTCTGCGCCGCGTGCTTCGACTATCGGGGTGCGGTCTTGTGGAATGCCCATCTCCCACGACTGTGGGAACGGACGTCTCTAGAGCTCTACCGAGAGGTGGCTCGGGTGAGGCACATGAGCACCCGAGAGCTGCGAGGGGTGGCCCGACTCTCGTATATGAAAGTCGTCGAGTTCCAACGGCGCGGCCTGGTCCATCTCCACCTGGTGATCCGGGCCGACGGGAAGGACGGGCCCTCGGTGCCGCCTCCGCCATGGATCGATGCCGCCGCGTTGATGGACGCCGTCACGAGCGCCGTAACCAGGGCCGGCGTGGCCGTTCCCGTGGTCAGTGGGACTCGCCTGACGAGAGCCTCGTGGGGCGTTGAACACGACCTGCGGGTGCTGGCCCCAGGCGATGACGGCGACAGCACCGCCATTGCTGCCTACGTGGCCAAGTACGCCACCAAGACGGCTGACGGGTCCCCGTGGCTGGCCCACCCGATCCGTTCGGCCGCCCAGATGGAGCGCCTCGAGTTGCGGCCCCACATCCTCAGGTTGGTGCGGGCGGCGTGGATCCTCGGCCAGCGCAAGGATCTCGGCTCGCTGCGCCTGCAGGCCCATGCTCACACCTTGGGCTACACCGGTCAGTTCTCCTCCAAGAGCCTGCGCTTCTCCACCACGTTCGGGGTACTGCGGGGTGCCCGCGTTCTCCACGTGAAGAGTGCGCTCGCCGAACCTGGGGAGACCGATGGCCGACCCGACTACGACGGGGCGTGGCGTTATGCCGGCCGTGGCTACGTCCACGCTGAGGCCTATCGGTTGGCCGATTCCCTCTTCGAGGCCTCCTCTCGGGCTCCTCGCCACCTGGACACCACCTCGACAACCACCTCGACAAGCTCGTGAGCTTGGCCAATGCGAAAAAGATTTTTCCGGTGTGGAAGTGGTTGTCGAACTGTTTGAGCAGTTGGGTGTCGAACCTTATTTGGCGCGATGGGGCCATGACACCACCGCGCAGACCATTGACTCTCCTTCGCGATCACCTGGCTCAGGTCAGCCGGACACGGCAGGGGGACGTCGCCCTACAGAGGTTCGCCGCTGCCGGACTGGATATCGCCGACGCTGGGACGCTCTCGGACTTGGTGCGCCAATGCGAGGGCCCCGGGCGCCGGGCCCGCAGAACCGAGGTCGTCGAAACGTTGTTGACATTGGCGCCCCATGACGAGGCCGCCGCTCTGTGTGCTCTGGTCTCCCTGGGTCCCGAGCTCGCACGGATATCGCGGATACTGGCTCACGGAGTAGTGGACCACGAAGAGGCCGAATCGGAAGTGGTGTCCGTCGCCTGGCAGGTGGTCGCACGTCCCCTGACCTCTGGGCGCCCACGCCCGGGACTCGGGCGTGTGCGCAATGCCGTCTGGACCGAGACCCGTCGAAGCGCTGGGCTTCGCCGACGGGGAGGGTTCGACCTGGTCGCCCTGCCTGAGGGCCTTGACCCCGTGGCACCCGACGTCGATCCACTCGAGCGTTGGCCCGGGCTCTTGGCCGCTGCCGTCGCACGGGGGGTGCTGACACCCCGACAGGTCGTCATCATCGCCCAGTCGCGGATGGAGGAGCGACCCTTGACCGAGATTGCCGTCGCCCTCGGAAGACCCTATGACGCTGTGTGCCAAGAGCGCTGGCGGGCCGAATCCGCCCTCCGGACGTTCGCCCGGTCCTACTTCAGCGTGGAGTCAGAATGAGCGCTCCAGCCTCACCCTTCCTGCCCGGTTTCTTCTGGCTCGAGCGACGCCCCATCTTCCGGGGCACTGTCTCCTGGGGCGGGGTCGGGATGTACGAGGCCCTCCTTATGGGCTTCGATGGCCCGGTCCCGAACTCCTTTGAGATGGACGTCCTCGGGCGCCCCCCGCAGTCCGGCCCGAGCGGCGTCCTCGGCGGGGCTGTACCGGCCGAGGGCGAACAGATCGTTGGCGAGACGCAGGGCGCAGGTGACCACGGCAGCCGCCATCTGCGTATGGAGGTCTTCGTTGAAGGCCCACTCGTACTGGCCACGGGCGACGCCTTCGAAGGGCTCTCCTCGCACCAGGGACAGGGCCTGGGTCCGCAGCGTGATCGAGGCGCGGCCCACCGTGGTGTCGGCTTCGTCGCTCAGCCGTTGGAACGTGAACCAGTCACACTCCACGCCATTGATGTGGTAGCCGGCGAAGTTGGTGGCGTCGGGCAGGTGTTCGGCGCCGATGCACTGGCGCAACCCGGAGATGTAGCTGTGGAAGGTCTGACGGGTGACTTCGGGACGCTGACCCCCGGTCGGCCAGATAGCGAGCTGGATCTGGTCGGCGTTGAGGGGATGCCGGTTGTGCAGGACCAAGAAGCAGAGGAGCTCTTCGATGATGCGGCGTTCGGGCACCTGGCGGTAGCCGTGCGCCTCTGGCGGGCCCAAGACGTTCATGGCGAGCTCACTGGTCGCCGGTGCCGGGGTGGGATGGGGTGGTTCTGCGGCCCGTGGGGCGGAAGCGACGGGTGGCACGGCGCTAGGTGGCGGGGTCGGTTCGGGAAGGTCTGCGCCTCCCAAGGTGCCGGCGGCAGTGGGTCCTGTGTGGACAACCTGTGCGGCTGTACCAACGGGTGCGGCCGCGAGAGGCGCTTCAGTCGGCCCTCGAGCGGAAGCGTGCAAATTCGAGGGGCCGTCGGCAAGAAGCCTTCGGTGTCGGTACAGGCGTTGAACCGCGACAACCGCTGCGGCCAGGATCACGAGCAACAGGACGGCCAACCAGATGGGAAACCCCGAACCGTTCCCGGCGGGGGTGCCAGTCGTCGACGAGCTCGCCGCTGCGGTCGGGGGAAGCGGGGCCTCGACCCACGGAGGGCGCTTCTGCGGAGCAGCGACGGTGAGCGAGGGAAAGGCCACCGTCATGGTTGCCGGGGTGGGGATGTCGACAGTCATGTTCCCGCCCTCGGGGGCATAGTCGACGACCTCGACCCCGGTGAACGAGCCGGGCCCAATGGCGAGGATGCCGGTGGTCAGCGTGGCCGGGACCACGAAGGAGTAGAGCGCGTCGAAGAGTCCGTCGTCATTGTTGCTCTGGCCGGTGGTGTCACCCGAGTCGCTCATGGTGGCCGCAATCGGTGCCGCGCCGGCCGGGGTGAAGGTAACCAGAGTGCCCGGAATCGGAGACTCGGCACCGAGGTAGTGACCCGTGGCGGCTGCATCGTTGTCGTTGATGGGGTGGTTGCTTTGGATCACCACGCTCAGGATCGCCTGGTCAGGGAGGATCACGGCGCCACTGCCCACGGTCGGGGCCCAGTAGGAGAGCGTGGCGCTCGACAGGCTCAGCTCCGCCGTGCTCGAGAAGCCGTCGGACGGGTTGGTCATCGACAGCGCGGTCGAGGCCGGAGCCGAGTCGCTAATCGTAGGTCTGGAGGTGTCCCGGTAGAGAACGGTGGGTGCCGGTCCATTCCGCTGCAGGGTCCACAGATTGAATGTCTGGGAGAACGAACCCTGGAAGATCGCCAGGTCCACCTGGCGGTCTCGACTGGGCACGGAGACGACGTAGGTCGCCGATCCCGAGGGCCACGTCGTTTCGGATGCTTGGTTGGCGATCTCGGCATCGATGGCCGCGAGGGAGAGGGAATCCGAGGACTGCCCCCACTGCACCGCTGCGGTCACGCCCGGGTCGCTGCCAGTCGGAGCGATAGCCGAGGCATCCTCGGTCAGTTGCAGGTGGAAGTCAACGAAGCGGTGACCCGGAGTGGCGAGTTCGTCCTTGCCGTCGATGAGCACGTGGTCGGGCCAGGCCACTCCGGTGAGCGTCGCTGCGAAGTCCTGGCCCCGCAGTCGCCCATCGGACGGTGCAGTCGGGAGCAACGAGGAGTCGCCAGTCCCAAAGACGGGGCGAACGGACGCGCCCACCCCAGGACCGGTGAAGGCGAACAAGGACGCAGCACCCACAGCCGCGACGAGAGCTGTCGATGACCACGGTACCCGCATCCCCTATGAAAAGCCTCTCATCGGCATCTTTTGATCCGGCGCCGAGAAAGAACGGTCGGCGGCCAGCGCCAAATGTGTCATTGCCGCAACTTCTCGACATAGAGGCGGTCGCCGACGCCATGGCGACGTCGGTACGCCACGTTCGACGCCTGGTGAGCGAGCGCCGAATTCCTTATCTCAAGGTCGGTCGTTTTGTCCGCTTCGACCCCGCTGAGCTGGCCACGTGGCTGGACGAGCGGCGAGTCGATGTGCACGTTCCCCCCTACCGGTCCCAGCCGCTCGGGCGGTAGCATGGGTTCCAGTAAACCAGGTGGCCCGGAGCCCCTCAAATGATTGAGACCTCCGAGAGCGTTCGCCTCACTCAGATCCCGCCGCGGCGGGAGTCATCCGGACGGTGAGGCGAACGTTGTGAGCTCGATTTTGAAACAAGCCAATGGTCGGTGGAAGGCCCGCTACCGCGACGCCTCCGGGCGATCCCGCTCCAAAGTGTTCGACCGCAAGATCGACGCCCAGCAGTTCCTCGACGACGTAAGCACCGACATCCGCCGGGGCGAGTGGATCGATCCTCGGTCCCGCACCCTCTCCTTCGACGACTGGGCCCTGCAGTGGTGGAAGACGACCACCAAGCTGAGGCCGACCACCCGACGCGGCTACTGGGGCATTCTCCGCCGCCGTGTACGGCCCTATTTTAGAGGCCGCCGACTGACCGACATCTCGTACATGGACGTGGAGACTCTGATCGCCGACCTCCTCGATGATGGCTTATCGCCCAAGTATGTGCGAGAGTGCATCTCAGTCGTCTCGCTCATCATGAAGCTGGCCGTAAAGGCGAACCTGCGCAACGACAACCCTGCAACCAGCCACCACGTCCCCACCCGGCGTCGCAAGCTGCACGAGAGTGACGTGCTGACCATGGAGCAAGTCCATCAACTGGTGGCACAGGTACGAGACCCGTACAAGCCGGCGGTCTGGTTGATCGTATTGGCCGGACTGCGGCCGGCAGAGCTCTGTGGCTTGCGGGTCTGCGACCTCGACACCTCGAAGCAGGTCCTGCACGTCAGCCAGACGCTGCTCCCGCTACACGGCTTCGACACTGAGTCATTCCGGCTGGTGACCGGCCCACCGAAAACGACCGCTGGCGACCGCAAGATCCCTTTGCCCGAATGGCTCTGCAAGGACATTGCCACCATGGTCACTGCCCGAGCCGAGCGGCGGGGCTATCCAACCGGTGCCTCCGAACTCCTGTTCCAAACCCGCTATGGGAACCCCATCAACCGTGACAAGTTCCGCGCTGACGTGATCCGACCAGCACTGCGGGCCGCCGGGCTGCCCGAAACTTTCCGCACGTACGATCTGCGCCACTCACACGCCTCGTTGCTCATCGACCTCGGGGCCAATCTCCTTGCCATAGCCCAACGGATGGGACATAGCGATCCGGCCATAACCCTCCGGGTCTACGGACATCTCTTCGAGGGGACGCAAGAGGAATTGAGCCGGCAACTCGATGAACTCCGGGCGGCGACGGCTCCGGAGAGCGACAATGTCGTGCCGATTCAGGCCGTTACTCGTCGTAAGCGCCGGTCGTGAGTTCCGAACAGTCGATCGAACGAGCGGACACTTCTGAGTCGTAATTGGGCGTTACTACGACCCGGCCACAGGCCAGTTCCTCTCCGTCGATCCCCTGGTCGACGAGACCGGGCAGCCCTACGCCTACACCGGGGACGACCCGGTCAACGGGACCGACCCGCTGGGGCTGTGCAGCACCCAGGGGACCTTCCTGGTCGCCGGGGCCTGCGACTGGACCTCGAGGTCCTGGGTGGCCCAGACCGAGAACACTCTCCAGAGCCAAAAGGGTGGAGGCTTCAGCCTCCTCAACGGTCTGAAGGCCGACGCCGACTTCTTCGTTTCGGCCGGGAGCGCCGTGGTCTCGACCGTCACCCTGGGCCACGTCCACATCTCGGCGCCCTTCTGCGGTTTCGGATGGGCGTCAGACGCCGGAGGCATCTACGGAACGATTGCGCTACTAGCGCTCGGTGGCGGAGTGGGCGACGCCGCGGAGATCGGCGACGGTGCGGAGACCGTTGATGAGGTAGAGGCTGGGTCACAGGCTGCATCCAGCGACTCGAGGGTTTTACTTGACACAAATGCCGTTATTCGTTTCAACGACGCGCAAGCTCTGATTGCAGAAGGCGAGGAGCCCGTCGTCACACAGAGCGTGGTTGATGAACTAGCTGACGTTGCCGCCAGGAAGGGCTTCTCCGGGCAGCTACCGGCTGGAGTTGGGATTATTGATGATGATGATGAGGGGGCCCTTCTTCGCTCCCAGGTCATGCAGCAATTGCGTGGTTTTGGGGCCGCTGAACAAGGAATCGACGTTGACGCTCAGGTCGGCGCAACGGCTTTGAGTAGGTCCTATCCTTTGATAACGGGTGATGAAGCACTTGGCAACTCAGTTGCCAAGCTCGGAGGCGAGTGGAGGCAACTTCCTTGATGGACTTATGGGTTCGGGCTCAATTCTTCGACAGAGTTGCAAGAGTCGACGACTTCGTGACAGCTCGATTAGAAGCGTCGTCGATCGGACTCGATTCACAGATTGGAGAGGCCATTATTGAGGACCCGTCGATCGTGGCGTCTATTCTCGGAATTTCTCTTTGGGTACAAACCACAAATCGAGTTGTTGTTATAGCATCTCGATCCGCGTCGAATCTCTACCGGGTTTCTCTGTCGGACATGGAAGTTCAAGAGCTAGATGTGTTGTTCCGAGGTGAAGACGATGATCTCAGGAACCTGAGCGGCAGATCGATGACCGACGGTTCACTTCTTTTGCTTTACGAACGCGGTATCGTATGTCTCGACCCAGAGGGATTCGTCCGTTGGCACCGCCTTCACGATGACATAAGTGCACGGATTGCCGAGACCGACAATGAGATTGTATGGGTAGAGACGCAGTGGCCGGCGGAGCTCGCAGGTACGCGAGTCGGGTATGACCTCGCTTCTGGGCAGGAGCGGTTTAAGTAACGCGGCCGCGGGTCGCTCAGGTGAAGGTCGGGATTCGCGAGGTCGTAGTAGCCGCCAACGGATCGCCATCTCCAGCGCCCCTTCGAGCGACTGACGCTGGCACAAGGAGACTCCCGCCTGTGTTGACCGTCCACATGCGGCAATCGGGGTACCCCGCCTGGGTCTCCTGGTCAGCCGGTCCACCAGTGCCGTGCACCCATGGAATTAGACGAAGCGGAGTACCTGCTGTGGATGCCGACGGACAATGGCGCGCGGTCGACCATCGTCAACCGGAAATCCTATTGGGCTACTTCGTTTGCCTCGCCGAGCAGAGCGGCGTCGAGGACGTCGATTCGGTCAGCAAGCAGAGGGGTCAAGGTCGACCACCCTTAGGGAGTCTTGGCCGCTCGTCACCAGCCAACAGGGCGGAGGACAAACCCAAGGGAATGGACCGTGTGGAGAATGGGCGACCCACAGGCGTGGAGTTTGCGGCGAAGGGCCGCGATATGCACCTCAACGAGGTGGCCACCTCCGAACCGTAAGTCATCTTGCCGGCGCCAGCACTCCTTGTACAGCACTTCCTTGGAGACGACTTCTCCGGCGCGCCGCACCAGAGAGACCAGTAAGCGGAACTCGGTCGGGGTGAGCGACAGTTCGACTTCCCCGCGCCACGCCCTGTGCCCGTTGATGTCGACCGTCAGGTCGCCAGCGTGCAGCTTCGACATGGGGAGGGCCCGGAGGCGTCGGATCCCCATCTCCACTTGCGTCGCCAACGAGGCGAGGTCGTAGGCACTCGGGAAACAGAGGTCGACTCCCGCCTGGAGCACCGCACGCACGCTCGACGCTTCGGCGGCGACCCCGACTACGACGAGTAAAAGCCGCTCGTCGTGATCGCGCAAGACGCGAAGCAAATCATGGCCGCCCGAAGGTCTTCCGATCGGCCACGCACACAGAACGCCGGCAAGGTGATGTTCGTTCACCCTCCGCATCGCATCGAGGCCCGAGGCGGCCTCTAACACTTCGAAGCCCCACTCCCTCATTGCCGCCGCCATCGCTCCCCGCCGCCCGGGTTCGGGGTCGACGATCAGTAGCCAATTGTCCGCAGGCATCGTTTCCTGCATCACGGCGCTACCGCCTTTCAAGAAATCTTGAACGTTTCTTGAGTGATTCTTGGTGGATTCACGTCTTGTTTCTTGTGGATCATGCACCTCACACTGCGAGTAGTCAAGCAGGTTGTGATGGTGCACTCTACGAAGGAGACAGGCATGGGTGCGGGGCGCTGGCGGATGATTCGGGGTGGAACGAGGCCGGTCACGGTGGCCATGCTCGGAAGGTTGGGGGGCAACAGCACAAGCAACGGATGGGTCCGGATTCTGCCAAAGTTCGGCCTTCAAGTTTCATACGATCGGTGCCCAGATCCGAGTCGTTTCCCCCGTACGGGCCACAGCCCACTTCGCTTTCCTTCTTCGGTCACCGCGCTCTGCTTCTGGAGACGTTGCGGGTCACTCTTCGGCAGCTTGGTGCTGCTGATCTCGGTCACGACCGTCGTCTCCACAGCGGTGACCCTTTCTGATCCGTGGATCGATGCGAGAGCAGTCGAAGAGGCAAATCTCACGCAAGTGGGAGACGCAAAGCCACGGGACTCGCTGAGTTGGCCGGGCCGCCGAAATGGTACGGGCACCTGCCGGCCTCTCGGCAATGCGGTCTCTCAGGGTTTGGAGAGATGATGCGTGCAAGCACGAACCGACCGCTGCCGAGCACTCTTGAGACAAACGCGAGATCTCGTCGATCAATAATCCGAGTGGCTTTACGATGCCTACTACCTGTGATGTTGGTTGCGACGGCACTTGTCGCGGTAGTGTCACCCACCAAGCCTGCTCTTGCTTTGGGAACGACGTACGCGTCGCGCTATGCAGGGATCGAAGAGACTCCAGGGTATTCGGGAGACGGTGGTCCTGCGACGGCCGCCGAGATGACGGGCCCGGGTCAGATGGTGGTGGACTCCTCTGGCAACCTGTTCTTCGTCGATGGCGGTAACGACGTCATACGGGAGGTGGTGGCTTCTTCGGGTGTCATCGAAACAGTAGCCGGAGGCGCGGAGAACTTCGCAAATGGAATTCCGGCTACTCATGCCGAACTGTACGACATCTCCGGGTTGGCCATTGACTCGTCGGGCAACCTGTACATATCCGAATCTGCCTGGGAGGTCGTCCGAAAGGTCACTGCATCGAGCGGGCTCATCTCGACCATTGCCGGCAACGGCACGTCAGGCTACAGCGGTGATGGCGGAGCGGCGACATCGGCGGAACTCGACAGTCCTCAGGGCTTGGCGGTCGATTCGTCAGGCAATGTCTATATTGCGGACTCGGGCAACAATGTCATACGAGAAATGACGGAGTCGAGCGGAGACATCTCGACCGTTGCCGGCGACGGCACCGCGGGCTACACGGGCGATGGCGGCGCGGCGACCTCGGCCGAACTCCATGATCCCCAAGACCTGGCGTTCGATTCGTCAGGCAATCTCTACATCTCGGACTCCGATAACTGCGTCGTACGGAAGATCTCAAGCGGTGATATCTCCACGTTTGCCGGGGATGGCAGCTGCGGTGATTCGGGGGATGGGGGAGCGGCGACCTCGGCCGAACTCAACGAGCCCCAGGGCCTGGCGTTCGACTCATCGGGCGATCTCTTCATCGCCCTACCAGCGTCGGACGTCGTTCGTGAGGTCGACGCCGGCACGGGCATTGTCAATGTCGGGGTTGGTAGTAGCGACACCGGTCTTTACGATTCATATGGTGTCGCAGTTGATAGCAGTGGCGACGTGTTCGTTGAAGGCTTAGACACGATCTGGGAGGAGAGCGCGACTCCACCACCGATAACGTTGTCTCCCTCCGCCTTGAGTTTTTCTGGTTTCGTGGGAACGTGGAGTTCTCCTCAGACGGTCACGGTGACGAACTCTGGGCTGTCGAATCTCTCGATCTCGACGATCGCGATCACTGGCGCGAACACGAGCGATTTTCTGATTGGTGGTGACTCGTGTGCGGACACCACGATCACGCCGACAAGTACGTGCACGGTCTCGGTTGGCTTCGTTCCGACCGACTCGGGACCACGAGCGGCGAAATTGACGTTCACCGATAGTGGATCAGGAAGCCCACACGAGGTGTATCTCTACGGCGAAGCCCAGGGTTACCCGTCGAAGTACGCTGGTACCAGCGAGACCCCGGGGTACTCGGGAGACGGTGGTCCTGCCACGGCCGCCGAGATGGGTCTGCCGGGTCGGATGGTACTGGACTCCTCTGGCAACCTGTTCTTCGTCGATGGCGGAAACGACGTTATAAGGGAAGTGGTGGCATCCTCGGGTGTCATCAAGACGGTAGCCGGAGGTGGGTACAGCTACGCCGATGGGGTGAGTGCAACCAGTGCCGAGCTGTACGACATCTCCGGGTTAACCATTGACTCGTCGGGCAACCTCTACATAGCCGAGACAGCCTTTGGGATCGTCCGAAAGGTCACGGAATCGAGCGGTCTCATCTCGACCATTGCCGGCGACTACACCACCGGCTACGCCGGCGATGGCGGAGCGGCGACATCGGCGGAACTCGACGATCCCCAGGGCTTGGCCGTCGACTCGTCAGGCAATGTGTACATTGCCGACTCGGGCAACAATGTCATACGAAAGGTCACCGCATCGAGCGGTCTCATCTCGACCATTGCCGGCAACGGCACGGCAGGCTATACGGGCGATGGCGGAGCGGCGACCTCGGCTGAACTCAACGGTCCCCAGGCCCTGGCGTTCGCCCCGTCTGGCGATCTGTACATCTCGGACTCCAGTAACTGCGTTGTTCGAAAGATCTCAAGTGGCGATATCTCCACGTACGCCGGGGACGGCGGCTGTGGTAACTCGTATGGCGGCCCGGCAACTTCCGCGGAATTGGATGATCCCCAGGGCTTGGCGTTCGATTCGTCGGGCGATCTTTTCATCGCCGTACCAGCGTCGGACAGTGTTCGTGAGGTAAATGTCAGCACGGGGTTCATCAACCTAGGCGTCGTAGGCGTCGATTCGGGCCTTTTCGAATCACAGGATGTTGCAGTTGACAGCACCGGCGATGTATTCGTCGGAGGCTACGACACGATCTGGGAGATCAGCCGTTACGGCACCGCGCCAACGGGTGGTCTCGTCTCTGACGTCCAGCGCAGCGGTGGCGGTGGCGGGATCTCGCCCGGCACCTGTACCTGCAAGACCGGTGACCCGATCGACACGGCAACCGGAGACTTCACCGAGTCGGCCACCGACGCCGCCCTCCCCACCTACGGCCCCTCCTTGGCCTTCACCCGCACCTACGACGCCACTACGGCCCAGTCCCAGTCGGCGTCATCGAGCCCGGGCCCCCTCGGCTACGGCTGGACGGACAACTGGGACACCTCGCTCTCCCTCAACTCCGACTACGGCGCGTCGGTGAGCGGCGACGTGACTCTTACCCAGGCCAACGGCTCAGAAGCCCTGTTCGTCCCGCCGGTCAGCGGGTCGTGTCAGGCCCCCTACGTCGGTCCCGGCACGTCTGACACCTACTGCGCCCTGCCCCGGGTGCTCGGTTCGCTCACCTATAACTCGGGGTCCTCGACCTATACCCTGGTCGAACACCCGGACACGACCTACACCTTTAACTCCTCGGGCGAGCTGACAAGCATCGCCGACCCCGCCGGCGCCACCGAGTCGGTGGCCTACGACTCACCCTCGCCCGGTTCGGGGCACTGCCCGGGCGCGGCCACCTCGTGTGAGACCATCACCTCGGCCTCGGGTCGCACCCTCACTCTCGGGTGGTCGGGCTCGGGGGACACCGGGACCATCACCTCGGTCACCGACCCCCTCGGCCGGCGCACCACCTACGACTACTCCTCGGGCAACCTGACCAGCGTCACCGACCCGCTGGGCAACGTGACGTCGTACAGCTACGACTCGTCGAACGCCAACGCCGACCTCGACCACGACCTGTTGACCGTCACCGATCCGAATGCGCAAGGCGGCGGTCCCGACGCCGGGGACGTGACGACCAACACCTACAACTCTTCGGGCCAGGTGACCTCACAGAGCGACCCCATGGGACGGGTGACCTCCTACGACTACTCGGCGATGGACCCCTCCACCTTGACGGGGACCGTGGTGGTCACCGATCCCGACGACAACGAGACGGCCTACACCTTCAACGAGGGCACCCTGGTGCAAAAGGTCACCGGGTACGGGACCGCCTCGGCGGCCAGCACCACCTACAGCGTCGATCCCTCGAGCCTTCTCGACGACAGCGTCACCAACGCCAACGACGAGACCACCACCTACACCTATGACGGTGACGGCAACGTGTTGACCAAGACCAACGCCTTGGGCAAGACCTGGTCGTACTCGTATAATTCCTTCGACGAGCAGACCTGCGCCGCCGAGCCGCTGGCCTCGAGCCCCTGTTCGTCGCTCAGCCCGCCCTCGGCCATCACCGCCGGAACCTCGACCATCACCCCGCCCGGCTCGGCACCGCCGAAGTACGTTACCTACACCGAGTACGACACCGACGGGAACCTGATCTACCAAACGACCGGGGATTACGCGCCCGGAGCCGGATCGGCCTCCCAGTCGCGCACCACCTACGACCTCTACAACGGCCAGTCGGTGACGGTCGACTCCGACGACGACTCGTGCACGAACACCGCACCCTCGGGCGAGCTGGCCTGCGCCAGCGTCGACCCCGACGGCGTCGTGACCCAGCTCGGCTACGACAGCGCCGGCGATCTCACCTCCAAGTCCACCCCCGACGGCAACGCGGGGGGCGAACTGGCCACCACCACCTATGGTTATGACTCCGACGGCGAGCAGACCACCACGGTGGCACCGAAGGGCAATCTCAGCGGCGCCAACGCGGGCAACTACACGACGGCCAGCACCTACGACGATGACGGCGAGGTCACCGCGGTCAGCGTGGGCGGCGGCTCGGGCCACTCCGTCGTGGCCCGGGTGACCGACTACGCCTACGACGCCGACGGCAACCGCACCTCGGCTACAGAGAGCACCTCGCCCGTGCTCGTCGGGACGAAGAGTGGTTCGAACTCCAGCACCTCTTTGTCCCTGAGCTACCCCAAGGGCACCCTGGCCGGCGACGAAGTGATCCTTTCGACCACCACCTCGCCATCCAGCGGCTCTGAGACCGTGACCACCCCGTCGGGCTACACCTTGGTCGATTCTGTGAACACCGGGCAGACCACCACTTACCTCTACACCCACACCGTGGCCAGCGACACGAGCGTGTCGATCTCCTATTCGACCTCTGCCGCCAAGGTGGCCTCGCTCGCCGTCTACCGCGGCGTTGACACCTCCAGCCCGGTCGACGTCTATGACGACGCCACTACCTCGAGCGGGTTGAGCGTGGCCGCCGCGGCGCTGACCACCACCAATCCGGGTGACGAGCTGGTGCTCGTCGCCGGGGCCGGCCAGCAGGGATCGGCCGCCACCTGGTCGGCCCCGGGTTCGATGACGGGCGAGGTCCAGGCCCAGCTCTCGGGGACATCGAGCATCCTGGCCGACGAGACCGGTCCGGCCTCGGCCGGCTCGAGCGGTTCGAAGACGGCCACCGCCTCGGTCTCGGGGCAGTTGGCCGCCGTCTTTGTGGCCTTGACCCCGGGCACCGTGACCACGTCGACGTCCTATGACGCCGGGGACGAGGCGACACTGGTCACCGACCCCGACGCCAATGCCGCGCTCACCTGTTACGACGGGGAAGGCCACGTGGCCGAGACCGTGCCGGCCGCCGGCGTGGCGGCCGACTCGCTCAGCGCCAGCTCGTGCCCGACCAGCTACCCGTCCGACTACGGCGACCGCCTGGCCTCAGATGCCACGACCATCGCCTATGACGCGGAGGGCCAAAAGACCACGGTCACCGCCCCGGCTCCGCCAGGACTCTCGGGCCACGAGACGACCACCTATGGCTACGACCCGGCCGGACAGCTCACCTCGGTGACCGCTCCGCCGACCAGTAACTCCGGTGGGGCGCCCGACGACGTGACTGTCTACACCTACGACGCCGCCGGTGAGCTCCTCACGACCACCACCGGGGTCTTTACGGCCACGGCAGCCACCACCAGCTACTGCTATGACCCGAACGGGGACAAGACGGCCAGCGTCGCCCCCGACGGCAACACCTCTGCGGTCGCCTCCTGTTCGGGCTCCTCGCCCTACGGCACCTCGTCGTCCTACCAGACCGCCTACAGCTACGACTCGCTCGGCGAGCTGGTGACCAAGACGGCCCCGGCGACCAGCGCCGCGCCGAGTGGACAGGTGACCACGTACACCTATGACCCGGCCGGCAACCAACTCACGTCGGAGAACCCCGACGGGGTCACGGCGACGGACACCTACACCCCGCTCGACCAATTGGCCACCGTCAGCTACTCGGACTCCACCCACGACGTGTCCTACACCTACGACGCCGATGAGAACCGCACGGCCATGACCGATGCCAGTGGGACGTCAAGCTACTCCTACAATCCCTTCGGCGAGCTCAGCTCGGCGGAGAACGGTGCCAGCCAGAGCGTGTCCTACAGCCACGACGCGTCGGGCGACACCACCGCGGTGACCTATCCGCTGGGTGCGGGGGCGACCTGGGCGAACACCGACACCGTCACCTACGGCTACGACGCGGCGTCGGAGCTGACCTCGGTGACCGACTTCAACGGCAACACCTCGGTCCTCTCCAACACGGCCGACGGCCTGCCCTCGGCGCTCTCGCTCGGTTCAAGCGGCGACACCGTCTCGACCAGTTACGGTGCCAACGACGCCCCGTCGTCGATCACCCTCTCGGACGGCTCGACCCTCCAAGAGTTCGCCTACTCGAGCGTCCCCTCGGGAGCCATCGCCGCCGAGACCGACACGCCGTCGAGTTCGAGCGAGCCGGCCGACTACACCTACGACGCCCAGGGCCGGGTGACCCAGATGACCCCGGGCACCGACACCGCCCTCCCCTACGGCGAGGACGCCAGCGGGAACCTCACCACGCTCCCCACGGGAGCAAGTGCCACCTACGACGACTCCTCGGAGCTGACCTCCTCTGTTCTTTCAAGCACGACGACGGACTACACCTACGATGCCTCGGGCGACCGGACGGAGGAGTCTGTGAGTGCCACGCCCACGGTGAGCGCCTCCTACAACGGGGCCGCCCAGCTCACGGGCTACGACGACTCGGCCGCCAACATGACCGCCGCCACCTACGACGGCGACGGGCTGCGCACCGCGGCCACAAGTACGCCAACAGGGGGAAGTTCTGCGACCCAGGACTTCGTCTGGGACACCTCGCCGTCTGTTCCTGAGCTGCTCATGGACTCGGACAACGCCTACATCTACGGACCCAGCGGCACCCCCTTCGAGCAGGTCGACCTCTCGACGGGGACCATCACCTACCTGGTCTCGGACGCCCTGGGCTCGGTGCGCGGCATCGTGAGCTCCGCCGGCAGCCTGACCGACTCGGCCGCCTACGATGCCTGGGGCAACCCCGAGACCTCTGGGGGAGTGACCGCCGAGACGCCCTTCGGCTTCGCCGGAGCGTACACGGACCCGAGCGGACTGCTCTACCTCATCGGGCGTTACTACGACCCGGCCACCGGGCAGTTCCTCTCCGTCGATCCCCTGGTCGACGAGACCGGGCAGCCCTACGCCTACACCGGGGACGACCCGGTGAACGCGGTGGATCCGACGGGGCTGTGTTCGAGTAACGGTATTTTCCTCGTCCCGGGGGCCTGTGATTTCACCTCCAGATCATGGGTGGCCCAGACCGAGAGCACTCTCCAGGGTCAAAAAGGCGGGGGCGGTTTCAGCTTCACTCAGGGCTGGAATGCCGTAGTCCACGTGGCTGATAACGCGACGACCGAAGTCACTTCGCACTGGCGCGGTTTAGTCAAGATCGGAATCATTGCCGTGACGGTGGTTGGTGGCGCAGCATGTGTGGCTGCGACCGCTGGCGTATGCGGTGCGGCGGCGTTTAGCGTGGGCGGCGTTGAGCTTTCAGGGGGAGCAATTGCTGTCGGTGTAGTTGCGGGTGCGGGCGAGGGCGCAGCTGAATACGCGCTCGACTGCGGAAACCACACGCTCAGTGGCTATTTGACTAGTGCAGGGTTGGGCGCATTGGAGGACGCTGCTTTCGCCGGAGCACCGGAGGAGCTGATCTTCGGTGGATTGGGCGAAGGGGCACACGCCGCGCAACTTGGTTTTCTCGATGCACTCAAGGGCCTGCCCGGTTACTTGTATAGCATTGCACGATAGGGATGCTTGGAAATCGCCGAACGCCTCGACGAGCGACAGGTACGCGGACAATAGTCGATGTCATGCGTGGACTCGCACGCGGGTCAATAGCCGACCAAAAGAGAGCGGATCTGGAAGCCGTTCAGGGGGGCGATCGGCGGCTCGTTAGGTGCTACACCCAGCCGGAGCCAGGGGAGCACCGTCGCCATTGGAAACCAGGCTACCTCGACGTGTCCCTGGATGAGTTGCAATGGAAAGGTTCGTCCCGACGATGGAAACCTCTTGTTCTACGGGGTGGTGAGTGGAAAACGCATCTCCGAAATGCGACGCGCGACGATCGTGTCTACAGGTCCTTTGGCATTATTGAATGCGATCGAGGTTCGGAGCGGCATGTGCTTGCGGTTCCAAAGCGCGATGTTGATCTTTGTGTTCTAGTGCTCAAGAGCTCTTGAGCTCGACTCGATTCTTCCGTGCGTGATTAAGGCTTGATTCGAACCGTCGAGTACGACGTTCAGGCAAGTTGAGAATATGGTGACGTGATTTTGAAGCGCCATGTTCGTTTGAGAGCTAATA
>Ga0302324_100004813_pt1 | contig 29753 bp, 23 predicted proteins | sample Palsa_T0_1_FD_201949 | JGI IMG/M metagenome (GOLD analysis project Ga0302324, IMG submission 201949) | Peat permafrost microbial communities from Stordalen Mire near Abisko, Sweden - Palsa_T0_1 | ecosystem: Environmental > Terrestrial > Soil > Palsa > Peat permafrost | place: Sweden: Abisko...
GCGGATATCCCAACTGATGTCGAACGATTGTCCGGAACGCCTGCCCATGTCCCCGAGAACCAGGTGGGGCAATCCGTCCAGTTCACCAAAACATTCCTGGTCGTCAAACTGATAGTGCAACTTGCTGTTCCGCGAGTTCAGATCGGTCCACGCGAAACCCCACAGGTACAGGTGATTGTCGTCAATCGCCGCGCCTTCATTGTCCCGCTTGAACGACAGGCCCTCCAGCGTCAGCGGTTCCTGCGGGCGCGGATCACCGGCGTTCACCGGCTCAAAGGTCGGCGTGGGCGTATCCATATGCTCCAGCCCCGGCGCGCTGAAACCGCATTCCGATACCCCAATCAGGCTGCTGTCCATGAACTTGCCGCTCAGCCATATCCCCTTGCTCGGGGAAGTCGGATTCAGCGATCCGTTTGACTGGGTATAGAACAGGTATTCCCGCCCGTGCGCGTCCCGCACGATCAGATTGATCCAAAGCGGCCGGCCAAACTCCTTGGCCGCCAGCGCAAAGGACAGGTCATTTCCCGCGGGAATCTGAATCGGCTGACGCAGGAGCAGCCGCGCTTCCTGTTGCTGGGGCAGCGGAATCCCAATCCCCACGCAATGATCGACGTCGGAAACGATCAGGTACTTCTCATCCCCCTGACGGACTTGCCAGGCATCGGGCGATGCCAACCCGGTTAAAGGCCGCACCGGATTCGACGGCGCCGTATCTGCCGCTGCTGCGCTGACTATCGATCCGAAGAAAACAACCGCCCAAAGCAAGCGCCCCCGCCTGACCACCTCAAACATGCTCGGCTCCTTCTTGGCTTGTCTCTATCTGAATGAACTTCCTGAGGGCCGAACAAGTTACGGGAAAGCGCGCCAAGGAGATGGCACATTAAGATAATTAGCCCAACCGCCGAAGGGTTTCAGCACCTCATTATCAACATGCCCATCCGCGAAGAGAATGTTGCTGCTGTTGTTGCTGTGCCATTGTCCAACCTGATCTTGTGGGTACCCGGCGGCGCCTACATCCCCGGGAACGAGGGAGATCGGCTGGCCGCCTTCAACCCATAGGCCGTGCTCGGACAACAACATGACTTCTGATGACTGCCTGATCTCCTTAATGGCCGCGAAAGGATAGGTTGGAGGAGTGGGAAGGTTAAAACCCACACCAATACCGACAGGAGCCGGATATTCAAGGTACGCATTGGTATCATACATGCCGAACCATATGGTCCACACACCATTGCCACTGTAGGAATAATTAGTACCCACGGGCAATGGGTACTCCGGGCAATAACCAATGCCACCCTGCTGAAAAGTCTTCTGGTTGCTAACCAGTGGCCCGGCTCCAATGATGTAACCTAAATCGTTGAATGCCTGTTGCCATTGATAAACATAGTTGCCGTAGTTATCAATCAAAATCGGATGTGGGGGGTCTGCGGCGTACAGCGGAACACTCCCATTGTAGTCATTGCTGTACATAATTATCGACAGACCCCATTGGCGCAAATTACTTTGGCACTGAACGCTCAACGCCTGGCGTTTCGCTTTATTCAACGCGGGAAGCAATATTGCTATCAGTATCGCAATGATTGAGATGACAACCAGCAATTCAACGAGCGTAAATGCCCCCATCCGTTGCACAATACAGCGCCGCTCAATCCGCTCGGATCGCTTTGACATGATCGAACTCCTTAACCTGCCGCCACAGGATTTCTCTTCAGGTCGGACATGGCAGCCCTCAAAGGTGCGGGACAGAACTGGAAGCGCTTATCCCCCAAGGGCTTGCGCGCTCCGTGCTTCCGCCGATACTGAATGATCCTCACACCGAGGGCGGCGCCACGCTTTTCGATTCGACGAATCCCATCGGCAGCATGATGACCTCGCACGGGCCATCGTATCCATCGATCCGCGCCAGCAACTGATTGACGGCAACGACCGCCATATCCTTCTGCGGAATATCCAAACGGGAAAAGAACGGATCTGTAAGTCGATCCTTTTCCGTGCCGCCCGACAGCGAGAACAGGCTCACATCCTCCGGCACACGGATGCCGCGCGACTGCAAAATCCGCAGGATCGGACCAAGATATACTTCCGTAGCCATGATGGCAGTCGGCCGGTGGCGCATCGCCCACCAGCGATCCAGTTCCGCGCAACAAATGTCTTCCAGAGTCTGGCTTTCCGTGCGGCCTGGGGTCGCCAGCAACTCACCGGTTTGCCGCGCGCCCAGTTCTGTCATTCCCTGCTTATAGCCATTAATCATCTCGATATGCCCATCGATAGGATCGGCAATGCAGAAGAATGCCATTCGTTTGTGTCCATGACCGGCAAGATGCTGAACCACCCGATGCACCCCGTCCCGGTAATTGCAATTCACCGCCGGCACATGGCGACTCAGCGGAGAAAACTGCTGCAGCGACACCACCGGCAACAACCGGCTTGCCTGTTCGAGCCATGCGGGGGGCACCGATCCAAAGACAATCAAGCCATCGGCAACGTTTCGCCCCATCAAAGTTGGCAGCTTGGGCTCGAGGTTGTTGGCATCCACAAAATCGACAATTAAGGAATAGTTTTTCTTCGATGCCGCCGCCCAGATCGAGGCAAAAATCGCCCGGTCGTTGTCACTTCGCAGAACGTTGTTCGCCAAGTCCTGTCGGCGCGGAAAAAACCAGATACATTCGATGACATAGCTCTTGGCCCTTCCGCTGCCGCCCATCGCCAATTGCGACGCCAGCCGGTTGGGCCGATACTTCAGTTCAAGGATTGCTCCCTGAACTCTTCGAATTGCATCTGCGCCGATGCCTTCCCCACCATGTAACACGCGTGACACCGTGGACTTGGAGACGCCTACGTGCTTGGCAATTGTGTCAATCGTCGGAACAGTCGATTTAGCCGCCATATCCCTCTTAGTTTATGCAATCGGTTTAGTGAATTGGTGGTATTATGAAGATTCACGGCACTGATGTCAACAAAAAAACCGTGAAAACCGGCTCTCAATGAGCCTAAATCGACACCCGGGAAAAGAGTTCCCAACGCTTCTGCAAGGTCAGCGATCGCGTCAAAGGATAATATTTTTGCCGGCCCACATCAAAGTGTGACCCCTTCGAGCGCACGGATGGCCGGCGCATCCGTTTGCAGCGAGGCAAAGTCGACGGGCCCACCAAGCCCGACCGAATCGACCACACGCGTAATCATTCGAGCAAAGGACCTCGTTCGGCACAATCGCGCCAACCGATCATGCTCATATCAAAATCACAGCCCGATGATGTCGCCTCTCGCAAGGCCCGGCGAAAATTAACGATGGGTCAGTTCTCAACTTCCTTGACTTAGACAATGCTGTCGATAAACTAACTACCAATAACTTCCCATCCTAATAAAGTTGTCTAATCGCGGCAGAGTAAAAATAACGTGGCGATTCGTGAAGCAATCAACAAACGACCGAGCATCGCCGCTGGAACGGCCGTCGCTCTGGCCATCGGTATTTGCATTTATAGTTATGTCGAAAGCTCGACCAGGGTTTCCAGAATAAACATTCCTACCCAATCATATTTTACCGATGATGATGGCGCCACATATTATGCTGATGATATAAAGATCATCCCACCATACCTTCACAACGGTAAGACTGCTGTCAGTGCATATGTGTTCAAATGCAAGGACGGGGCGCCATTCGTGGGCTACCTCGAGGCTTTCACGCCGGACTCAAAAAAAATTCTGGAATCGGCTCTTACGAATCCCGGCATGGGTGGTCCTTCAATACTGATGGCGCGTAGTGAGGGCTGCTTATTGAAAGCGCCTCTGACTGGCGACAGGACATGGCTGCGTCCAGGAGAGCCCGGCTACGACAAAATCGCCCAGGTTCACTGTCCCAACGGCGGCAGTGACGAAGACCTCAAGCCTGTTTTGCCGTAAGCGCCTGCCCAAAAATGACGTTGAGGGCTTTGCACACCAGAAGCCGCTTACGCAACAGAACGCGCGACTGCGCAGCAGTCCAGTTGAATCCTATACTTGTCATTTTGACAATGTAGTCAGGTAGTTAAGCCATGTCGTTCATACCAGCCTTTGCCGATTTCGCGCGTCGCGCAGTTGAAGGCGATCGGCTGACGGTCGCCTTCCTCGGCGGCTCATTGACTTGGGGGGCGCACGCGAGCGACCCCAATCGTACCTCTTATCGCGGATTGATCTGCGAGCGCCTGGAAGAAACCTATCCCCACGCACATTTCCACTTCGTGGATGCGGCGATCGGCGGCACAGGGGCGCAACTGGGTGCGTTTCGTCTCCAGCGCGACGTATTGGACAAAAAGCCCGATCTCATTTTTCTCGATTTCACGCTGAATGATGATACTTACAAAGTGTCGCCCGATACGCTGGAGGCCTACGAATCCATCGTGCGCCGCGTGATCGCCGATGGCCGTTGTCCCGTGGTGCAGATGTTTCTCGCGTCCCGTTACGATGTGGTGGAAGGTGTACCGGAGCGGATGCTGCGCCGTGATTCACACCTGGCGATTTCCCATGCGTACCACACGGCCGTTGGCGATGCGATCGCGCTCATGCGCGACCGCTATCAGCATGGTCAGGCTGACATCAACACGATTTGGCCACCCGTTTCATTCGATAACACGCATCCGACCGATCTGGGTTATGCGCTCTATGCCGAAGCCGCCTGGCGCGCGTTAAAGGACGCCATCGAACGCAAGCTCGTGTGCACTGTCCCGGAAAAAATGCTCAATGGCGACACCTACATGCGCTGGGCGCGGGTTCGGATTTCCTCGTTGAATCCGCTGTCGGCCGGCTGGCGTGTGGCTGCGCCCAATTCCACCTCGATTGCTTTTGATTTTCTCATGACGCGATGGCTTGATGACGTATGTGTCGCTGGTAATTTCCGTGAGTTAGGCCGCACTGAAACCGAAAAGGCGCAACCATCCCAGCCATTACGTGTGGGATTTAACGGCCGCTCGGTGCTGCTGTTTGGTGAAAGCACACCTCGCTCCTGCAAGTATCGAGTGCTGATCGACGGCGAGCCAGTCATACCGGATCAGAACTCTACTGAATTTGAGGCTCGATTTTTTGACGGTAATGGCCGCCTCTGGCAAATAGTCGCCGAAGGACTCAAACCGGTCGATCACTCATTAGAGATTCAGCCGGTGTTTCAATCCGCAAACACACCGGGAGAACTGCGCCTGGAAAGCATTTGCATCGCCGGGGGACAAGCAAAGGTATGGCGCATCGATGGATAACGTGTTGGCCATCCAGACCGCATCACAGCGATTGACCATTGATCCGGCGATACAGAGTTGGACCTTATACGATATTCCGGCAAAGCAGCGATTGCTCTTTGGCGGCGCGCTCCATTTTGATAATCCGATATTTCATGGAATTGCGCCGGCCAATACGGAGTTGGTCCAGGCGAATCAGCGCGACGATCGCACCATCGTCTTGTCGTTCAGAAGGGACGGGCTTGCCGAACACGACGTCATCTTCCACGCCGATGCCGACGCCGACGCGATTGATGTGACCGGCCATTGTATTGTGGAATCTCCCTGCCAACTGAATCGGCTGGAATTATTTCCAGTTGAAACCAGCTTAAACCTCTACGATGTGGTGAATTTCCGCAATCGCCACCTGACGCCGCGCACTTGGCCGGAACTCCTGCTTGGCGGCGAGGGATGCAGCACCGATACCTATTCCACCGATTGGCAATTCGCGCCGCACCCCACCGTCTTGCTGATTCGCAAGGCAATGCGCGCCCTGTGTGTCGGCAGCATGGATTTGGCGCCCACCTACGGGATGTACTTCAAGGCCAGGGATTATCGACTGCAACATTGGTATCTGGATTACGGCGCCGCTCCGCACGGCTTGCCGCTCCAGCGCGGTCAGCGTCTGCAGTTTCCCCGCCTACGCTTATTCCTGCGGACGGCAGCTGATCCCCATGACCTGTATCGCCAGTGGGGCCGCATGCTCATTTCCGCCGCGAAGATTGCCGATCCGGCCCGCAAGCGGCGCGATTCATGGTGGCTGGAGCCGCTGTATTGCACGTGGATGGATCAGAATTTCAGCGTAAGCGCCTTGCCGCCGGCCGAATTGGCGGAGCAGACCACATTGGCAATCTCATCGGCGTCTTCCGTCCTCAATGAAAAGTTTGTGCGAGACGCGGTGCAGGTCATCCGCCGCGAGCGCTTGTCCATTCGCACCATTCTGCTGGATGCCGGTTGGCAGATGGCAACGGGTCAGTGGCAGCCACACCCGGATCGCTTTCCTCAGTTTCGCACTTTGATTGACGAACTGCATCAGCAAGGCTTTAAAGTTGTAGTCTGGTGGAACTGGGCGGAACTCGAATCGACCGCCGACGCGGTTCCCGCGCATCTCATCGCAGGTGGAAAGCTGAACCGGCACGGCCAACGGATGCGCGACTATTCCTTGCCGGCAACACAGGAAGAATATCTCAAGCCCCTGCTCCGCAAACTGTTTTCACCGGAAGCCGACTGCTATGACCTCGATGGCGTGAAGACCGATTTCCTGGCTGACAAAGTGCATCCCGACATGCCACCGGCCGATCCAGGCTGGCGCGGTGAGGAAAATTATTTCCTTCGGGTTACGCAATTGTTTTACCAGACAATGAAGCATTACAAGCCCGACGCAATGCATCTGGGCTGTGCCGGCAACTACTGGTTGGCTGAATATATTGACTTAAACCGGACGTATGACGTTCATAGCAGTGATTGGCGTGAACATGAGAATCGAGCAAGGATGCTGCTCGCCACCACGCCCGGATGTCCCGCATCTTACGATTTTCACAACTTTATTGAGAACCATGAAAACTGGCTGGCTTCAGCGCAAAAACTGGGCGCGGCGGTCGAAATCGGAAACGTGCTGTATGTCTGCGACGATCTCTTTGCCAAGCCACGCCACGCCGACGCCGCTTATTACCAAACCTTGCGCGCGGCTCTGAAACCCCGACCCGAAACACTCCGTGAAATCCAAGCGCCGGTGTCCTGACGGTTATTTGTACTCCGGCAGAAACTCCCGCTCCGCGTCAAATATCTCATAGGTCATCTTGCGTATCTCGCGTGGGCTGAGCACCGCCGCCGTCAGCGGGTCCAGGAGCAGCGCATGCACCGCCGCTTCCTTGCTGCGACAAATACATGCTGTCGCCGCCAGGTCGAAATACGCCATGTTGCTTCGGCAGATCGCCGCCATTTGTGCAGGCAGCGCACCGTAGCGCGTCGGGTTGATCCCGTTGCGGTCGATCAGGCATGCCACCTCAACCGCGCCGTCGCCCGGCAGATTCGTAATCAGCTTCCCACCCTCGCCGCTTCCGCGAATCCCAGCCCTCTCACTGTTGTTCATCACGTTGCCGTGGATACGAAACGCCGCGTCCTTTTCACGCGCTTCAATGATCCAGCTCGCATATTCCCATGACCGCTTCAGATCGACGGGGTTCTCTCCCCGCACTGCCTTCATCCGATCCTCATCGGCGCGCCGCCGCCAATCCGGCCAGTTGCTCGCGTAAAACCGGCTGCCGCCTTCGTATCCCAGCCGCAGCAGCTTGCGGCCCTCCGGGTTCTTTCGATAGTACGGCAGATACTCGCTCAGATGCCCGCTGCTCTCGGTGATGAACGCTCCGAAATTCACGCACATATCCTTGCGCACCAGGTCACCCTGTTTCCAGGTTTTTTTCTTCGTGTCATCCGACCAGTGCCATTTCTCGTCGGTCTTGTAGGGCGCCAATCCCGCCTCCGCCTCCTTCACGCCCTCTTCGATCTCGCGGCGGAATTTCTCGTAGAGAACCGTCGAATACAAATCCTTGCCCGCATGCCGCAGCTTGGTGAACCACGCCAGATGATTGACGCCGGCGCATTCCCATTCCATCTCGCTGTAAGGCACGCCCGCATACTCCGCCAGCAAATGGCTCGTCCCCTGCACGCTGTGGCACAGCCCCACGACCGAAACCTCCGGCACCGCCCGCCCCGCAGCCAGCACCAGCATGCTCATCGGGTTCGTGTAATTCAGCATGATCGCCTGCGGCGCGAGTTCCCGAATGTCCCGCAGAATATCGAGGAACACCGGCACCGTCCGCAGCCCCTTGAATAACCCGCCCGGCCCCAGCGTATCGCCGATGCATTGATCCACGCCGTACTTCAGCGGGATATCGTTGTCGTTTGCCACGCATCCGATTCCCGAGACTTCCACGCAGCAGACGGCATAGTCGGTTCCCGGCAGAACCTGCCGCCGGTCGGTCGTCGCCCGAACGCTCCACCCGCTTTGACGGCCCGCGTTCTTGATCAGTTGCGCAATCACCTGCTGCATCGTCGACAGCCGGTCGGCGTCGACATCCACCAGGCGAAATTCACCGCGCTCGGCCCCGGGAATCATCAGCACGTCGCGGCACAGCGATGGGCAAAATCCCGATCCCGCCCCCAAAAAAGTCACGTTAATCGGCCGCGTCATCTGCCCGCGCAGCCCCTCCTGCGAATCCGCCTCCTTCGTATGATCCGCATGTCCTTTTTTCAAATCCTCGGCCGTCTGTGTGGTTGCCATGTTCAATGAACCTTTCATTTCCCGGCGAATCATTTCCCGGTGAACTTCATCAATCCATAAAATACCATGCACCGGCGAAGAATTTAATCCCCGGCCACCTCTGTTCGATTCCGAGTATATTCACGCTACTTCTGGTGCCATTCTTACGTTTGAGCCAATTTGGATGATTATGGCCGCTTTTGAGCAGACTTTCGGCGCGGGACTCGAGCCTCTCAAACTCTGGTACAACAAGCCGGCCACGGTTTGGGTCGAGGCTCTCCCCATCGGCAATGGCCGACTGGGCGCGATGGTCTTTGGCGATCCCGCTCGCGAGATCGCACAGCTCAACGAAGATACCGTCTGGGCAGGCAGCCCCTACCGCAATGACAATCCCCTGGCTTTGGAGGCGCTGCCGAAGATTCGCGATTTGCTATGTATGGGCCAATGGGCCGATGCGCAGAAACTGGCTCGGAACGCCATGACCTCCCCCACCGCCCAGGGCATGCCGTTTCAGACGTGCGGAAATCTCCTTCTCTCATTTCCCGGCCACGAAAAATACCGCGATTATCGGCGCGAACTCGATCTGCAAACTGCCATCGCCACTACAAATTACAGCGTCGACGGAATGCGCTTTACCCGCGAAATTTTTGCCTCGTTCGACTCCAATGTAATTTTCATCCATCTCACGGCAGATCAACCGGGCAAGGTAAATTTCCTCCTGGGCCTCGATCGGCCAGCGCCCGTGGATGTGTCAATTGTCGGCCAGGACTCCCTGGTGATGTTGGGAACCACCAGTTCGCATGAAGGCATCGAAGGACGGTTGAAATTCCAGGTGCGCGCTAAAGTTATTGTCAACGGCGGCGCCGTGAACGCGACCAAAAGCGCGATCGAGGTAACCAACGCCGACACGGCAACAATCCTTATCACCATCGGCACCAATTTCGAAAACTACGCCTCGCTCGCGGCGGACCCTTCACAACGTGCCGAAACTTTCCTCGCCGCCGCTCTGTCAACGGATTACCCCACCGCTCGTCATCGCCACATCGAGCGCTACCAGAAATTCTTCAATCGCGTGAAGCTCGACCTCGGCGCGACTGCCGCCGCCGACCGTCCGACCGATGAGCGCGTCAAGGCTTTTGCGACCGCCAAAGATCCCGCGCTTGTCACCCTTCTGTTTCAATTCGGACGCTATTTGCTGATCAGCAGCTCTCAGCCCGGCGGCCAACCCGCCAACCTGCAGGGCATTTGGTGCGATCAACTCCAGCCCATGTGGGACAGCAAATACACAATCAACATCAACACGGAGATGAATTACTGGCCTTCCGAGGTGACAAACCTGTCGGAAATGAATGAGCCGCTCATTCAGATGGTGCGCGATCTGGCGGTCACCGGGCAAGAGACGGCGCGGGTGATGTATGGAGCCAACGGGTGGATGCTCCATCACAACACCGACCTGTGGCGATTCACCGGCGCCATCGACGGTGATCCCGGCCTCTGGCCCACCGGCGCTGCCTGGCTCTGCCAGCATCTCTGGGAGAAATACCTGTACCACGGCGACCGAAGCTACCTCGCATCCGTCTACCCCATCCTGAAAGGCGCCACCGAGTTCTTTCAATGCTTCCTCGTGGAAGAACCAACCCACCAATGGCTCGTCGTCTCGCCGTCTTTGTCGCCGGAAAATGCTCCCAGCTCTATACGCCACGATCGGCTCACCATCGCCTCGGGCGTGACGCTCGACAACCAATTGCTCTTCGATCTCTACAACAAGACGATTGCCGCAGCACAGATTCTTGATCTTGACGCGAATTACGTTGCCCAACTGAAGGCGACATTGGATCGCCTGCCGCCGATGCAGATCGGACGTCTCGGCCAACTCCAGGAATGGCTTGAGGATTGGGACAACCCCTCCGATCATCATCGGCACGTTTCCCATCTCTACGGGCTATACCCCAGCAACCAGATTTCGTCATACCGCACGCCGGAACTCTTTGACGCCGCCCGCACGTCTCTCCTTCATCGCGGCGATGCCTCGACGGGCTGGTCGATGGGATGGAAAATCAATCTTTGGGCCCGCTTACAGGATGGAAACCACGCATATAAACTCATCAGGGATCAGATCACTTTCGTTCCTTCTTCCCAGCAGCACGCAACCGATTTGGAGCAGGGCGGCGGCACATTCACCAACCTCTTCGATTCCCATCCACCGTTTCAAATCGACGGCAATTTTGGCTTTACCGCCGGCATCGCCGAAATGCTCCTCCAGAGTCATGACGGCGCGATTCAACTATTGCCCGCGCTGCCCGACATGTGGCCTGAAGGCCGCGTCAGCGGGCTCCTTGCCCGTGGCGGATTTGAAATCATGTCCCTCCAATGGACCCACGGCCGCCTGACCAGCTTCTCAATCAAGTCCAACCTGGGCGGAAATTGCCGTCTCCGTCTCTCTGAAAAAGTGATTGGGCTCGGCGATGTTAAGCTTCTTCCGGCTGAAGGTGAGAATCCCAACCCATTTTTCGCGCCATTTAAGGCGCCAAAACCCATCATATCGAACCAGGCCAAACTCAATCCGCCCGGAGTGCCCGACGTCTACCTCTACGATTTCCAAACCGTCGCCGGCGGCAAATACGCATTCGCGGCAACCGGGCGATGATGCATCCATCACGGCTGCGATTTCGGCTGATAGCTGCGGCGAAAGTGGCGCGGGTTGACACCTTTGATCCGTATGAAACGGCGATTGAAGTTCGAAAGATTACCAAAGCCGGCGTCGTAGGCAATCGTCGAAATGTTTTTGTCGGATTGGAGCATCAATTGGCAGGCTCGGCCAACTCTCAATTCATTGACGTAATCGGTGAAAGTCTTCCCGGTGGCCCTGCGAAAAAATCGGGTGAATGCGCGGGGCGACAACCGCGCCACCTCAGCGGCTTCAGCGAGGTCGATCGGGCGCACGAACTGCCGATTGAGAAAGATGCTGACGGCGTCGATCCGTTTCTGCTCGTGGAGCTTGAGCGTCGGTCGAAATCCCTCGCTGCTGAGGGTGGTGGTCGTTTGGGCACGCGCCAGTTCATCCAGGGATTCGAGCAGCTTGATCAGCCGTCGGAGCGGAGATAACTCCTCCATCTGCTCCATCACGCGGGCGATCCGGTCGCGGGTCGGCCCGACAAAGCATATCCCGCGGGCGGATCGGTCCAGGAGTCGGGCAACGCTTGACATCTCCCGCGCGCCGTCGAAAAACGATTGACCGAGAAACTCCCGGCGAAACTGGATGACGACGGACTGGGAAGTACGCCGTTTATCCGGCTGGCTCATCCAGGTGTGGGGCAGGTCGGGACCGAGCAGCACGAGATCGCCTTCTTTGAAGGCGCTGATGTTATCGCCGACGAACCGTTGCCCGGTTCCGCGGACGATGAGGGTCAGTTCGATCTCCGGATGAAAGTGCCAGTTGAACGGAAAGTGCGTCCATCGGAAGACGCGATACGCGAAGCTCGATCCGGATTCGCTTGGAATGTTCTCGAACAGGGCCTTCACTTATTGGTATCCTCCGGCGAAGTTTTACGGGATTTTTGACGTTTAGCGACTTAATAGTATCAGATTTTGGCTTCCCCGGCGGAGAAATCGCCTCGCCGGCGCGCGAAAGTCATTGGCCAAAGGAAACAAGGATTATGAAAAACGAAACATTGTCGCCGCCGCAATTGGATATCGATACGCCGTTTGCATTGAGCAATGAGCAGATCGCGTCATTCCGCAAGGACGGATTTGTCAAACTCAAGAATGTGCTTTCCCCCGAAGTTCTGGCCCACTATGGCAGCGAGATCAGCCGGAAGGTTAAGGAATTAAACCTGCTTGATGTGCCGATGGAAAAGCGAACGACCTATCAGAAGGCGTTTTTACAGATCATGAATTTGTGGACGCAAAGCGAAATGGTGAAGGAATTCGTATTCGGTAAACGGCTGGCGCGAATTGCGGCGGAACTCATGGGTTGCCGGGGTGTGCGAATGTATCACGACCAGGCGTTGTACAAGGAAGCCGGCGGCGGGATCACCCCGTGGCACGCGGATCAGTTTTATTGGCCGGTGTCCACCGACAATACGGTGACAGCGTGGATTCCGTTGCAGCAGACGCCCAAAGAGTTGGGCCCGTTGGCGTTCAGCGCGGGAAGCCACCGGTTCAACGCCGCCGGACGCGATCTGGAAATATCGGATGAATCGGAGAAAAAGCTGAGCAAGGCCCTTCTCGAAAGCGGATTGCCGCTGATCGAAACGCCGTTTGACCTCGGCGAGGTCTCGTTCCATTACGGTTGGACATTCCACCGCGCCGGTCCGAACACCTCCACGCGGCCGCGCGAGGTGATGACGATCATCTATGTGGATGCCGACGCCAAAGTCGCCGAGCCTTCCAGCACCGCCCAAAGGAATGATCTGAAAGGTTGGCTTCCCGGCCTGAAGCCGGGTGACGCGATTAATTCACCCCTCAATCCCGTGCTTTATTATGCAAAATAACGCGCCCTTCTTCGCTGAGAAATACGCGCATCGGTTTGTTTCACTCACGGGGATGATCGGGCGGTGATGCTGACATCCGGGGTAATAATAATCGGTTCGATGTCCAGCGGCGTTGAGACTCCATTCATCCGGCATAAGCCCCAATGAGCCGCCAGCGCATCTTGGACGGACGCCGGGAATTTTTCGACGCTTTGCAGAAACCAAGCATTTTCGGCTGATTTGCGGTTGCCGACCGCCTTGAGAATTTCCAGCTTCAAAGAGCGGGGCTCGCGCCGATCGCCGTAAGCGGTTTGGAAAAACGAGAAGGTTTGTCGATCGATATCCGCCGGACCGGGCGCCAAAACTCCGAATGCCCAGACAGCGGCGCAACGGATTTCGGCGGGGACGGTCCGGGTGGAGATCAGGGAAGCGAAATACGGTTCGGCAGTTTCAAATCCAAGCTGGCCACAGGCGACGATGGCCCTTTCCGCACCAATGACCGCCAGCGGGGATATTTCTCCGTTATCACTCAATTTCATGACGCGGTGAACCAGAGCCATCTCGGCGACGGCGGCAGAGGGATCACCGATTTCTCCCAGAGAAGTCGCGGCCTGGGCAGCGACCGACCCGTCGGGATCATCCAGCAGGTGGATCAACTGGTCGAAGCCGGCATGAGTGGGAACGCTCCCAAGGATGCAAGCCGCGATTTCGCGAAGTGCGGGATCGGGATCAGCGAGCAACGGAACAACTTTTTCAATCGCTGCCGGGGAAGTGGATGAAGACTTGCATGCGGCAATCAAGGCGTCGCGAGCGGAAATCTGCAGTGGCGGATAGGGAGCCGACAAATAGGCCACAAGCTGTGGGATGGCCGATGGATCGGGAAATTTGGCGAGAACGTTCGCCGCGACGGATTGGACGGTGGGATCGGGATCGCTCAACATCGATGCGGCACGGGCGCCGGATCGCGGGAAGCAAATCGCCAGGGCTTCGGTCGCATATCGGCGAACGGTGGGGTTGGGATCGGAAAGTGCGGCGGATACCGCCGCGGCATCGGTCCCGGTCGCGATGCGGGCGAGGGCCTGGGCGGCGGCGGCGCGGATCGGGATTTCATTTTCGGGCGAAAGAAATTTCGCGACCACCGGCGCGGCGCCCGAATAGCCGATGCGGCCAATCGCGATGAGAGCCGGCGGAACCGCGGAGGGCGGAAGCGTTTTGGCGGTGAGTCTTGCAATAATCAGTTGTGATTGTGCCCGCGTCCAGGATTGATGAATTGCCGCCACCACGATTTGCGGATCATCTGAATGCAGGCCGCTGGAGACGATGGAATCGTCCTTCAATTCAGCACCGGCGAGGATGGCGGCGCGGACAATCATTGGATTGGAATTATCGAGAAGAGGTGCGATCGCATTGTCGGCAGCGGACCCTCCGATATGGCCAAGTGACGCGGCAGCCTGGGCGACAATGCGAGGATCGGAATCCTGCAGTGCGGCCACCAGCGGCGCGACGGCAAGCGGCTGAGCAGTGTTTCCGAGGTCGGCGAGCAGTTGAATGCGCCGATCGACGGGAAGCTGCGATTCCGAGAGCGCATCGGTAAGCAGCGAAACGGTGCGCGGAGCGGCGACGATGCTCGATGGGAAATCCGTCGGCGGCGGAATTTCGGTTCCATAAGCCAGCGGCTTTTCGATGGGCGGAATCTGAAACGATGCGCCGACGGCCGCGCGCGGCGCGATAATGGCCAGGAATATCAGCAGCGAAAATGGATATTTGAATCGCATTAGCTCCGTCGAAGCAGATATCGCAGTCGGACCATTGCGATCAGCAGCATCATCCCTGAAAGGACCGCGAGAAAAATCAGATGCGGCCGGAGCAGTTCGCGGATCGATGGATCGCCGCTGGGAAGCAGGCTGAGCGCAACCAGCAGCGGGCTGGGAAATGCGAGCTTCGCGGCGATGCGCTCGTCAAGCACCGATCCGGAAAGCGATGCGATCAACATCGGAAGGACCAAAAGCCCGGCGACGACAAGGTAAGCCGCCACCGTGGCGCGGGCGCTGCTGGCGAATAATGTGGAACACGCAAATGAGATGGCGAGCGTGAGCAGGACCGTCAGCACAATGATGGGAATCAGCGGGATGAGTCGATCGATATACGTGTGATTGACATAGCAGATGGTTCCATATGCGGGCAGCAATGCGATCAGCGGAAGAAACGCCAGCGACGCCGCGGGGAGGATTTTGCCCCAGAATATTTTGCTCCCGCCCAGCGGCGTCAGCCGCAGGGCGTCCCAGGTGTCGGATTCGATCTCACCGCTGATGGCGGTACTGAGCAAACTCGGATTGAGCACTGCGATCAGCGCAAACTGCAGCGCCAAAAGAATGGTGGCGACGTGGGCGAGCAGGTCGGGATGATCCGGATCGCCGTAAAGACTCATGATCGCCAGCCCCAGCGACAGAAGGATCGAAACGTAAAACATGCGAATCATGTATTTTGCCGAACCAAGGCTGCTGGTGCGGCGTTCCTTCTGCGCGATGGGATTCGCGCTTCCGAAATGAGGCGGTTGTTTCCGGTCGTCGATGAGAAAGACGATTTTCCTCCCCAGTGACCGTAGGTGCAAAACCTTGTCGGAAACCGGCGGCTGCGCTTCGGCCGGGGGACGGCGCAGCTTGGCGATGATCAGGACAAAACAACCTGCGGCGACCAGCAGCGATGCGGGGAGAAAGATTTGCCACAGCGGCAGAAACGCGCGACCGACGCCGGCATAGTCCCCCTGTGCATCGGGCCGCAAGAGCGAAATCGCGGCCGCAATCGGTGAAAGGGCGCGGCAATAATGCAAAACCGCCGCGATGGGGGAAGTGGAAACGTCAAGCACCAGGGCGGCCGGGACGAGCAATACCCCGCAGACAACCAGCAGAATCAAATAAGCCAGAACCAGGGCCGAGCTGGTTTGCTCGCAATACGCGGAAATTGCCAGGGAAGTCATCGAGAGAAAAACAGCGGAGGCGAGGAGAATTGCGTAGGCGATGGCAAAAAGATGTGGATCGACTTCGCCGCGCCACACCAGCATCGCGACAAACGGAAGCCCGGAGATCAGCAGCAGCAGCGGGAATATCAGCGAGGAGCAGACTTTTCCAAAGACGATCCGGGCCGGAAACAATCGCGAAGCATAAAGCAATTCCAGAGTGTTGGCCTGCCGCTCCGACACAATCCCGGCAGCGGCGAAACCGGGCACGAAGAGGCAAAGCAATACAAGCTGCCCGAGCACGAGATTGAATATCAGATCATCACCCCCTGAGGTGAGAAGCGGAAGCTTCCCCCCCTGCGGCCACTGCAAGAGGATGATCGCCGTGAGAACGGCGACAAAAATGAGCATGACCGCTGCAACGCGCTTGAGGCGCAACGTGGAAGTGAGGTTGATCGCCAGGATCGGGTTCATCTCTGGGTGAGATTCATAAACGCGTCTTCCAGGTCCGCGGGAATTTCGGCGAAGTTGACGACCTGAAGGCCGCCTTGCATCAGCAGAAACAAAGCCTTGGCGAGCTGCTGCTCATCCGCGAGCACTTCGTAGCGAAGCTGAAGGGAATTTCCGTCGGTGGGGTCGATCTGCCGCCACTGCCCGGGAGCGGCCGCGAGAATCTCTCGCGCGCGATCGCCCCCCTGCAGGACGTGGATCTCGACGATCCGGGACTGCCGGGTCTGTCGGAGAATCTCGGCAACCTTGCCGCAGGCGATCATCTTCCCGCCGGAAAGGATGCCGATGGTATCGCACACCTCCGCAAGCTCGGGCAGAATGTGGCTGCTGACGAGGATTCCCTTTTGCAGGTTGGCCAAATCCCGCAGCAGGTCTCGCATGTAAACGCGCGCCCGCGGGTCGAGGGTGGCCGCCGGCTCGTCGAGGATGAGAACCTCCGGATCGTGCAGGAGGGTTTTGGCAATCCCGACGCGCTGCTTCATCCCCCGGCTGAGCGCGCCCATCAGCTTGTCTTTGAATTCCATTGACTTGGCGATTTGCAGGCAGAAATCGACGCGCCCCGCGCGCTGTTTGCGGGGAATTTTGTACGCCGCCGCGAAAAACTCCAGGTATTCCCAAACCCGCAGCGTCGGATAAACACCAAAATTATCGGGGAGGAATCCCACTTTCCGTTTGATCAGATCGGGATTTTCCGTGACATCCTGCCCGGCGATCAGCGTTTTACCGCTGGTGGGGCTCAGGAGTCCCGAAAGGATGCGGAACGTGGTTGTTTTCCCCGCGCCGTTGGGGCCGATATATCCGAACACTTCGCCGCGATGCACCGTGAGATTCAGGTCGTCCAGCGCCACGTGCGAGCCGTAGCATTTCCGGAGATGCTCGGTAACCAGGACGGGAGACGGTGGCGTGGTCGGCATAATGGCTGTGCTGAAGTTTATCGCAACGGCGGTCCAATGACGTCGGCGGTCAATGTCAGATCAAATTTCTGGATCGACCAGATCGGAACGGGAGGAGCCAGATTCGCCGGCTGGTTGACGGAGAGCATCAGCCAGACGCGCCCATCCGCCGTGAAATCGGAGGGCGATAAGTCGAATGAGAGCTTTTCGCTGCGGTTATAGCCGCCGCTCCATTGCCCTGTAATGACAGTCGAATCGCTGGGCACCGGATCACCGGGCATAAAGGTTGCCCGGCTGAGGGTGAGAGTTCGGCTCGGAATCGAAATTATCAGATCAACCAATGCGCGTTTTGGTGCAAGACGACCGACGCCGGCGGGAGGCACGAAACTAATCGCCCATTGCCCCCCCTGGTCGGAACCCGCCTCTATCCAGCGGCCCGTGGTTGGATCGTAGGGCAGGCTGCGATCGGGCGATTCCAGACGCATAAAACCCGCGTCGATGGTGAGGCGCTGGCCAACCTGTGACGGCCGCAGCATCAGCGGAAAGCGCACAAGGGCGAGTTCGTCGAGCGACTGCCACGACGGCGATGACGTGAAACACGATGCAGAGTCAGATCGCAGCCAGCCGGCGATGATGCCGGGCGCCGCGGCGGGCATGAGCGTGGTGGGCTGCCCGCTCATGGTCATGCAAGCCGCGCCAAGAACGCGGGCTCGTTGGCGGTCGATGTCGGTAATCACCGCGCTCGAATTACGGAAGCGGGAATCGGCATCGGCCCCGACGGCGAAGTTGCGGTCCGCCGCGGTGATAGTCACGGTAGATTCGCCGATTTGAACGGTGGGGAGACGATACGAATTGGATCCCCAAAGCAGCATCGGGGCCGAAATAGCGCTGGGAGAATGATTGCTCATCGATAGGTTCAAACCGGCGGGTGTGAATACCGCATCCGCGAAGACAGAAACAGCCGGGTCGGTGGGAGCGACGGTGTGAAGAATCTCGTTCACATGCGCCGGGGCGACATCGGCATTCTTTTGCGCGAAGGGCTGCTGATCGATGATCGGAGCATTTTCAGCAGTGAAAGCAGGGCGAAGACTTCCACCGGGTCGGGTAAGTTGGATGGTAATATTGCCGGCGTCTCCCAGAACGCACAGGCTTTCCTGCTGAAGACCCCCGCCGGTTTGCGAATCGCCGCTGAGATCGATCGTCGTCAATCCAGCCGCTTGCAAAGGCTGATCGTGGGCTTGCGCAAAATGCGTCGCGATGAGACCGCAGGCGCAGAGCACGGCGACAATCGCCCCTGCGTAAAATGCGCTGGGCCGTGAGGGTCCCCGGCGAACCAGCTGCAATGCGAAGAGGATCAGCAGGTAGCTTCCCGCGACCAGGGCGGCGGAATTCCACGCCGGCGCGGAATGCCCGATCATCGATTGCAGAAGGGGAAGCTCATTGGCCGGGAGCTGCGTGGATTTCCAGATGATGGGAGGCGTATCGAGCCCCAAAGCGCTTGTCCAGAAGCTGGTGAGCCCGTCGCCAGCAGCGGAAATCGCGCCCGCCGGAAAACTTGTGAATACGATCCGGCCGAGTCCAAGCGGGCTGAAAGCTGCGTCAGTGTAGCTCCTGTTTCGCAGCAGTGTTTTGGCAGAGGAAGCAGCGACGGCTTCGGAGATATAGACCGGAAATTTTAGGTGGAAATTTCCGCTTGTGAACGACATCGCGAGGCGCCGCCCGATGACGGTCATCGGCAGGTACGGGGCGAGCCAGGATTCCCGCAGATGACTCTCCGGTCCCGGCGCGCAAATCATCAGCACGCCGCCGGTTTGGATGTATTCGAGCAGGGCTTGCCGCTGCGCCTGATCCATTTCGTCCGGCTGATCGAGATTCAGCAGCGCGACCCGCACGCTGTCATATCCAACCGAAGACCGCGGCAAGTCCCGCACCTGCGCGTGCCAGATGCCGATCGGTGCTGTGGATTGAGCGGCAAGAACATCCCGCAGCGCCGAGGCGCTGTCGCTTGGCATGGCACGCGCGCTCGAAAGGGTATCAGCGATTGTGACCGGCGGGGATTCATCGATAGGCGGAGAATTTTCAGCATCTTCAATATCGAGAAGAACGCCTTTGGAGGCTGAAAAGTCGGTGAGATAAATGCTGGATTTTGCCGGAGCCTTCAGCGATGGGCATTCAGCCAGAAACTCGGCCTCCGCCAGGCGCTTGCCTGCGGAGTCGCGCCATTGCACGATCGCCATCGGCGCCGAAACCTGCGGATCCCTGGCGGGGAAATAGCCGTAGACGATCGTTTTGTATTGGGCGTGCGCTGGCGTCCGGCACGCAACCCGCATGAATGCAGCGCCCGCCTCGTCGCGGACGGGTAGAATGATGTATCCGGAAATTTCCTTGTCCGTGTCGTTACGGAGATCGATTTGGATGGGAGTCCATGCCCCAGGCCAGTAGGTCGCGCCGAATGGATTCATCGCGGAAATTTGCAAATCGGCCGCGGCGATCGCGTCCAATGCAATCGTGTGGGCCATCAGCAGAGCGAAGATTGAAAGCCACGCGGCCTTGCGTTGCGTCATTTCATACTGCAATAAAATCCCGCCCTGGGAGGGTCACCAAGATCGGGCCCATTTACTAGCTGGAATCGGACTGGGTCGCGGGCCAACTGCAAGTGGATAATGTGGCCTCGGTGGCATGAAACCCTTCGCCTGCGTGACGCCAATGAACGGATCTCAATGCGGACCAGGGTGAGTATACCCTAATACGCGGATGCCTGGTTCCGGCGCGCCCTGCACGTTCATAGTCCAGGCGACCGATGAGCTGAGGTATTATTTGACGAAAGTACCCGCCCATTCAACGAAATCACGAGATTGAGACAGCTAAAGCTATCGCGTCGCATAAGCGTCCACTTCGTGCGTCGCCTCATCGGCATCATCATGAGCAACTGTGGGGTCGGCAATCGCGCAACCCATCAAGCCATTGTTGGTCTTGGCGATCATATGCGCGGCGAATTCACTCCGTTTGCGGCGTTGACTGGTATCTAAGGTCGCAGCGCATGGAGTGCCGAATTTCGGTTTAGCAAATGGAAGATGGGTGTCCCCGCGAGCCAGAATATGGCTGCCATTGGTCATCTTCGTTTCCTGATCCATTCCTGCCGCATTTGTTTCGTCGGTGCCCCACTGGGTGAAACTGCGGGCGTTGCAGTAGTGACCGACAAAGCTGCGGCGAAACCGATCGACCGTATGATTCTGTTTGCTCCGGTGAAGAATGTGACCGTTGAAAAAAACCACGTCCCCGGCCTTGGCAGGGACCAGGATCTGATCGTAACGGTCGGCGATGGGTGAAAGGCTGTTTTTTGAATCGTCGGTTTCGGAGACGCCTTTGACATGCTTAATGTCGCTGACAAGTTTGTCGCCGAAACCATAACCGACCTGCGGACATGGCGGATAGACGGGTTCGGCGGCAGAGGCTTTGGCCATCCACATCGCGCCGTTCAGTTCATCGCAATCGTCGATGGCGATCCAGGCGCCGCAGAGCGTGTCAGGGTGCGTCGGAATGTAGTAGCTATCCTGGTGCCACCCCTGTCCAGGTTTGCCGGGAGGTTTGAGAAAGAGCATTGTCTGCAGCGCCAGCACATCCGGGCCGATGATGACTTCCATCACATCCAGCACGCGAGGATGAAGCATATAACGTTCGTGCAATTCGAGTTTGCGATGCAGCATGTGAAGTCGAAGAAAGAATTGCGCCTTTTCGGTCGGAGACAGGTGCTTGGGCGGCGCTTCCAGTTCCTGTATCGTGACGCCGTGATCCCTGGATGTGTCGCGATCAGCCATGACGGACCGCTGCTGCGGCAGCCGGCCCTCCATCAGCTCTTCGGTATGCTCGCGCAACTCGGCGATATCGTTCTGACAGATCAGTTGCGGAACGACCAGAAATCCCCATCGACGGAAATGGCTATACTGCTCGACGGTAACAGGATATCGATCGCCGCTGGCCGGTTGCGTAATGTCCTTATCGAATGCCGATTGTGTGGTAATCATTGATTGAATATCCTTTGGTAAGAGTTTGAACGATACCGGATATTGACGGCAGCAAACAGCGACCTGCTGCATTACATACACTTTCCAGCATAATATAGGGGTTATCCGGCAAAGTGGAATGGGCGCGATTGGCTAAAACATGCCTGAAATTGATCTAAGCCATTGTCGATTTATCGGACTTTGGCCGTTGCGTTTCCCCGAAGAAGCAGAGAGATGGGAGGAGATTGCCCGGCCTGGACGGCACGGCGAAGCTCGCGCGGTGAGCGTCCAAAGGCCTGGGCGAAGCGGCGTGAAAAATGAAAGGGACTCGAAAATCCGCAGATGTCGGCGATCTGCTTCACGGCATAGTTGCTTCGCGTCAGCAGCACCGCCGCGCGATCCAGGCGCGCCAATCGGACCGTCTCGACGGGTGAGCGGCCGGTCGCTGCCTTGAATATCCGGCAAAGGTGCTCGGGCGTTACCGCCCCCGCTGCCGCCAACTCCTCCAAGTCGATGACCGCCGCTGGTTCGGCGTCGAGCATCGAATGTACATGCGCCAGTGCTTTTTCAACCGGCGGAGGAAGTATGTCGCCCGGAACATCGTCGCAAGTGTGTTGACCGGTCACAAAAGCCGTCAACATGTGCTGCATGGTCAGCAGTTCGAGTCGCCGGTCGCCTTTATAATGCCAGGTCAGGAGATGGCGAAAAAGCGGCCGCAGCACATCCCCTTCAACCCCCGTCCGCACCAGGGGCCAGGACTGCCGCGAGCCCCAGGATTTCGGAGCTCGGAGGATATTAAAATGGAAGTAGGCGTGCTTGGTCCGGCGGCGTTTATCCCATTGAAAAAAATCCCGTGCGGCAGGCCGGCAGAGAACCACCGACCCCTGCGGCGCTTCTACCATCCAGTCTCCCCATCGATATTCGGCGTCGCCTTCAATCATCCAGACGAACTCATAATCGCGGATGGTTCGCGGGCCGAACGTGGCGCCGGGCGGATAGATCGCGATGCCGGTGGCGGAAGGCGGGCTGAGATGGAGTGAGATGGACATTTTCTCGAAAATACTACCACGTTCGCATCATCGCTTCCGCACTGTCGCCAGGCGAAAATAGCATCGCCGTTGAATATCAAGGGGATTATCGCCTTGCCGGCCGTTTGCGATCCATTCTGCAATGCGCTGGTCATATTCAGCCTTACTTGCGGCGCTGCCATGGGCGCCCAGAAGCACGTCACGACCATTCAGCGTGACAATAGCTTGGCCAGATTGCTTATGGAGTCTGTAGGACGGAACTGCGTTATTGCGGAGCAACGGCATAGATAGCCTCCAAAAAACTTGAAAACGGAAGATTCCGTTTTTCCAGTCGTTTTCGGCCGCTCTACGCCCACGTGGGCCAGGTATCCTATATCAAGGATTCGGCACTACTTATTCAATCATCGGGGTGACAAGACACCAGTTGAACTTTTCCTGCGCTGCTGCGACGAATCGAGGGTTTGACTTTGGCAGTGGCTCATTGATCAAATTCGCTATCACTATCTGGTGTCAACAGGCTCGAACGGGAGTACATTGTACGCGGGTTTCTGTTCGATAGTGGCATATTTTGTAGGGGAGGAAGCCTTGTAATGGCGAAAGAGGGCAAACACGATCGTTTTTCTCGGGAACTGTGTGAATCACTGTCTCCCTATTTTGCTCCTGACTATGCATATCAACCGCGCATTGGCAATTGGCTCTTAAAACGCACTCGGTTTGGTAGCCAGCGTATAGGCGTAGCACTTAGTGGTGCTAACGCACCTCTCAAGCATCTGGAATTCCGCTTGGGCCTTCGCTATGACGCCTACGAAACGGTCGTTCGCCGGCTAGGATTGGAAGAACGGTATCCGGACGGGACCGACCACTTCTGGAATACGACATTCAACTGTATCAAGCATTTTCCCCCTCCGGAGAATGGCGATGCGCGCGGAATGTGGTCCATCAACTTGGATTCTCGGGGGCAGGAGTATGTCAGCAATATCTGGCCCACGCTCACGTCCGTATCGGAGACTTTTTTCGCCAACTTTTCAGACATCCGAACAAGCCGCGATGCTCTGCTTCGACACGACGGAACCTTGTTTCAATCACGTGCCTGGGAGAATATTGCGTTGGCGGATCTGGCCATAAAGGATTTCAAGCACCTGCGGCAGTTCGCTGCTGCCGAAATGGGCGGTTGGGGGTTGAATCGTAATGAGCCTCTCTGGCAAAAAATTCGTGCCGTATTTGCAAATGAAGCTGACCTCTAACCCAATCGGCTCCGTCGTCGCAATCAGGTTGAAAGCTTTCCAACCATATGAATGCTCCGGTCGGATGTCGCTGCACCGGCAACTCTCGATCGCTGTCCGTTTCGTGCTCATTTCTACGACTGGGTTGATTATCTATGTTGAGCAGCGCGAGTTCAAATCCCGCCACCTGGTCGTCGTAAGTCCCGAGTCTTCGATCAGGTATTGGAAGTTCGCCAAACCGCCCAGGCAGGTATAAGTCACCGTCGAACAATAGCCTAAAGACGAAATCGCCGCTGAAACGAGATTTCGTCCCGTCAAATCGGGGCGACAGGATTTGAACCTGCGGCCTTCTGGTCCCAAACCAGACGCTCTGCCAAGCTGAGCTACGCCCCGTTGCGCGAGCATTCAATACCGCGCCGGCCGTGTATTGTACATCATATCCCAACGCCGCGCGCCGGCATGCGCGCTCCCCTCCTCGTCTCACTGCAAATGGATACCCCGACCGTCAACTGGCCCACCAATGCGCCAGAATCGCCAGCCCGCGACATCATTCGAGCCCACGCCCGTCTTCGGCACTGCTCCGTTAACCGATATAAATGATTTTGCATCTCAACCGTTGATCCGCGCGCCCACAGACAACCCATTGAAACCAATTAAAATTGACATCCGCCACCCCAATTGTATATTAAAAATCGAACACTATGAGCCTCCAGAACGCCCGGTACTTCGGTGGTTGGTTTAGCGGATATTTTTATCCGCCCACCCAACGCGCGTCCTGAGCCTCATCGAATCGAATCAAGCGTAAAATCGACGGCCTCAGGACAAAAGTCCTGGGGCTTTTTTGTTGGCTGTCAAACCAGGATTCTTAAGAGGCTCTTAAACGCGGAGGCCGCATGATTGTCGTGATGAAACCCGGCTCGTCCCAGACGCAGGTCGAGCATGTCATTCAACTGGTGCGCGAAATGGGACTCAAGGATCATGTGATCGTCGGTCAGGAACGAACCGTCGTGGCTGTCATCGGAGACGACCGCTTCAAGGACCGCTCCGTCCTGGAATCCGCTCCCGGCGTCGACCGGGTCGTTCCGATCCTCGCCCCATACAAGATGGCCTCCCGCGAAATCAAGAAAGAGCGAACCGTCGTTCCGCTCGGCGGAAAAATCAATGCGAAAGTGGGCGGATCGGCCGTCGCCATCATCGCCGGGCCGTGCAGCGTGGAGAGCAAATCGCAGGTGCTGGAGATCGCCCACGCCGTGAAGGAATCCGGCGCCGTTGGACTTCGCGGCGGCGCATTCAAGCCGCGCACCAATCCCTATTCCTTTCAGGGCCTCGCAGAAAAAGGCCTTGAACTGTTGGCCCTGGCGCGCGAGGAAACCGGACTGGCCATCGTCACCGAAGTGATGTCCATCGATCAGGTGGCCCTCGTCAATCGCTACGCCGATGTCCTGCAGGTCGGCGCGCGAAATATGCAGAATTTCAACCTTCTCAACGCCGTCGGCGAACAGCCCAAGCCCGTGCTGCTCAAGCGCGGCATGAGCGCCACGCTCGAGGAATTCCTCCTCGCCGCCGAATACATCATGGCCAAGGGAAATTCCCAGGTGATGCTCTGCGAGCGCGGCATTCGCACCTATGAAGACTATGTCCGCAACACGCTGGCCCTCGCCGCCGTGCCGGAGCTGCATCGCGTCAGCCACCTGCCGGTGATTGTCGATCCCAGCCAGGGCACCGGCAAAAATCACCTGGTCGATTCGATGTGCCGCGCCGCCGTCGCCGCCGGCGCTGATGGGTTGATCATCGAAGTCCACAACGATCCCGAGCACGCCCTGACGGATGGCGCCCAGTCGATCACGCCAAAACAGTTCACCGAGATGATGAAATCCATCCGCAGAATCGCCGCCGCGGTCGATCGCGAAGTGTGATGGATCGTAAAACTTAGAGGCTCTTAATCCGAATCGTTGTCCGGTTTGTCCAGAATATTCAGCAGCGACCCATTTATCTGATCCGTCAGACGAATCACCATCCCATTGGCATCGTACATCAGCGCGGCAGTTTTCAGGTTGACCAGTTGTTTCGGTAGATCGACCGGTCCGCCGCTGGAAAATGTTCCCTCCACATCCACGCCCCCTCTTGGTGCGGCAGCCAGATCGACGCTCTGGGTCGCATAACCCGGCGTATTCATGTTGGCGATATTATTGGCCGCAGCGTTGAGCTGCGCCGACGCCGCCTGCAGACCCGAAGCCGCGATGTTCAGAGCATCGATCACATCGCTGTTCGTCGTCGAGATCGCCCGCCTGGTTTAGACCCCGTTCGCCCCGATTGCGGAAATCCCCCCGCCCTTTTCGCTTTAATCCAACTGCACTACCATCTGCGCCGCCGGTAGCGCATTTTCCTTTTTTGCAGCAGAGAGACGATGAAAATCGGAGCGTATTACTATCCCGAGCAATGGCCCCGCGACCAGTGGCAGCGCGATTTCGACAACATCGCCAAACTCGGCCTGCAAATCGTCCACATGGGCGAGTTCGCCTGGTTCGATATGGAACCCAGCCCCGGCCAATTCAAATTCGAATGGCTCGACCATTGCCTCGACCTCGCCGAGCAGCGCAAGCTCGATGTTATCCTCTGCACACCCACCGCTTCCCCGCCGATCTGGCTCAGCCACAACCTCCCCCAGACGCTTCCCATCCTCGAGCACAACACCCCCGCCCGTTTCGGCGGACGCCGCCATTACAATCCCCTCTCCCCCGAATTCCAATCCGCAACCCGCCGCATCGTCCAGGCCCTGGCCGACCGATACGGCAACCATCCCTCCGTCATCGGCTGGCAGATCGACAACGAATACAGCGGCAGCTTCGACCAATCCGAAACCACCCATGCCGCTTTCCGAACTTGGCTGCGCAATAAATATGGCGATATCACCAGACTCAATCACGCCTGGGGCAACCAGTTCTGGAATACTTACTACACCGATTTCGATCAGATCCTCTTCCCCCCCAGCCGTGAGCCGCGCTACGGCAATCCCCACCAGTCCCTCGACGCCTCGCGATTCTGGAGCTGGGCCTTTGCCGCCTTTAACCGCATCCAAACCGAAATTCTCAAGCCCCAAATCGGCGATCGCTTCATCACCACCAACTTCATGTCCCTTCACCCCGATTGCGATCCGGGCGACATGGCCCCCGATCTTTCCCTGATGTCCTGGGATTCCTATCCCGTCACCGGCTGGGAAAAAGAGCCCGGCGACAATTACCGCATCGCCGACCCCGCCGCCATCAGCATCAACCACGATTTCATGGCCGCCTTCCATCGCCGATGGGGCCTGATGGAAGTCCAGCCCGGTCATGTGAACTGGAGCGGCACCCCCGTCCGCCTTTTCCCCGGCGCCATCCGCCTCTGGCTTTGGACCGCCTTCGCCCACGGCGCGGAATTCATCACCACCTACCGCTACCGCCAGCCGCGCTTCGGCATCGAACTCTTCCACCACGGCCTCGTCGGCACCGACGGCGTCACCCCCACCCCCGGCGGAAAGCAATTCGCACAGGTCATCACCGAAATCCGCAAGCTCGACTTGTCGCGCATCCCCAAACTCGCCGATGAATCTCATCCCGATGAATCCCATCCACGCCAAACCGTCGGCCTCCTCCTCGATTTCGACCAGCTCTGGTATTACCTCTCCCTCCCCCAGGCCAAGCGATGGAACCAGCAGGCCTGGCTCATCCGCTGGTACACCGCCCTCACCCGCCTCGGCGCCGATATCCGCATCCTCCTCCCCACCGCCGACTGGCCCGCCGATCTCCCCCTGATCGTCGCCCCCGGCGTGCAGATGGTCGACGACAAACTCATCGCCCGCTTCGATTCCTACGCCCGCGCCGGTGGAAATCTCATCCTCACCTGCCGCACCGCCCTCATGGATCGCACCGGCCAGACCTTCGAAGGCCCCACCGCCGCGCCGATCGTCCCGCTCATCGGCGCCACAATCGAAGATTATGACTGCCTCCGCGAAAACCAGTTCGGCAAAATCCGCTTGGAAGGCGAGGAGTTCGCCTGGACCGTCTGGGGCGACCAGCTTTCCCCCCAGCCCGGCACACAAACTCTCGCCACCTACGCCGATCAGTTCTACGCCGGCGCCCCCGCCATCACCCGCCGCGCCGTCGGCAAAGGCACCGTCACCTATTTCGGCGTATACAGCGAACAGCCCCTCGTCGATGCCTTCGTCCAATCCCTCGCCAAATTCATCGGCCCCGATCAACTGCGATACCAGAACCTTCCCGAGCGAATGCAACTCCTCCGCCGCGGCCCCTACCACATAGCCCTGAATTATCACGACAAACCCCAGGTCGCCCCCGCCCCACCCTCCGCCCGCTTCATCATCGGCTCCCCCCACCTCCCCCGCGCCGGCGTCGCCGTCTGGGAAGAATAACTCACCCCCTCGCCCAGCCTGCGGTGAGCTTCGTCGAACCGTACTCTGGGAGAGGGCCGGGGTGAGGGTCTTTTCTCTATCCCCTCAAAATATTTAGCGGCGGTGCAAAGCACCGCGATTTCCGTCAGCCCTCAACAATAATCCCCCATCATTCAAAGATGCCGCCCCACCCCATCCCCAATAACCGACTGGCGACAAAAGCCGAATCGCTGTACAAAATCAGTACCAGAAATGGGCGATACACCTGAAATATATTGCAAGCACTGCTTGTTAACCGCCCTCAGGAAATCCGCGCACACCCCCCGGAAAATATATCCTCATCCATCCGCAATCTAAGCCATGCCAAGCACCCCCCGAAAACGCAAGCCGAATCTGCAAACACTCATCCGAAAATATTATGAAGATTTAGCCGATCTCGCCCATCAAAACGTGATGTACGAAATGGGCACCCGTCCCGCGTTCTTTGCACTCCTCGCCGCCGCCGGCAGGCAAAACGGCTGGACCCTGATCGCCGAACACGAAAAGAAGGTCAACGGCAAGACCATTCGCCCCGACGGCACGTTCAAAGATGAAATGAACCTTGTCCGCGGCTATTGGGAAGCCAAGGACACCTCCGACAAGCTCGATGCCGAGATCGAGAAAAAACGCAAAGCGGGTTACCCGCTCACGAACATCATTTTCGAAGACACTGCCACTGCCGTTCTTTATCAGAACGGCCAGCGCACCCTCACTGCCGACATGAAGGACCCGGCCAAGCTGGCCGATTTAATCACCGAGTTTTTCCGCCACATTGAGCCGGAAATCGAAGAATTCGAGCATGCAGTGGACGAGTTCAAGGAGCGCGTTCCCGATCTTGCCGAGGGCTTGAAAAAGAAGATTGATCAGGCCCATAAGACGAACCCCACTTTCAAGAAAGCCTTCGCCGACTTCTTCGAACTCTGCCGCACCAGCCTGAATCCCAATATCTCTCAATCTGCCGTCGATGAAATGCTCATCCAGCACATTCTCACTGAACGGCTCATCCGCGAAATCTTCGACAACCCGGAGTTCGTCCGCCGCAACGTCATCGCAGCCGAGGTGGAAAAGGTTATGCAGGCCATGACCAGCCAATCCTTCGACCGCAACACCTACTTAAAAGAACTGGATCGCTTCTACGTCGCCATCGAGCGCGCCGCCCGCACGATGACCGATTGGTCGGACAAACAATACTTCCTCAACACGGTCTACGAACGTTTCTTCCAAGGCTACAGCGTGAAACTCGCTGACACGATGGGCATCGTCTACACGCCGCAGGAGATCGTCGATTTCATGTGCGCATCTGTCGCCGAAGTGCTGGACAAAGAATTCGAAAAAAAGCTCTGGAGCGACGACGTCTATATCATCGACCCCTGCACCGGCACCGGCAATTTCATCGTCAATCTGATCCGCCGCATTCCCAAGGCCAAGCTAGAAGAGGTCTATAAACAGCGGCTGATCCAAAATACATTGTCCGCCTCCTCGGCCAGGTAATTCGCGTAAGCACTGAAACGATGCAAATCATTAACGGCCTGCCCGCGAGCTTTTCACAAACCTAGAGACACCCGCTCGAGCGCGCTGACAGGATGTTACACTCTGCTTCCCCAAATCAGTGTGTAACACCCACCACCCGCACCCCAACCCCCGCCCAATCCTCAATTAACAATAAGATAGCGTATACTAACACTCTCCCATCCTGTGTACCAACTGTCAATCCCGTTAGGCCCAGTGTTTGA
>Ga0302324_100004815_pt1 | contig 29752 bp, 28 predicted proteins | sample Palsa_T0_1_FD_201949 | JGI IMG/M metagenome (GOLD analysis project Ga0302324, IMG submission 201949) | Peat permafrost microbial communities from Stordalen Mire near Abisko, Sweden - Palsa_T0_1 | ecosystem: Environmental > Terrestrial > Soil > Palsa > Peat permafrost | place: Sweden: Abisko...
GCGCTGGCTGGTGGGCGAGGACACGTTCCGGCCGCCCTGGTATCACCGCAATGTCATGTGCGAGTTCATGGGGCTGCTCAAGGGCGTCTACGACGCCAAGGCCGAGGGCTTCCTTCCCGGCGGCGCCAGCCTGCACAATTGCATGACCGCCCACGGGCCGGACGCCGAGACCTTCGCGCGCGCCTCCGCCGCCGAGCTCAAGCCGCACAAGCTCGAAGACACCATGGCCTTCATGTTCGAAAGCCGCTTCGCCATGCGGCTGACCCGCTACGCCATGGAGTCCTCGGAACTGCAGCACGACTATTTCGAAGGCTGGCAGGGCCTGGAGCGGCACTTCCCGGGCAAGTGAGAGGTGCTGGGCGCAAGCCTGCGCCGTGCCGACCTGCTCCGAATCGCCCGACACACCCGAGACTCCAGCGTCCGACCAAGCGCGCATGCTGCCGCGTCCGTGCCCCTGCTGCGGCGGACGCATGTTCATCATTGAGACCTTCGCGCGCGGCTGCCAGCCCAAGCATCGTCCCACGCCCGCGTCAGGAGCGATCTTGCCAGTGCCGCACTTTGTCAGGGGTGCAGGCGGTCGCAATCCATGTTCAGAACGCTGACGAAATCGAGAGCGGCATAAACGCGCTCGCAGGCGAGCCCGATGGCGGTCTGATGGCGCTGCCAGACGTTACGACGCTCGTGCGCCGTGATCTGGTCATCAGACTGGCGGCCCACCACCGTCTACCGGCGCTCTTTTCCTTTCCGTGCCTTCGTGACCAGCGGTTGGCTGATGTGCTACGGGATCAATACGCCAGACGTGTACCGGCAAGTTGCTTTCTACGTCGATCGCATTCTCAAAGGAGAGAATCCTGCCGATCTTCCTGTGCAGGCACCTACCAAATTCGAACTCGTCATCACCTCACAACCGCCAAGGCGCTCGGCATCGACGTGCCACCAACGCTGCTCTCACTCGCCGATGAGTTGATCGATTAGCGATCCCCGACATGGTCGCGGTAGACCAAGTTTGCTCGTCACACCGCGCACAAATCGAGATTGTTTTCGAATGCTGCGATGCACAGCCGATGTCGGAGATGGGTCACGAACAGCCCTCGCGCAACATGGTCGCCGCGGCCGGTCCACCCTAGAGAGCTGCCGCCGCGGCCGCGCAAGGCCTGACATGCAGCCCCGACCGCGATAGAATGTGGTGGTTCGGCAAGAGGAGGAGAAAACTTTCATGAGAAAGCTCACGATGACTCTGACGGTTGCGGCACTTGTGCTTGGTACAATGGCCATCCCGGCCAGCGCGCAGGCCCAATTGCTGGGCGCGAGCCTCCACAAGCAGATACAGAATTTTACCCCGATCACAAAGGCGGCTTGCAACGGAACATGGGGCCGCTATGGCTGTGGCCCGGGAACTGTGAGGTATTGCCGCGGCGGTCGCTGCTGGTGCGGCCCGTGCTGACAAGTTGGGCGATTGCCTAACCGGATGATTGCAGCGAGGCCGCTGTCAGGCGGCCTCTTTTTTACCGACCGGCCTTCACGATCTCGGGCGGTTACCCATCATCAAGACCTTCGCGCGGCTACGCTGCACCATCTTTTTCTGCCGCGAGTCCGATTGGGGTCAAGGTCGCTCTGACCATGTCCACGATGCGTCCGGGCTTCCTCCGATCTCTACCAATTTGCGTGCCTCGGTCATGGCGATCCTCGCTTTCCGCTGGTTCCCATGCAGCCCCGGCCACGATAGGGTGCCGTACAGCGGCTCGGAGGCATGACTGATGCGACGGCGGGAGCTAGGATGCAACCGTCGCGCGACGACCGGCTAAACAAGAAACAAACTTCTCAGGAGGAACGACATGAGGATCGCCTGCGCAGCATTCGCTCTTTTGCTTGCCGCATTCCCGGCGCTCGCACAGAACGTCAAGATCACGCCCATCGGCTCGCACCCAGGCGAGCTGTGCGCGAACGACCGCGCGATCATTTTCGAGGACCCGACCGGCGTCCGCTTTCTGTACGACGCGGCGCAGAACGTAACTGGTGGCAACGATCCACGGCTCGGCGCCATTCACCTGGTGCTGCTTTCCCACATGCACGGCGACCACGTCGGCGACCTTAAGCTGAAGGCGCCGGGCGAAGGCACTTGCGCGAATTCGGCGAGGGTGCCGGCCCCGAACTCAACCACCGCCGAAGTCGTCGCGGCGAAGAACGCTGTTCTGGTGACGACCCGCGCAATGGCCGGCTTTATTCACAACAAGGTGGGCGCGATTCGCGGCAGCGGCAGCAAGCCAATGGACTTTTGCTCCACTCTGGCAGTCACCGTCCCGGTTCCGGCGGCGTGCAGCTCGCGAATTGACCTCGGGGGTGTTTTCACCGCCCAGGCCGAAGGCGCGAAGCAGGGCGTGGAATTCACGATCGTTTATTCCGCCCATGTCAACGACGTGGCGCCCTCACTGCTCTCGAAGGCCCAGCAGGACCTGCTGAAAGCCGATGGCGCCCAGCTCGGGTACGGCCCGCCGGTGGGCTTTGTGGTGAAGTTCACCAACGGGCTCGTCGCGTACCTGTCGAGCGACACGGCCGTGTTCGGCGACATGAAGACGATCATCCACGATTTTCACAAGGCGAACCTGGCCGTGATCAACCTCGGGCCGAACCCGGGACTGTTCCAGTCCGGCGCGTACGCCATCGACGATCTGCTCAAGCCGGCCTCGGTGATCTTCACGCACGCGAACGAGGCCGCGACCGAAGGCGGCAAGCTGAGGCCAAATACCCAGACGGCGGCGCTCATGAAGCAGGTCAAGGCGCCCGCCTACCTCGCGATCAGCGAGCGCACCATGGAATTCGACGGCAAAGGCAAGTGCGTCTCCGGCTGCTGAAAACAGCGGCCGGAAAGCAGACCGGGGCCGGGGCGCATCGCCTGGCCCAGACTCGGGCTAATTCGCCTTGGTGGCGCCCGCTTTCGCCTGCTCTTCAGCGAGCACTTTCCTGGCTGTTTCAAGCTGCCGCTCGGCGCGCGCGTCCCAGGTCGCAGGATCGACGAAGGGGTGCGGGTCTCCCGGCTTGCGGCTGGCGAGCTTCTTGGCACGCTCGTGGATGCCGCCGCCCGGATAGCCGTTTGGGTCCTGCCAAGCATGGGTCATGATATAGACCTGCACACCCTTCACGGCGTTCAGCTTCTCAGCGTTCTTCACTCCCTGCTCCGCACCGGCAAGGCCCGGCGCGCCGAGGCCGCCGCCGCCCCAGATGCCGCGATAGGTCTGCGCACCATCATGCAGAGCGAGGCCTTCGACGAACAGGTTGCCCGGCGTGTGACCTGGCGCCGTGTGGAAGATCAAATGCTGATCGCCGAGGTCGAGGTGGTCGCCCTCATGCACTTCCATGTCGCGCATTGGCACTTCGGTCGGCTTGTTGCCGTCGCGGTTGTTGGGCTTGCCGGCGAAAGCTTCGATCATCTTCCAGTCTTCGGGGGTCGCCATGACGCGCGCGCCGGTGAATTCTTGCAGACCCTTCGCGCCGCCGAAATGGTCGACGTGGCCATGGTTGATGATGATGTATTTGATGTCGTGCGGGTCGACACCGATCTTCTTGATATTCGCCTCGATCATGTCGACGAAGGGCTCTTGCGCCGTGTCGAACAGGATGTCGCCTTGCGGAGTCTTCAGGACCCACGACGACACGTAGCAGGGACCGACATGGTAGAGATTGTCGAAGACCTTGAAGGGCTCCATCTTCTGGATCTCGACTTCGCGCGAGCGGGGACCGATGCGGCAGATCTTCTCGAGCGGGTCGTTGGGCGAAACTTGCGCGTTGGCGCGGGCGACAACCGCAGCAGCGGCGGCGCGGGCCGCAGCAGCTTCTGCTTCAGAGTTCTGCGCAAATGCCGCGGGTCCGAAGAGACTGGCGGCCACGAGGCAACTCGCCGTCAGCATCCAGATTTTTCTCATCCCATCCTCCCTTGGTCCGTGCTGAGCGCCATTGAATTTTTTGCACTGCGGCCAGTCTATCGCGTTGGCGTCCGCTATGGAAATAGTGCCCGACTACAGTTCCGCCGCATACAGTAACGCCCCCGACATTTCGCGCACGGGGACTAGCACTACTCCAAGCATAGGCTGCCCGCCATTTATGACCAACGCGCCTACGCCTACGAGGGCGGCTTGATGTCCTACGGTCCGGACGACGCTGGCCTCTGCCGGCTTGCGGCCACGTATGCCGGTGTTGATTCCGGTCAAGTGTGAGTTGGTCGCGAATCTCGAAACCGCAAAGGCGATGGGCCTTACGTTCTCGGAGTCATTCCTGCTCCGCGCCGATCAGGTGATCGACGCGTTGTGCGCCTCGTGCTCCTCGAGGGAAACAAACTCGCCGCGCGCGACTGCGGCGCGCGCTTCGTCCACATACGGCTTGGTCCACGACAGGTCGTCGCTTTCTTCGGCGGCGCGCTCGGCGATACGCTCGTCAATCAGCTGGCGCGCCGCTTCTTCGACCGAAGCGAAATCGCCGCTTGCCACATGGCTACTGCACCATGCTTCCTGCTCGGGTGTAAGTGTGATCAGCATAGCTTTCTTGTACCATAAACTCCCCTGATTGGACGGAGGACAAGCCGCGAGCACGGCACCGCCCACGGGTGGGACGCCGAGACCTTCGCCCGCGCCTCCGCCGCCGAGCTCGAGCCGCACAAGCCCGAGGACACCATGGTCTTCATGTTCGAAAGCCGCTTCGCCATGCGGCTCACCCGCCACGCCATGGAGTCCTCGGAGTTGCAGCACGACTATTTCGAAGGCTGGCAGGGTCTGGAGCGGCACTTCCCCGGCAAGTGAGAAGCTGTTGGGCGCAAGCCTGCCACAACGGCCGCAACTGCCTAAGGCGAGGAAAGGTCCGATCCTGCCTCTGAACAAATATGTGAAACATTATTACATATGGTCGGGCCCGCCGCGGTAGCGTCGAGCGCTTGTTCTGGACATAGCGCGGAGACTTGGGGCAGCCTTCACCGCCTATTCCACTGCTGCGACCAAGCCCAACAGAAGGCCCGTGGATTCCATTATCCGCATCGGTGCGTGAACGGCACGCTGGCGGTTCCACGGCGAACTGTGTGCGGATCAATCCAAATTGACCGGGCGTGGCGTATGGGTTCCGCAAGTCTGCTCCCGGTTGCACACGTCCCGTGACTGGGCTCGAGCCGGCATAATCCACGGCACGAAGCGACCGCGGGACGTGGTGCCAAAAGTCGCAATGCGCCGTTCCTCTGCCTCCACCTGCCGAACTTTTTCGCGAAGGAGATTGACGTAAGCCTGATCACACATGGCATTTCCCCTATCCGTTGAGCAGCCTGGGGTCATTGAACCTCAATCGGGAGGTCCTGTGTGTGAGCTGGCTCACAGAGCAGCGATCTCCTTCGCAAAACTGTCATGTTCCCCGGGGAAGGGTAGCGAAGTTCCGCGCCTTCCATTTGAGGTCGGGTCGAGGGTGCGAATGTGAGAGAGGACGGTACGGACCTATGCGTCCGTTGAGTGTCGACGAGTTGCAACGGGCCCTGAGGCGCTACGGATTTGCCATCTCCGGAAACAGCATTTTCGACGTATCTCGCCGCTGTACAGGAGGTTCTTGGCCGGTCGTCTTGAACGCGGCACGGCCGTAAGGGAGCGAGCGGACGAAATGGCGCGTCGCGCCGGTAGTGAACTCAGGAGCGAGCGGCACCGGGCCCGCTAAGGCGGGATGAACGGCCGGTCGCAGTGCTCGACAAACACGCGTCCGGCTTAACCACCAGACTGGCGCACCCGTCGGGACACCTTCGCCTCAGAGCAAAGAGATGGTCCGGTGTCTGAACAATTTCTCCGCATCGATAAGTGGAGCGTCTGCGTTACGCCTCTACGCGCGGCTGCTGGAACTCTACCCGCCGGCATTCCTGCAACGACATCGCGCGGAGATGCTGCAAAACTTCGCTGACCTCGAAGACGCGGCGGCGTCGAAAGCTGCGCTCTGGCTGCTGATAGGAAAGGACTTGACGATGAGCCTCATTTCGCACTTTTTCGCGTCACGGCTTGGCATATACGTGATCGGTGTCCTCGTCGCGTGGATATTGCTCTTCGCGATCGGGTATTTGTTCTACGGCCCGACGCCCGGCCGTCCGGCTTTGCATGTCTTCGGAGGCTTTCTGCCCGGCATGCTGGCCATGTACATCGCGACGCGTCTCTACGGAACGCTGCAAAACAGCTCGTACGTGATCGGTGTCCTTGTCGCCTCGATATTGTTCTTCTCGATCGGGTATTTGCGCTACGGCAGCACGCCCGGCCATCCGATTTTGCAGGTCTTCGGAGGCTTTCTGCTCGGCATGCTGTCGATATACATCAAAATCTTGCTTATATCGTTTCAATCGACGTGAGTCCGTGATGGGTGCTGCCTCGCGGGCCGCAACCGAGCGCGGCGGGAGTGCCCATGAGCCACCGCCAACTTTCGCGACAGCGGCGGCAGAACTTGCTTCAACACCGGACGCCAAGGCACGCTACCGCTGCGCCACTTTCTGGTTGATGAAAATGATAATCTCAAACGATGGCAAGCGTCGCGGTCGAAGCACCCCAGCAAGCGGACGCCGCGGCCGGCGGCCCCACTTCCGCACATCTGAGGATGCAGCCGCGCCCCCATTAGCTATGCGTCGCGTTCGCGCCGGTTTAGCTCGGTGCTGCATCGGTGTGCCGCCTACGCACAAAGCGGAGAAAGCACGAAGCAGCCAAAGCTAGCTAGTTGCTGCGGACAATACGGTCCAGGGCATGATCCGACGCCGATTCTCCGCCTGCCGGTATTGTCCTGTGCGAGCATTGGCTAATCACGGTACTTTGGATATCATTGAGCCAAGGTGCAAGGGAGGGAACCAGCCATGCCGACTTCCGGATCATCGCGGAGGGCTTTTTTTAAAACCATGGGCGTTGTCGCCGCCGCCGCGACCTGTGGCCGCGCCGCGGCTGCCAAAGCCCAGGATTACAAGCCTCAGGATCAGAAGAAACTGACACAGGCCGCCGCTCGGTATCAAGACCACCCGAAGGAGAACGAAAGTTGCGGCAGTTGTCCGTATTTCGTATTTCCCAAGAGTTGCGTTGTGGTCGAGGGCGAGATCAGCGCGTTGGGATGGTGCCCGGTCTATACGACGTTTTCCCCGCTCGATCGCGGCGCGCATGGCTGATGAGCGTCTCGACGCTCATCAGCCGTACTTGAACGCTACGTAGCGAAAAGCTTCGTTACGGCGTAAGCGCCTCAATGTGGACAATCTTGCTCGACTGCTGGCCTTCGGTCCACATGCTGGAGAGGACATTGGGATCGGCACTCTTCTGCACGTCGATATGGCGCGTATTGATGGAAGTCGGCAGGAGATAAGAGCTCCATTCGCCGGTTTCCACATTGAGCCGCTGAACCAGATCGGTGCTCATATCGGCGCCCCAGGCATATTTGCCCTCGTCAAACTGAACATCGTACGCGCCCGCATAGGCGGCCGGCACTTCCCACTGCGTGATATGGCCGCTCTTGGGGTCGTACATCGCGTAAGCATTGGCATGGAATTGCGAGAACCACAGGCGATTCTGCGAGTCGATATGTCCTCGCCTCGCGCCGCCCACGCCTAGCGGAAGATCGACGTAAGTTGTCTCCCCCGTCTTGGCGTTCGTGCGCCAGATTTGCCTTTGGTCCGGATTGTTGTCGAGGCCGTAGACATTGTTGTCGAGGTCGGTGACCAGTCCGTAAGCCGCAATGTCGCGCTTTCCGGCCGGCGGCAGGACTTCGTGGAATTTTTCGGTGGCGAGGTCGAACTGGTAGAGTTTGTTGGCGTGGCCGGGGTCGGGGCCGCCACTGGTCTTGGCCCACAATTTCCCGTCGACGTCCGAATGCAGCGCGTCGATCATGGTGGACCGCGTATCGCCCTTTTTCCAGTCGGGCGCGAGGTAGATGGAGACCTTTCCCGTCCTCGGATCGAGCTTGGCGAATTGCGTCTGCCCCATCATGGCTTCCCAGACGTTTCCATCCCTATCCATCGTGATCATAAGGCCGCCGGTCGGAAAGCCGGGTTTCGAGATGGGAACCGGATAGCGCGTGACCTCGCCGGTCTTGGGGTCCAGCTTCGAGATGACATGGTGCTGGAAATCGGAGAACCAGACGTTGCCCGCTTTGTCGAGCAGCGTGTCATGAGGCGCAGCTTCGTAGGGCAGATCGTAGGTCGTGATGATGGCCTGAGTTGATTTGCCGGTCGGCCGGGGCTGTGTTTTCAGTTTGTAAGGCCACGTTTCTCCCGAACTGAGATTGATCGAAGCGATGTAGGCGCCCAGTTCCGTCTGCCCCTTGGTCGGCGGACGGCCTAATATCTCCATTGCGTTCTGGAGGAAGAATGGAAAATTGGGAGAGGCATTGGCAGTATGCGCGGTCATGCGCTGCAGCGTGAACGCCATTTCCGACGCATTGTCCTTGGAAAAGAACGGACGCTGCAGGCCATGACAATCGTAACACCTCAGCACGGCCATTTTCTGCCCGGGCGTGCCCGGCGCGCTTTGCATCCACTCGCTGTTCGACATTTGAAGGGCGAGAACGTCCGGCGCGGCCTTCGCGAGGCCAAGGTCGAGTTGCGTGGGACCGCCCGATTCGATCGTTGCCGCTGTCGGCTTGAGCGTGTACCCGACGGCACGGATGGTGATGTCATAAGCACCGGGGGCGAGCCGGTCCTGCGGAAAACTGTATTGCCCTTGCGCGTTGGTGCTGACCGAAACCATGATGGTCGAGCCAGGGCGCTTGGCGCTGACCACGACGCCTTCCATTTTTCCTTCTTCCGGTGAGGATACCGTGCCGGACAGCGCCGCCGGGCCGTGGTTTTGAGCCATCGCCGAATGGCTCCCTACGATCGGCAAAGCCAGCAGGCCCATGCTCGTCATAGCGCCGAAGGACAATCTCGCAAGAACGTTTCCAAGTCGCGTAGTCATCGAACCCTCCCGTGGCGGCGCAGTGGTGGAGCCTATTTATACACGACGATCTTGCCGGCGGGATGGAGAATATTGCGTCGGACAAGACTGATCAAGGGGACTGAACGTTGGGGTGGCAAAGTACGGTGGAGCGTTCCGCGGGCATGGGGTAGTGTCCTAATTTGACGTTCGGACCACCCCTGTAGGCGGTATCGGCTTGCGCCAATAATGAGACGATGACCCGCGCCATCAACGCTCGAGGGACGCAAGCAGCGCCGCGTTGTGCGCCTTGTGCTCCTCGAGGGAAACAAACTCGCCGCGCGCGACTGCGGCGCGCGCTTCGTCCACATAGGGCTTCGTCCACGACAGGGCGCGCGCCGCTTCTTCGACCGAGGCGAAGTCGCCGCTGCCATATGGCGTCTGCACCAAGCTTCCTGTTCGGGTGTTAAGTGCAAGTGTGATCAGCATAGCTTTTTTGTATCATAAACGCCCCTGATTGGACAGTGGACAAGCCGCGAGCACGACACCGCTCGCCGGCCGGAGCGGCAAGTGAGGGGCTGCCCCCCTTGAAAAGTTGGCGAGACATCGCCGAAGACCGGAATTAGATAGTGGAGATGCAGCGCACGACCCCACAGGCGATCCCATGATCGAGCCCATGCATGTCGAGACCGACGTGCTCGTGATCGGAGCGGGCGGCGCCGGCATGTATGCGGCGATCGAGGCGGCGCGCGCCGGCCGCACGGTCCTGCTCGCCGACCGCAGCCTGATCGGACGCGGCGGCGCCACCGTGATGGCGCAGATGACCGTCGCGGTGGCGCTCGGCGAAGAGACCCCCGACCACTGGACCCATCACCTGCACGACACCATCACCGCCGGCCGCGGGCTGTGCGAGGAGAGCCTCGCCCGCCTGCTGTGCGAGGAAGGACCCGACTGCATCCGCCAGATGGACGCCTGGGGCGTCGGCTGGGCGCGCCGGGACGGCCACATCGCCCAGGCGATGGCGCCCGGCCATGACCGGCCGCGCTGCGCCTATGTGGATTTCCTCAACACCGGCCCCGCCGTGTCGAAGACCTTGCGCACCGTCGTCAACAAGACCGCCGGTATCCGCAAGGCCGGCGACCTCGTGATCATCGACCTCGTGCGCGTCGACGGCGAGGTGGCCGGCGCCACCGCGCTGCATCTCTCCAGCGGCAATGCCGTGACCATCGCGGCCAAGGCGACCATCGTCGCCACCGGCGGTCTGACGCGGCTCTACCGCCGCAACAGCGCGTCCGCCAACATGGGCGGCGACGGCTATGCGCTGGCACTGCGCGCCGGCGCGCCGCTGATCGACATGGAGTTCGTGCAATTCTTCCCGATCGGCCATCTGGCGCCGCGGCTGATCGGCATGGACCCCATCATGTGGGACCCGTTCCGCTACAAGCTCGGCGGCCGGCTGCTCAACGGGCTCGGCCAGGAATTCACCTCGCGCTACGGCTCCGACGAGGACGGCGCCTATGTGCTCACCCGCGACCTCGCCACCTATGCCATCATCAAGGAAGTCGAGGCCGGCCGCGGCTCGCCCCATGGCGGCGCCTATCTCAGCTTCGAACATTGCCCGGAGGGGGCGCTGCGCGAAGCGTTCGGGCCGGTGATCGACCGCCTCGCCGCGAACCACATCGACCTCACCAAAATGCCGGTCGAGGTCGCGCCGATCGCCCATTACCACATGGGCGGCATCGCGGTCGACGCGCGCATGGAGACCGGGATCCCCGGCCTGCTCGCCGCCGGCGAAGCGGTCGGCGGCGCCAACGGCGCCAACCGGCTGTCCGGCAATGCGGTGACCGAGGCGCTGGTGTTCGGCCGCCGCGCCGGCCGCAGCGCCGCCGAACGGGCGACGCGGATCGACGCACAGCCGTTCCGGCAGCAAGCCGCGCGCAGCGCGATCGAGCTCGCCACCGCCGGCCGCGACGCCGAGCGGACCGAGCTGCCCAATTCCGCGGAGATGATCCTGTCGCTCCAGGACACCATGGCGGATGATGTCGGCGCGTTCCGCACCGGGCCGAAGCTCGAACGCGCCATCGCCAGGCTCGATAATCTCGCCCGCGACCTCGGCGAGCGGCCGTTCGGCGACCGCGCGCCGTTCGACATGCCGCGCATCGACTGGCTCGACCTGCGCAACATGGTGCTGGTGGCGCGCACGGTGGCGCGGGCGGCGCTGCGGCGCACCGAGAGCCGGGGCGCCCACCAGCGTGAGGATTTCCCGGGCATGCTGCCGCAATGGCGCGTCAACCAGGTGGTTCGCTGGCGCGACGGCGCGCTCGACATTTCGGCAGTGCCGCCGGCCGCGGATATGTCGGCGAACTTGGCGGCGGCGCAATGACCGCGACCGCACGGCTGAAGATCTGGCGTGGCCGGGATGCCGATGCCGGCGGGTTCGAGACCTACGAGGTGCCGTTCGAGCCGGGCCAGTCGGTGCTCGACGGCCTGCGCTGGATCCGCGCCCACCGCGACCCGACCCTCGCTGTCCGCTTCTCCTGCATCAACGCCAATGCCTGCAAGGAATGCATGGTGGAGATCGACGGCGCCACCCACTACGCCTGCACCGAGCGCCTGGAACCGCGCGAGATGACGGTCGAGCCCCTGTCCAACAAGGCCTTGCTGCGCGACCTCGTCACCGAGATCGCCCCGCCGGGGGAGCGGTTCAGGGGGTAGGGCAGACTGCACTTGTCATTCCGGGGCCGGCCGCCAGGTCGGAACCCGGAATCCATACTTCCTGCGCTGTATCTGGATTCCGGGTTCGGTGCTTCGCACCGCCCCGGAATGACGGCGCGACGCTCACGACCGCTTGGCGCGCCCGCCGTGATCATGCACATGCGGGTGATCATGCGAATGGCCGTGATCGTGTGCATGTGTATGCCCGTGGTGATCATGCGCATGGTCGTGCTCATGATCGTGATCGTGGTGCTCATCATGGGCGTGATGATGGAGCCGCTGGCGGGGCCGCGGACCGCGCGGGTCTTCGCTGAACACCAGCGACTTGATGGTGACCGGCACGGTGTTGGAGGGCAGGCGGATGCGGCCGAGGTCGATGTAGTCGAAATCCATCAGCATCACGCCGTCGATGACCAGGATTTCGCCTGCGACGCCCTGTTCCTCGCGCAGGATCGCGCCCAGCGTCTGCGCCACGTCGCCGTCTAACATCACATAGATCGCCTGGCGCGCCGCGATGCGGGCGGCGAGCCCGCGCCTTATCCCCTCGGCGAAGGCGGCGAGCCGCTCATAGGCGGGCGCGCCCTGCCAGCGCAGTGCCAGCGCCACTTCGCGGTCGTCGTCGACGTCGAAGGCGACGAGATGGGCGCGGATCGCCTGCGCCAGCGCGTCGGGATCGATGTCGCCGGCGCTGGCGAAGTCGGGCTGCACCACCTGCAGATTGCGCCGCGGTAGCAGCACGCCGGGATTGGAGATGTAGCTGGTATTGCCGGAAAGCTGCACGCTGTATTCGGAGGCGCCGAGCGCGGTGGCGCGGATGCATTCGCCGGCCGGCAGCAGCGGCCACGGCAGCGCACCGGCCTCGATCCGCCGCCGGATTGCGGTGCCGAGCCTTCGCCCCATGTCGCCGAAATCGCGGTCCTCGCGGCCGTAGACATATTCGCCGACGCCGCCGGAAAACATCACGCCGTCGATGGCACCGAAATCGGCGATGGGATCGGTGAGATAGAGATGGGCGACATCGGGCGGCAGCGGCCGCGCCGTCAGCGCGGCCACGAGAGTATCGGCCATCCCTTCCGCCACGGCATCGAGGTCGGCCGGCGCGGCCACGTCGCCGCGGTCCCAGGCGAAGCCGGCGCGCTTGGCGTGATATTTCCCCGCCGGGTCGAGGCGCACGATGCGGCCGGCGTCGACCACCTGGAGCCGCCCGCCCACATGCACCGCGGCGGTCGCGACCACCTTGCCGTGCTCGACCACGGCGAGCTTGGTGGTGCCGCCGCCGATGTCGATGTTGAGGATGCGCTGGTGCGCGGCGCTCGAAAGCGTCGCGGCGCCGGAGCCGTAGGCGGCGAGCATCGCCTCCATGTGGTGGCCGGCGGTGGCGCAGACGAACTCGCCGCCCTTCTCCGCGATGATGCCGGCGATGGCCTTCGCATTCTCGCGGCGCAGCGCCTCGCCGGTGAGGATCACCGCGCCGGTGTCGATATCGTCGGGGTCGATGCCGGCGGCATGATAGGCGTCGTCGATGATGGCGCCGAGCTTCGCCTCGTCGATGTTTTCTTCGCTGCGATAGGGCGTGAGCGCGACGCCGGACTGGAACAGGGTTTCCCGCGACACCACGAAATAGCGGCTCGACAGGTCCTCGCCGAGGCGGCGCAGATGGATGCGCGAGAAGATGACCTGGGTGCCGGACGAGCCGATGTCGATGCCGACGCTGGTCAGCGTCACATGGTCCTGGATCCAGATCGGATTGTCCTCGAGCGGGCCGTCCTCGTCGGGGAAATCATGGTCATGATCGGCGTACCCGTCATGGCTGTGCGCGAGGTCGATGCCATAGACATGGTCGGTGAGCGTATGACCCTTCTCTTTGGGATCATCGGCGGGCGGCATCGTGGTCTCCGACGGGGATCGAGAGCGTTACTCGTTTCAAGTTGAATCGGATAGCGCTCTCATGTCTTTGATTTTGAGCATGACCTTGTCCGAAAAATCTGCAACTTTTCGGGGTCATGCTCCGAGGGGCTTGCCTAGCACGGGTTATGCACTTATTCATCAGTGATCACACCTTTTGCCGAACGGGAGACTTTGATGAACCGTATCGCGCTGCGGCTTGCCGCTGCTTCGCTCGCCCTGGTCGCCGTTGCCGTTCCGACCATCGCCTCGGCGCATCCCGGCCATGAAGGCGCGCCCGGCTTCGTCCACGGCTTCCTGCATCCGCTGGGCGGCCTCGACCACATCCTCGCCATGGTGGCGGTCGGCCTGTTCGCGGCACGGCTCGGCGGGCGTGCGCTGTGGCTGGTGCCGGCGAGCTTCGTCGTCACCATGGCGGTGGCGGGCGTCGCCGGCATGACCGGCTTTGCGCTTCCCTATGTGGAAGCCGGCATCGCGCTGTCGATCCTGGTGCTGGGCGCCGCCATCGCACTGGAGACGACCATGCCGGTCGCCGCCGCCATGGGCCTCGTCGCCTTCTTCGCCGTCTTCCACGGCCACGCCCACGGCGCCGAGATGCCGGAGACCATGTCCGGCCTCGCATACGGCGGGGGCTTCATCGCCGCGACCGCCGCACTGCATGCGCTGGGCATCGGCCTCGGCCTGTTCATCGGACGCAGCGGCGAGACGGTCTCGCGGCGGATCCTGCAGGTCGGCGGCGGCGCCGCGGCGCTGGCCGGCGCCGCGCTGCTCGCGGGAGCGATGTAGGGCCCAGGGGGCAAACACAACGCTCGGTCATTCCGGGGCTGGCCGCAGGCCGGAACCCGGAATCCAGGCTTTCTCTGCGACGTTATGGATTCCGGGTTCGGTGCTTCGCACCGCCCCGCAATGACGGCTTGAGAAGCCCGCGTCACGCCACCGAGCGGGCCGGCAGCGGCGGCAGGTCTGCGAGCTCGGCCTCGTAGGCTCCATCCATCTTCGGCGTCAGGCCGTGCCTGGACAGCGCGTCGGCGAAGGTTTTCCGGATTTCCGGCGTCTCGTCGGCATAGTCGATCTGGTCCCCGCCGATGCGGCGGCTGATCCACGCCTTGGGCACGCCCTGGGCGTTGCGGATCGACACCACCTCGTGCTTGAAGGCGAGATAGCGCGCCGGCGTGGTGCCGGTGTTGAAGTGCTGGTGCAGCCACATGTTGGGCGGCACGATCATCGAGCCGACCTGCCATTCATAGCGGCGCGGCGCATCGCCCTCCGGCCACATCAGCGAATAGCCTTCGCCGGAGAGAATGATCACGTGGGCGCCGGGGCCGTGGCAGTGCGCCTTCTTGTAGGTGCCGATCGGGAACTGGGAGATGTGGCTGTTCATCGAGCCCTTGGCCATGTTGAAGCGGATATGGCCGCCGCCGGCGCCGCGCTCCTTGGCCGAGATCAGCGGCAGGTTGACCGCGTCGGCGACGAAATTTGTCTGCAGCAGCAGGCCCTTCTGCTCGCCCTTGGCGCTGAAATAGTCGGGCTCGCCGTTGAAGCGGTCGCGAAAATCGTGGCTGGTCGAGAACACGAAATCGATGTCCTCGTAGAGGTTGATCACCGGGGGCGCGTTGGTCACGGCGACGTAGCGGGCGCCCGCGCGGCCGGAACCGTTGAAGTGCTGGTGCCAGGTGTTGAGCGGGATCGCGAACAGGGCGCCCGCCTTCCACTCGAAGGTGATGCGGGCGCCGGCATCGTTCCACACCGTGGTGGAGCCGCGGCCGTCCAGCACAAGGATCATCTCTTCGAACAATTGGCGCTGCGGCGCGAGCTTGCCGGCCGGCGGGATTTCGCAGACATAGCAGTCGTTCGAAGTCCGCGACGCCTCGTGATTGATGAAGACCCCGTGGCCGCCGCGCCGCGCCCACGGCTTGAGCTCGACGGTGTGCAGGTTCGGCACGTAATGGGCAGCGATGATGTCGAGCCCTTCGCTACGCACCCAGCGGGTGTAGGGGGAATCCTTCTCGGAAGCGAATTTCTTCGCCAGTTCCTCGGAAACGATGGCGGTCTTGGCCATGCAAAGCTCCTCCATCACCGCGGCTGCACTGATCCCGAAAGCGTCCGCCTTTGCCGCGGGGACACCCGTTCAAATAGCGTCATTCCGGGGCGCGGGCAAAGCCCGCGAACCCGGAATCCAGGCCGACGTATGGGCTCCTGGTTTCCGGGATCCGGCCTGCAGCCCGGAACGACGGAAACCAAATTATCCCGCGTCGGGGCCGGTCGGGTTGTTGCGGTAGTTGAGCGGGGGCGCGCGCTCGCCGATCAGCGGCTTATAGACGAAGTCCGGGCCGCGGCTGTTGTCGAACTCGGCCTTGGCGGCGGCAAGCAATGCGGGGTCGTTGAAGAGCTGCGCGCCGGTGAGTGCAAGCGTCTTCGCCGCGACCACCATCGCCTTGGTGCCGATGCCGGTGCCGCCGGCGGCGACGGCCTGCCAGCTGTGCGCCGCCGTTCCCGGCACCCAGGTCGCCGTATTGAGCGTAACCAGCGGCGTGACCCAGCTCACGTCGCCGGAGTCGGTCGAGGAATATTTCTGCCCGTTGTACTGGTATTTGCGGATTTCGCCGGCGCTGGCGAGCGCGGGGAGGCTCCTGCCTGGCAGGTTCTTCTGCAACCTCTCCGCAAACAGCTTCTCCGCAGGCGTCCAGTTGGGCGCGCCGACGCGACGGAGGTTGGCATCCATCACGCGTCCCAGCACGTCATTGGGCAAGGTGCTGTAGGTGCCGTTGATCAGCTCGTAGTCCATCTTCGTTTCGGTGCCGAGGGCGGCCCCTTCGGCGGCCTTGACGACGCGGGCGAACAACTCGCCGGTGACGCGGGGATCGGGATGGCGCACGACGTAGAACGACTCCGCAAAGTCGGGAACGATGTTCGGCGCGGCGCCGCCATTGGTGATGATGTAGTGGATGCGGGCATCCTGGGGCATGTGCTCGCGCATGTAATTGACCATGAAGTTCATGGCCTCGACGGCGTCGAGCGCGGAACGGCCGCGATCGGGCGCGGCAGCGGCATGGGCGGATTGGCCGTGGAACCGGAATTTCGCGCTGGTGGTCGCGAGATTGCGCTCCTGGGAGGCGTTGTTGGCGTCCGCCGGATGCCAATACAGCGTGGCATCGACATCCCGGAACAGCCCGGCGCGCACCATATAAACCTTGCCGCCGCCGCCTTCTTCCGCCGGTGTCCCGTAGACGCGAATCTGACCCTTGGTGCCCGTGGATTCGAGCCAGCCCTTGATCGCGATGGCGGCCGCGACGGCGCCGGTGCCGAACAGATGGTGGCCGCAGGCATGGCCCGCGATCTGGTTGGCGATCGGCGCCCGGTCGGGGACGGCTTCCTGGGACATGCCGGGCAGCGCATCCATTTCGGCGAGAATGGCGATGACCGGGCCATCGCCGGTCCCGGCGCGCGCCACGAATGCGGTCGGCATTCCGGCGACGCCCGCCTCGACCGCAAAGCCCGCGGCACGCAGTTCCTCCTGAAGGAGCGCAGTGGTCTTGGTCTCCTGGTATCCGAGCTCCGGCGCGGCCCAGATCTTGAGCGCGACCTCCGATATGTGGGGCGCGTAAGCGTCCACATTCCCGATCAGCCTTGCCTGGCTGTCGGCGGAAAGCTCGGCCGCTGAAGCAGGGCTGCCGGCGCACAGCGCAATTGCGGCAGCCGCGACAAACCACAACGATCGCTTCATCGGACACCTCGTTTCGCGCGTCGGCCGGGATGGCTTCATGCCTCTTGGAACAGGGCTGACGATAGCGAATTTACCGACGGCCCGAAAGAAGATCCCGACATGAATTGCGCACAGATCGCCTAGTCGCCTTCCATGGCGAGGTCTTCGGTAAATTAAAATTTGCGGAAGAATCTTCACTGGGCGCTACGAGAGCTCGTCTAAGCACTTCGAGAGGGCCGGACACCCGGGAGCAATCGAATGTGTAGCGATCTGGCGGAGCGCCCGCTCGGGCGCCGCACAATCCTCAAAGGCCTCGGTGCGGGCATCACCGCCTTCGCTTCGGCGGGGCTCGCAAACCCTGCGTGGGCGAAGATGCGCGACGACGATCTTTGCTGGATGTCGGCGGCCGATTTGCTCACCCTCTTCAGGGAGCGCAAGCTCTCTCCGGTCGAGGTGCTGAAGGCCCAGATCGCCCGTGCCGAGCGGGTCAACGCTCTGGTCAATTGTTTCACCCATACGCATTTCGATAGCGCAATGGCGGCGGCGCGCGAATCGGAAGCGCGCTGGATGAGAGGCGATGCCCGCGCCCTGGAAGGCATCCCGACGTCGCTAAAGGACGAGGATGCGGTCGCCGGGTGGCCGGTCACGGCGGGCTCGATCCTCATGAAGGACAACCGGGCCGCCGAGAACACTCCGGTCGTCGACAAGCTTCTGGCTGCCGGCGCCGTGTTGCACGCGCAAACCACCGCGCCGGAGTTTTATTTCATCCCGCTTACCTGGAGCAAGCTGTGGGGCGTTACGCGCAATCCCTGGAACCTGCGTATCACTCCGGGCGGTTCGTCAGGAGGCGCCGGCGCTTCGCTGGCAGCCGGCCTCGCGACGCTCGCGACCGGCAGCGACATGGGCGGCTCGATCCGCATTCCGGCGAGCCTGAATGGCCTCTATGGCTTCAAGCCCCCCGCACGGTCGCGTTCCGCTGGAGCCGGGCGGAGAGATCATGCCGCAGGGCACGTCGGGCCCGCTGGCGCGCAGCCTCGAGGACCTCGCCTTGTTGCAGAGCGCCATCAACGGCCCGCATCCGCGCCAGCTCAGCGCACTACGTCCACAGATGAGCTATCCGGCCAGCTACGCGGACATTCGCGGCATGAAGATCGCCTTCGGCCTGAACCAGGGCTGGGCGGTTCTCGAACCCGACGTCCGCCGCAACACCGAGCAGGCGCTGAAGCTTCTGGAGAGCCAGGGGGCCATCCTGGAGGAAGTCGCGCTCGCCTGGGACTTCGAGCACATCCGCGCCGCCCTTCAGAAAGCGCTTTTGTCGACCGGAATGGGCGAGATCCTGCAACAGATCAAGGACAAGGGCGGGTCGGAGGACGACCTCACCAGTTACGGCCGGCATTTTATGAAGGCACTCGACGTGGACGCCGGGCCGCGCCAGCTCGGCGAAGCGCAGCGCTATGCGGACGAGCTTTTCAAGCAATACGACGCCCTGTTCGACAACGGCTTCCAGGCCTTCGTCTGTCCGACCGTGACCACCACCCGCGTTCCGGCCGATTTCGACTTCACCGCGTCGAAGCTGCTGGTCGACGGCAAGGAGGTTGATCCCTTCGCCGGCTGGGTGCTCACTCCGCAATTCAATCTCATATACACGATTCCGGTCGTGAACGTGCCGACCGGCCTGGCCGACAACCGCGTGCCGACCGGCATGCAGGTCGCCGCGCGATCATTTGATGACCTGACGGCATTCCGGGTCGCCTCCGCATACGCCGCCGCGGCGCCGCGTCTGTTCACCGGCGACTTGATGCCGGACTTCCGTAATTCGGCCTGACCCGCCCGGGCATTTGCTGCCGGCCGGAACGGAAGAAGAGTTCACACCTCGATGAAGACCTTGCCGTCCTCCACCGTCGCCGGATAGGTCTTCATCGGCACCATGCAGGGCGGCAGCACCACCTCGCCGGTGCGGATGTTGAACTGGCCGTTGTGGAAGTTGCACTCCACCACGTCGCCTTCGATGTAGCCCTCCGACAGCGATCCCGGACCGTGGGTGCAGGCGTCGTCCAGCACGTAGAATTCGCCGTCGACATTGAAGACGGCGAGCGTCAGCCCGTCCTTCTCGACCTTGAGCGCGGTCCCTTCGGCGACGTCTTCGGCGGGGCACAGTTCCAGTCGTGACGGCATTGCAAGGCTCTTCACGCGGTCTCTTCGCAGCAGCGCTTTCAGCAGCCCTTCATTGACGCCGGGGGAGCTCCGCGCTAGCTTCGCGACGGCTGAAAAGACGGCGTTTTGCAAGGGTTTGTGTCGCGCGCTCATAGACCATAGGCGTCACCGCAGGTCAATGTCGTGCATCGCGCGGGGGAGCCGCGCCGGGCATTCCCGCCGATCCCGCCGAACGCTGGCGGGTGACGTGCGAAACCGCCAAAAACAAGAAGGTCATTGATTTAGAGCATGATGTCGTCCGAAAAGTCTGCGACTTTTCGCGATCATGCTCGAGGAGGCGCCAGATGCTGCGAAGAGAACAGAACGATCTCCTGACCCAGACCGGTCCCGGCACCCCCGGCGGCAGGCTGTTCCGCAGCTATTGGCTGCCGGCCCTGCTCGCCGAGGAGCTTCCCGGCAATGATTGCCCGCCGGTGCGGGTGAAGCTCCTGTCGGAGCGCCTGCTGGCGTTTCGCGACAGCGAAGGCCGGCTCGGGCTGATCGACGAGTTCTGCGCCCATCGCGGCGTGTCGCTGTGGTTCGGCCGCAACGAGGAGGCCGGCCTGCGCTGCCCCTATCACGGCTGGAAATACGACGTCACCGGCCAATGCATCGACGTGCCCTCGGAGCCGGAGGAAAGCGGCTTCTGCAAGCGCATCAAGCTGAAGTCCTATCCCCTGGTCGAGCGCGGCGGGGTGCTTTGGGCCTACATGGGCGACCCGGAAACGCAGCCGCCGCTGCCGGAATGGGAGTTCGCGACCGTCCCCGACCGCCAGCGCTTCGTCTCCAAGCGGGTGCAGGAATCGAACTGGCTGCAGGCGATGGAAGGTGGCATCGATTCGAGCCACGTCTCGTTCCTGCACCGCGGCGACCTCAATTCCGATCCGCTGTTCCGCGGCGCCAAGGGCAACCAGTACAACATGGCGGATTCCCGCCCGGTGTTCGAGGTGGTGGAGAGCGCCGGCGGGCTCTATATCGGCGCCCGCCGCAATGCCGAGAACGATCATTATTACTGGCGCATCACCCAGTGGGTGATGCCCGCCTTCACCATGATCGCGCCGCGCGGCAATCATTCGGTCCACGGGCACTTCTGGATCCCCATCGACGACCACAATTGCTGGACCTGGAGCTTCGACTACCATCCGATCCGCAACCTCACCGACGCCGAGATCGCGGCGATGAAGGACGGCAAGGGCATCCACGTCAGATACGTGCCCGGCAGCTTCCGGCCGCTCGCCAACAAAGACAACGACTATCTGGTCGACCGCGCGGCCCAGAAGGCCGGCAAGACCTATAGCGGCGTCGAAGGCATCGCCATGCAGGACGCCTCGCTGCAGGAGAGCATGGGGCCGATCGTCGACCGCACCAGGGAGAACCTCGTCTCCACCGACAACGGCATCATCATGGCGCGCCACCGGCTGCTGCGCTCGGTCAAGGCGCTGATCGACAAGGGCGAGGTCCCGCCCGGCGTCGACCCCGCGCACCAGAAGGTGCGCTCGGCGGCCGTGGTGCTGCCGCGCGACCAGGCCTTCAAGGACGCCGCCAAGGACGCGCTGCTGGCCCGCCCCGGCGTGGCGCCGGCATCGGTTTAGGCGCCACGCGCGGACGGCAAAAGGAAACACGCATGCTGAGCGAAAGCGCGAGAATGGCGAGCGCCGCGGAGGCGCGGTTTCGCATCGATGCTCCGAACGCGAAACCGAAGCGCGTCAAGGTCATCGCGCTCGACCGGCCGAGCGAAGCGGTGGTCAAGGAACTCGCGCACAAGGCGTGGAACGGCGCGACCTTCTTCACCGCCTCAGCGTTCGCCGGCGCGCCGCCCGCCGGCAGCTTCTCCATGCAGGGCTGGCTCAGCGATCTCGCCGGGCGCACCAAGGACCTGATCGACGAGGTCGACAGCGCCGACCTCGTCGTCATGGTGGCGACGGCGGGCGAAAATGCCCAGGCTGCCGCGCTGATCGGAGAGGCCTGCAGCCTCAAGCGGATCACCACCACCGGGCTCATCCTCGGCGGCGCGTCGGCTTCGGACGAGACGCTGTCGAAGACGCTGTCGCAGATGCGGCCGTGGTCGCTTATGCTCGTCATCGCCAGCGCCGCCGACTATATCGAGGACATGCTGATCGCGCTTCGCGCGTGAGTCCGCAATGACAGTGCGGCACATCGTCGTCATCGGAGGCGGGCCGGCCGGCGTATTCGCGGCCATCGAGGCCAAGCGTCGCGATGCGAGCGCCGAGGTGACCCTCGTCTCCGACGAGCCGTCGGAACCCTATGAGCGCCCACCGCTGTCGAAGGCGGTGCTGCTCGGCAAGGCACGCGCCGCCGACGCCCCGATCGCCGGCCCCAAGGGCATGGCCGGCCACGGCGTGACGCTTGTGCTCCACACGCGATGCGCCGCGATCGACCGGGCCGCGCGGGAAGTGGTCACCGCGTCGGGCCGGCGCCTGCCCTATGACGCCCTCGTCATCGCCACCGGCTCGGTGGTGCGCCAGATCCCGGCGCTGCGGCTCGGCGCGCCCCGCGTCCACTACCTGCGCACCGAAGCCCATGCCGATGCGCTCGCGGCGGAGCTCAAGGCCGCGCGGCACCTCGCGGTGGTCGGCGGCGGCCTGATCGGCCTCGAAGTCGCGGCCTCCGCCTGCGAGCTGGGCATCGGCGTCACCGTCATCGAGGTCGCGCCGCGCATCCTCGCGCGGGTATGCGACGAGGAGACATCGGCGGTGATCACGCAGGAGCACCGCCGCCACGGCGTCGACATCCGCCTCGGTACCGGGCTCACCGATGCCGCGACGGCGAGCGACGGGCGCCTCGCGCTCAAGACGAGCAGCGGAGACATCGTCCATGCCGACCTCGTCGTGGTCGGCACCGGCGCGACGCCGGACGACGGCCTCGCCGCCGCGGCGGGGCTTGCGACCGACAACGGCATCGTCGTCGACGCCCAGTGCCGCAGCTCCGATCCCGCGATCTTCGCGGCCGGGGACGTGGTGCGCTTTCCCGGCCCGCATGGCCTCATGCGCCAGGAGGATTGGCGCCACGCCCAGGACCAGGGCAGCGTCGCCGGCCGCAATGCCGCCGGCGCCGACGACGCCTATCGCAGCACGCCGTCATTCTGGTCGGAGCAGTTCGGCCTCTACCTCCAGGGTGTCGGCTGGCCGCAGCCCTATCCGGAGCGGCGGGTGCGGCGGTTGGGCGCGAACATGATCACTTTCGAAATGACCGGCCGGCATATCGGCTATGCCATCGGCATCAACGCTCAGCGCGACATGGCGGTGGTGCGGCGGCTGATCGAGCGGCATATCGCCGTCGATCCCGGCGCGCTGGCCGACCCGACAATAGCGCTTGCCGATCTGCTAAAAGCCAAGCCATGATCATTTCCAATACGTGAATCCACGAGGACAACGCCCATGCATGACGTTCCCGGAAGCCATTGGCACGAGCCGACCGCCGGCAAGCGCGCCGGCTTCGGCAAGTTCGGGCGTCCAAAGACGCCCTATGACCTGTTCATGGAATCCGAGGGTATCCCGGTGTTCCGCGACATCGGCGTGAGCAAGGTGCAGAACCTGCCGCTGGCGCCGTGGAAACGCCTGGGCGGACGCGGCACCTATATCCAGCTCTACGGCACCGAAGGCAAATGGGGCTGCTATCTGGTCGAGGTGCCCGGCGCCGGCGCGCTCAATCCGGAAAAGCACCTCTACGAGGAAATCTACTTCGTGGTCGAAGGGCGCGGCTCGACCGAGGTCTGGCTCGATGCCGATTCCAAGCGCCATGTCTTCGAGTGGCAGAAGGGCTCGCTGTTCTCGATTCCGGTGAATGCGATGCACCGCATCGTCAATGCGGGATCGAGCCCGGCATTGCTGCTCGGCGGCACCACGGCGCCGAACCTGATGAACCTCATCAACAATGTCGGCGCGATCTTCGACTGCCCCTACCAGTTCCGCGACCGCTTCAGCGGCGCCGACGATTTCTACAAATACAAGGACGACATCGAGCCCGATCCCGTGCGCGGGCTCGCCATGCGGCGCACCAATTTCATGCCCGACATCGTCGATTGCGACCTGCCGCTCGACAACCGCCGCTCGCCCGGGTTCCGCCGGGTCGAGCCGTTCATGACCGGCAACACGTTCTATCTCTGGGTCGGCCAGCACGAGAACGGCCGCTACTCCAAGGCCCACGCCCACACCTCCGCCGCCGTGCTCGTCTGCATCAAGGGCAAGGGCTACACCTACACGTGGCCGGAGCATGCGGGCGTCAATCCGTGGAAGGACGGCAAGGCCCATCTGGTCAAGCGGGTCGACTACGAGCCGGTCGGCCTCGTGTCCGCGGCGCCCGGCGGGGCGCGCTGGAACCACCAGCATTTCGGCTGCTCGAAGGAGCCGCTGCGGCTCACCGCCTGGTTCGGGCCCTACAATCCCGGCCGCGAGCCCGGCCCGCCCGGCGAGACCCACGTCGACTACACCGCCATGGACATCCCCGAAGGCGGCAGCGCCATCCCCTACTGGATGGAAGACCCCTATATCGCCAAAGAATACACCGAGATCCTCGCGCGCGAAGGTGTCGCCAACCGGATGGACCCGCAGTTCTACGACAAGAACTACAAGGGCGAGTTGCCCAAGGGCGTGTGACGAGCACCCGATCGGAATACGCCCGCTACCCTCGCCGGCGTGCCCCGGCGATCAGCGCCCACAGACGCGGCGGCGACAGCGGCAATTCGCGCGGCTCGACGCCGAGCGGGCGCAGTGCCGCCGCGACCGCGTTGGCGATCACGCCGCCGACCGGGATGATGCCGCCTTCGCCGGCGCCCTTGGCGCCGAGCGGGTTGTGCGGCGCCGGACTTTCCTCCAGGGCAACGGCGCGGATCACGGGAAAGTCGTTCGCGGTCGGCATCAGATAATCGGCGAGCGACCCCGTGAGCAATTGGCCCTCCGCGTCATAGACGAGATGCTCGAGAAAAACGCCGCCCAGGCCCTGCACGATGGCGCCGACAGCCTGGCCGTGCAGCGTCGCTGGGTTGATGATGCGGCCGACATCCTCGACGGCGACGTAGTCGATCACCTCCACAGCACCGGTGCGGGGATCCACGGCCACATGGGCGGCGTGGGCGCCGTAGCTGTAGGTGCGCTTCGCGCTGGCGTAGCTGCCCTCGGCGGAAATTTCGTCCGCGGCGAGGTCTGCGAAGGAGATCGCGCTTCGCTCCGGGCCGCGCGCCGCGCCGTCCGCGAGCACGATGTCGCCCGCCGCACAGCCGAGCCGGCGCGCTGCCGCGGTGCGGATCGCCTCACGCAGCTTGCCGGCGGCGTCGATGATCGCGGAGCCGCCCATGACGACGGAGCGCGAACTGTAGCTGCCGAAGCCTTCGCGCACGCAGTCGGTCGAGCCATGGAACACGCCACGGATGCAATCGAGCGGCAGTTCCAGCGCATCGGCCGCGATCTGGCTGAACACCGTCTCCAGCCCCTGCCCGTTGGCGGACGAGCCGACATAGACCGACACCGCCCCGTCGCGCTCCAGCACGAGGCGCGCCGCTTCGCTCGGCCCCGATGCGCCGCCTTCGAAGTAGCAGCCGACGGCGAGGCCGTGACGTCGTCCGTCGACCAGGCTTCCCTGCAGGGGCGATTTGGCGGCCCAGCCGATCTCTTCGAGGCAGCGCTCCAAGGTGACGCGATAGTCGCCGCTGTCGGTCTGCGTCGCGAGGTTTAGCTCGACCACGCGCGCCAGCGGATAGGGCATCTCCGTTTCCGCGATCAGGTTGCGGCGGCGGAATGCGACGGGATCGATGCCGAGGTCGTTCGCGGCCATGTCGAACAGCCGCTCGCGAAAGAAATCCGCCTCGAACCGCCCCGGCCCGCGATAGGTGCCGACCGGGGTCTTGTTGGTGACGAGCAGCGACACCCTCATGTGTATGTTGGGCACGCGGTATGGCCCCGACAGGATCTGCGCGGTGTTGCGCGCGCCGGTCGCGCCATTGGTGCGCAGGTAAGCTCCGACATCGGCCTTGGCGTGCCCGCGCAGCGCGAGGATGGTGCCGTCCTGGTCGCAGGCGATCTCCAGCTCGCAGGCGACATCGCGGGCATGGTTGGTGGCGATCAGGTGCTCCCGGCGATCCTCGATCCATTTCACCGGCCGGCCGATGAGGCGCGCGGCGAACGGAATGAGGAAATCCTCCGGATAGAATTCGCCGCGCACGCCGAAGCCGCCGCCGACATCGTTTTCGACCATGCGGACGGCGGCTTCCGGCACTCCCAGCTGCTTAGCCAGGATGCGCCGGTTGGGAAACGGCACCTTGGCGGCGCCATGAAAGGTGAGACGGCCGTCGTTCCATTCGGCGACGATGCCGCGCAGCTCCATCGGCACCGCGGTGTGGCGCTGGACCTGGAACTGCTCGCGGCGCACATAGGCCGCGGCCCGGAAGGCGGCGTCGGCGTCGCCTTTCACCGCCGTCAGCGTGCCGGCAAGGTTGGAGCCGGTTTGCCCAAAGAGAAGCGTTCCGCGCTCGGCCGTCGCGCGGTCCGCCACAACGGGCAACGACGCGATGTCGATCGTGACGGCCTCCGCCGCGTCCTCGGCGAGCGCCGCGCTGTCCGCCACCACCACGGCCACGGGCTCGCCCACATAACGCACCGTGCCGGTCGCGATGACAGGCTGCTCGAACGGCCGGAATGCCTCGAGCTGCTCCTGCCGCAACGGAATGGTCGGAACGCCGCCGATGTCGGCCGCGGTGATGACCGCATGCACACCGGACCGCGCCAGCGCCGCGCCGGTATCGATGGCGACGATGCGGCCATGGGCGAGGCTGCTGCGCAGGATCACCGCGTGGAGCAGCCCCGGCCGCGTCACGTCATCGACATACTCGCCCTTGCCGCGCAGGAACCGCAGGTCCTCCACGCGCTCGATCGGGCTGCCGATGAGCGCATTCGCCGGGCGGGCGGCACGCCAGTGCGAACGCTGCGACATCGGTCTCAATCGATCCGCGCGCCGGACTTGCGCACCACTTCCTTCCATTTCGCCCGCTCCGCCCGGGTGAAGGCGGCGAATTCGTCGGGCGGCAGCGGCATCGGCTCGGCGCCGACCGCGGCGAGTTGCGCGGCCACGTCGGGCCGGGCGAGAATGGCCTTCGTTTCCGCCGCGAGGCGATCGACGATCGGCCGCGGCGTGCCCGCCGGCGCGAACAGGCCCTGCCAGGCGGTCGCCTCGTAGCCCGGCAGGGTTTCGCCGATGGTCGGCAGTTCCGGGATCGAGGGGTTGCGTTGCGGCGTCGTCACCGCGAGCGCGCGCACCGCGCCCGCCTGGGCATGGGGAATGGTCGTCGTCATGCTGTCGATCCCGAGATCGATGTTCCCGCCGATCATGCTGTTGACGACTTCGCCGGTGCTGCGGAACGGGATGTGGATCATTTCGGTGCCGGTCGCCTGCGCGAACATCACCACCGAGAGATGCGACGAGGTGCCGATGCCGGACGATCCGTAATTCACCTTGCCGGGGTTGGCCTTGAGATATGCGATGAGATCGGGCACCGAGCGCACCGGCAGCTTGGGATTGACGAACAGCAGATTGGGGAACCGCACCAGCAGCGAGACCGGCTGGAAGTCGCGGTCGAGATCGTAGGCGAGCCTCGTATAGAGCGCCGCATTGATGGCGTTGGAGCTCACCGTGCCGACCAGCAGCGTATAGCCGTCATTCGCCGCCTTGGCGACGAAGCCGGCGCCGATGCTGCCGCCGGCGCCGCCCTTGTTGTCGATCACGAAGGGCACGCCGAATCTCGCCTGCAGGTAGGTGGCCAGGATGCGTGCGGTGAGGTCGGCGGAGCCGCCGGCGCCGAACGGGACGATCATCGTCACCGCGCGCTGCGGCCACGGGCCCTGCGCATGGACGGGAGCGGCCACCGCGAGCGCGGCCACGGCCGCGGCAACGAAGCAACGCATGGTTCATGTCTCCTGCAGTCCGGCCGTGTCAGTTCATCAGTCCTGCCGGGGCGCGTCAAATCATCCGCACGCCCGTCGGTACGACCGCGGCACGAGCACGGATCATGCGTGGGAGACGAGACGCGGCCTACAGGATCTCCTGCAACCGCTCAGGCGGGCGGCACAGGCGCGTGCCCTTGGGCGTCTGCACCACCGGACGCTCGATCAGGACGGGATGGGCATGCATCGCCGCGATCAGCGCGGCGTCGGAGAGGGTCGTGTCGTCGAGCCCGAGCGCGTCATAGGGCGCGCCCTTGCGGCGCAGCAGCGCGCGCGGCTTCATCGCCATCGCCTCGAGCGCCGTCTTGATGGCGGCGGCGCTGGGCGGCGTCTTCACGTAGTCGACCACGTGCGGCGTGACGCCCGCGGCTCGGATCATCTCCAGCACTTTGCGCGATGTCGCGCATTTCGGGTTGTGCCAGACGGTCACTGTCATTGCGGCGGCGGCGGGTCAGCCTCAGCCGGCGCAGGGACCGCCGGGCGCTTGGCGCGTGCGGTCCGCGCCGGTGGCGACCCCTCGGCGCCGCAGCGCACCAGCACCATGTTGCCGTAACGGCCGGCAATTTCGGGGTCGACCCATTTGAGGATCAGCACCTTGCCGTCGAACGACACCACCTCGCGGTCGTCGCCGCTCGCAGGCGTCGGCCCGGGCCCGATATAGGTCTTGTTCTCGTAGCTGCCCTTGATCGCCATGTCCTGCACGGCCGGATTGTCGTGACCGAGCATCATCACCCCGCCGGAAGGCGAGCGGTTGATCAGATAGGCTTGGGTGCACCCCGCCTTCGCCGCCACCTCGGTGCGGGCGCGGTCCTGGTCGCGGTGATAAGAGGCGAGGCCCCAGCGCCCGACGATATCCTCCGCCCGCAGGCTCGGCGGCGGCAGCGGCGTCGTCGGCGCTGGAGGCGCCGAGCTCGTCGAGAACATCGAGCCGAACGGATTGCTGGTTGAGGAACAGGCGGCAAGCGTCACCGCTGCCGTTGCAAGAACGGCCGCCGTGAGCAGAAGGCGAGTGCGAAGCATTAGTGTCTCCTCCCAACCACGCAACCTGTTCAAGCGAATTCGACACCGGTTCGCCGCCGGGTGTGGAGGGCGTATATATGAGGTAACGTTAAGATTCTCCTGAATCCTGCTAGCCTTCACCTTACTTTGCGCAGCCTTTGCGGCGAGCGCAAGGGCAGAGGCGTCCGCGCGGCCACCACCGCACCTTAATTGATGCCCTACGTCGATACCTCTCAGCGCGGAGGTGGCGCCGCGCCGGCCTTGACATTGATGCTTGCCATCACCTCGGGATCGGTGAAGTCGGCGCAGGTCTTGTAGCTGGCGGCATGGATGCCCGCGACCGCACAGACATCGTCCATTTCGCCGGCATCCCCGGTCACCCCGATGGCGCCGATCACCTCGCCGGTGGTATCGCGAATGAGCTGGCCGCCGGCTTCCAGGAACATCGGGCCGTCGGCGAGCGCCAGCAGATTGTCCATGAACACCGGTTTCTCGCGCTGCTTCTGCAGCACCATGCGCGAGGGCCGGCCCATGGAAAGGGCGGCATAGGCCTTGCCGTAGGCGATCTCGAACCGCAGCATGGCGCAGCCGTCCTGCTTGAGCGCCGCCTTGAGCCGGCCGCCGGCGTCGAGGACGACCGCCGTCAGCGGCCGCAGCCTGCGCTCCTTGGCGGCCGCGAAGCAGGCGTTGATGATGGTCACGGCCTCGTCGAGGCTGATCGCGCGCATTCCCGTAAGTCTCCATGAAATGTTATGGTCGCCGGCCGCACTCAAGGCAGGAAACCCGGAGGTGTCAAATGCCCGTTACGGTTATGCCGCGGACCGCCGCGCCGGGCGCGATCCTGGCGCTCTGGCTCGCAGGGCTCACGGCCTTTGGGTTCGCGGCATCGAGCGCGCCGGCGCGGGCGGCGGATACGGCGATCCGGGTCAACACCTTTCCCAACGCCAAGGCGTTGCCGGTCTATGTGGGCATCACCAGGGGCTTCTTCGCCAGATACGGGCTCACGGTCGAGGTCGAGCACACCGCGAGTTCGCAAAGCCAGCGCGACGGGCTCGCCGCCGGCCGCTTCCAGATCGCCCAGGCGGCGCTCGACAATGCGGTCGCCATGATCGAGGTGGCCAAGCGAGATGTGGTCATCGTGTCCGGCGGCGACAGCGGCATGAACGAGTTCTTCGTGCAGCCGGGGATTGCTTCCTTCGCCGACCTCAAGGGCAAGACCATCGTGGTCGACGCCCCCGACACCGCCTACGCCCTGCAGGCCAAGAAGCTGCTGCTGCGCAACGGGCTCAAGGAAGGCAGCGACTACACGGTCAAGCAGGTCGGAGCCGTCGTGTTCCGTTACAAGGCGATGATCGAGGACCGGTCCAATGCGGGCGGCATCCTCAATCTGCCGTTCACGGTGG
>Ga0302324_100004816_pt1 | contig 29751 bp, 23 predicted proteins | sample Palsa_T0_1_FD_201949 | JGI IMG/M metagenome (GOLD analysis project Ga0302324, IMG submission 201949) | Peat permafrost microbial communities from Stordalen Mire near Abisko, Sweden - Palsa_T0_1 | ecosystem: Environmental > Terrestrial > Soil > Palsa > Peat permafrost | place: Sweden: Abisko...
TCTGGGCTCGAACCGCCGCGTGAGGCCGCCGGGCGCCGCGATGGCCGGCGTGCTCGGCCTGCTGATCCTGAGAATGGTGCGGCGCCGGCGAACGCGCTAGGGCGCGGCGGGGCGGTTTGGCCGCCCTCATTCCAGCGGCGGGAGCCGATCGGCCCAGGGAGCCGCCCGTTCCAGTTGAGCCGCGACCGCGAGAATGGTGGTCTCGTCGCGCGGTGCGGCGACGAGCTGAGCCGCCAGGGGCAGGCCGCCGGGGGTAAGCCCGGCGGGGACGGACGCGGCCGGGTTGCCACAGACGTTCCAGATCGCCGTGTAAGCGACGTAGGGAAGTGCACGGAGGCTTGCGTGCAGGCTGCCGATCCCGTCGAGGGCGCCCACGGACCGGGGCACATGGGCGATCGTGGGGGTGAGCAGCAGGTCGTGGTCGTCGAAGATGCGGTTGAGCCTCGCGGCGAGTCGCTCGCCGTGGACGACCGCCCAGCTGACGATCGACGGTGTGGCCAGCCGAGCCAATGCGAGCGTCTGCTTCGTGCGCCGCTCGAGCAGGTCGGGCCGCTCGACCCTCGCCGCCTCGTCGCGCACGCCGCCATAGAACTGAGGCACGAAGGCGGGCGGGGCCCAGGGGTAGCGGAGGTCGACGTGGCGAACGCTGTGTCCGAGCTCGCGCAGCGTTTCTGCGGTCAGGTCCAGCGCATCCGACTGCTCTGGCGCCAGCCTGATGCCCGGGGTGGCGGGACGAGCACAGACTGCGATTCGCAGGCGCCCGGGCTCGGTTCTCGCCGCTTGCTCGAAGCTTCCAGCGGGCGCTTGGGCCTGGTAGCGATCATTCGGCAGGTTGCCGCGGATCACGTCGTAGATGAGGGCGGAATCTCGGACGGTCCGGGTGAGCGGACCGACCGTCCCGAGCGCGTGCCACAGGTCCGGGGCGGGGGCGACCGATACGCGCCCGCGCTGTGGCTTCAGCCCGAACAGGCCGCAGCAGGCCGCGGGAATCCGGATCGAGCCGCCGCCGTCGCCGCCCATCCCCGCTGCCGTGAGTCCGGCAGCGACGGCCGCCGCGGTGCCGCCGCTCGACCCGCCGGGCGTGCGTGTCACGTCCCACGGGTTGCGGGTATAGCCGCCGGCTGCGGATTCGGTGAACGGCCACTGGCCGAACTCCGGCATCCGCGTCTTGCCGATGATCACGGCGCCGGCGGCGCGCAGGCGGCGCACGCACTCGCTGTCGGCGCCGGCAGGCTCGGTGTTGGCGGCACCGCCGAACGTGGTCGGCTCTCCCGCGACGTCGAGCTCGTCCTTGATCGCGATCGGGATGCCGTGAAGGGGGGCGCGGTCTTCGGGCGGGATTTCGTCGCGGGTCGCCGCCTCGGCGAGTGCCTCCTCGCTGAGGACGATCCGGAATGCGTTGAGGGTGGGGTCGAGGCGCTCTATGCGCGCGAGCAGCGTTTGGGTCAGCTCGGTGGCGGAGATCGCTTTGGTGCGGATCAGCTCGGCCTGGCCCGCCACTCCCGCGTAGGCGATCTCTGCTTCGTTCACGGTGGTGTGACAGTAACGCGGGAGAGTTTTTGCGCGGCGTCACCCACGCGTCACGGGGATGGTGGGAGGGTTGGGGCGTGGCTAGTTTGCGGTCAACGTGGCGGACGTGATGCGAGTTGACCACCCATACGGTGGTCAACTCGCATCACGTGATCGGATGATCGCTGCCCTGGCGGATCGGCAGGAAGGGGTGGTTGCGCGGAGAAAGTTGATCGCGCTGGGATTCACGGCGCGAGAGATCGATAGGCGCATCCAGGCCGGCCGCCTGCACATCATCCATCGCGGGGTGTACGCGGTCGGGCGCCGCAAGCTGACGATCCGCGGACGGTGGATGGCGGCGGTGCTGGCGTGCGGCCCGGAGGCGGTGCTGAGTCATCGGGACGCGGCGGCTCTGCACGACCTGCGGCGGAGCGGAAGCCGCGCGGCGGTGCACGTGACCACGCCAGGCCGGAGCGGGGCGCGCCCGGGAATCCACGTCCACAACGTCCGCCGCCTCCACCCGGCCGACCGCGACGTGGTCGACGGGATCCCGGTGACCTCGGTGCACCGGACGCTGCTTGACTACGCCGAGGCCGCGCGCACCCACGAGCTCCGGTGGGCGTTCGAGGCGTACGACCGCCTCGACCTGCTCGATATGCGCAAGCTCGACGCGGTGATCGCCCGCAACCCGGGGCGGCGAGGCATCAAGCCGTTGCTGGCGCTGACCGCGGCTTATCGCGGACCGGGGCCAGAGACGCGCTCGGCCAACGAGCGGCGGTTCTTGGAGCTCATACGTGAGGCGGGATTGCCCGAGCCGTCGGTGAATGTGGTGGTGGCGGGGATGGTGGTCGACTTCTACTGGCCTGAGCACAGCCTCGTCGTGGAGGTCGATTCCTACAGGTATCACCACACTCCCGCGGACCGCGCCGAGGATCGACGCAAGCAGCGGGTGCTGCGCGCCGCCGGCTGCGAGGTGCTGAGGGTGTTGGATACCGAACTCGTCGATGACCCCGCCGGGGTGGTCGGCGGGGTGCAAGCGCTGCTCAGCGCTTGCGCGGCGCGACCAGGTCGGTGATCGTGCCCGCGGCGAGCTCGGCGGCGAAGCCGACGGTCTCCGAAAGGGTGGGGTGGGGGTGGACGGTCAGCGCGAGGTCCTCGGCGTCTGAGCCCATCTCGATCGCGTGGACGGTCTCGGCGATCAGCTCGCCGGCGTTCACGCCGACCATTCCGGCGCCCAGCAGCCGGCGCGAGCCGGGCTCGAAGAGCAGCTTGGTCATGCCCTCGTCGCGACCGAGCGAGAGCGCTCTGCCGGATGCCGCCCAGGGAAAGACCGCCTTCTCCACCTTCACTCCCTGGGCCCGGGCGTCCGTTTCGGTCAATCCCATCCAGGCGACCTCGGGATCGGTGTAGGCGACCGAGGGAATGGCGCGGGGGTCGAAAGCGGCGCCGGGGACGCCGGCGATGACCTCGGCGGCGATTTTGCCCTCATGGCTGGCCTTGTGGGCGAGCATCGGGGGGCCGACGATGTCGCCGATCGCATGGATGTGCGGGACGTTGGTCCGCAGCTGGGCGTCGACCGGGACGAAGCCGCGCTCGTCGACGTGGACGCCGGCGGCGTCGGCGCCGATCCGCGCGCCGTTCGGGCGCCGGCCGATGGCCACCAGGACGAGATCGAAGACGCCAATCGGCGCGCCTTCGAACTCGACCTTCAGGCCCTTCTTCTGGGCCGTTATCCCGGTGACCCGCGTGCCGAGCATGATCGCCTCGTAGCGTGCCGCGATCCGCTTCTGCAGGGGGCGCACGAGGTCCGGGTCGCAGCCGGGGATCAGCGCATCGAGGACCTCCACCACGGTGACCTTGGAGCCGAGCGCGTCGTACACGGTCGCCATCTCGAGGCCGATGATTCCGCCTCCGATCACGAGCATCCGCTTCGGAACTTGAGCGATTTCGAGCGCTCCGGTGGAGTCGACGATCCGGGGATCGTCGGGAAGGCCGGGGAGCGTCGCCGCCTCGGAGCCGGCGGCGATGATGCAGTGATCGAAGGACACGGTCTGGTCACCGACCGTGAGCAGGTTCGGGCCGGCCAGGCGTCCCACGCCGGTCAGGACCTCCACCTTGCGCCGCTTCGCGAGCCCCGCGACGCCGCCGGTCAGCTTGGCCACGACCGACTCCTTCCACGCGCGCAGCGCGTCGAGATCGACCGCCGGCGTGCCGAAAGAGATGCCGCGCGCGGCCATCTCCTCGGCCTCGGCGACCACGCGCGCGGCGTGGAGGAGCGTCTTCGAGGGGATGCAGCCGACGTTGAGGCAGACGCCGCCGAGGGTGGGGTAGCGCTCGACGAGGATTGTGTTCAGGCCCAGATCGGCGGCCCGGAATGCTGCGGTGTAGCCGCCCGGGCCCGAGCCGAGCACGACGACCTGAGCGTGATGATCGGCGTCGCCGCGAGCGGGGGCGGGGGCTGGGGGTGCCGGGGCCGCGGCTGGCGCCGCCTCCGGTGGCGCCGGCGCGGCCTGGGTTTGCGCCGGCGCGCGCGCGGCCTCCGGTTGCGCCGGCGCGGCCTGGGTTTGCGCAGGCGCGCGCGCGGCCGCCGGCGCGGCCGGCCCGGCGCCGTCGGGCTCGAGCAGCAGCAGCACGCTGCCCTCGGATACACGATCTCCGATCGCGACCTGGAGCTGGGTTACCACGCCGGCGACGGGCGCGGGGATCTCCATCGTCGCCTTATCCGATTCGAGCGTGACGAGCGGATCCTCGACGCCGACGGTGTCGCCCGGCGCGACGAGGATCTCGATCACCGGGACGTCGGTGAAATCCCCGATGTCGGGCACCCTGACCTCGGTGGCGCCGCTCATCGGTCAAGCCCCCGTTTCCCGACGACCAAGTGGTTGCCGCTCACAGCAGCGCTCGTCTGAGATCGCTCAGAACCTTGCCGAGGTGGACGGTGAAGCGGGCGGCTGCGGCGCCGTCGATCACGCGGTGATCGTAGGACAGCGAGAGGGGGAGCATAAGACGCGGGGTGAACTCGCGACCGTTCCACACCGGCTTCATCGCCGCCCGGCTGACGCCGAGGATCGCGAGCTCGGGAGCGTTGATGATCGGCGTGAAGCTGGTGCCGCCGATGCCGCCGAGGCTCGAGATGGTGAACGTGGCGCCCTGCATCTCGGCCGGCCCGAGCTTGCCCTCGCGGGCCTTGCCCGACAGCGCAGTGAGCTCTCGGGCGATGTCGAGGATGCCCTTCTCGCCGGCGTTCTTGATCACGGGCACGACCAGCCCGTGGGGCGTGTCGGCCGCGAAGCCGATGTTGTAGTAGTGCTTCACCACCAGCTCCTCGCCATCGAGGGAGGCGTTGAAGTCGGGGAAGGCCTTGAGCGAGGCCACGGACGCGGCGACAAGGAAGCCAAGCATCGTCAGCTTCACCCCCGCCGGCTTGCCGTCCGCTCGGCGTCCGGCCTCGCCTGATCGGGCGGCGCCCGCGCCATCCGGCTGCTCCTCGTTGAGCTGCTTGCGAAACGCCTCGAGGTCGGTCACGTCCGCCTCGTCGTTCTGGGTGACGTGCGGGATCATCGCCCAGTTGCGGGCCAGATTCCGGGCCGAGATCTTCTGGATCCTGGACAGCGGCCGGCGCTCCACCGGGCCGTACTTCTCGAAGTCGACCGTGGGCCAGGGCGCGAGGTCGAGGCCGGTGGCGGGTGCGGGGGTGGCGACAGGCGGCGGCGAGGCCAGGAATTGCTCGACATCCGACTTGGTGACGCGGCCCTTGCGACCGGTTCCTTGGACGTCGGTTATCTGAACTCCTAGCTCCCGAGCGATTCGGCGGACGCTTGGGCTGGCGTACGGGGGCTCGGCGGTCGAGGCATCCGCCGGCGGCCAGGGCTCGCGTTCTGTGGTGGGCTCGGGCGGGGTGATGGGTTCACGCAAGTGGCCGGCGGCGGACGCTCCCGCCCGCCCCGGTCCCTCGGCGGACGGCCCGGGCGCTTCGGGGCTGGTGGAGCCAGCCTCACCTTGTCTTGAGCTTGCGGGCGCCGGGGTGGACTCGGCCGGTGCGCGTGCCGCGGGCAGCGACTCCGGCTCTCCCGCCTCTTCCGAGCTGGGCTCGAGCGTGAGCACAATTGCTCCCTCTGAAAGCTTGTCGCCGATCTTCACGCGGATGTCCTTGACCACGCCGGCGATCGGGGCGGGGACGTCCATGGTGGCCTTGTCCGACTCGAGCGTGAGCAAGGGGTCGTCGATGGCCACGGTGTCCCCGGGTGCGACGAGGATCTCGATCACGGGCACGTCGGTGAAATCGCCGATGTCCGGTACCGCCACCTCGATCACGCCGGTCGCCGTCATGTCGAGGTCGGAATCGGGGCTTCGGGATCGATCTCGTAGCGCTCGATCGCCTCCTGGACCCGGCTCGCGTCGAGATCGCCGATATCGGCCAGGGACTTCAGTGCGGCGACGGCTACGTATCGGCGGTCGACCTCGAAGAAGCTGCGCAGGTTACGCCGGTAATCGCTGCGGCCGAAGCCATCGGTGCCGAGCACGCGATAGTGCCGCGGCACCCATTGGCGTATCTGGTCGGCGAACGTGCGGATGTAGTCGGTCGAGGCGATCACCGGTCCGCGGTGGCCGGCGAGGCATTCTTCGATGTAGCTCTGCCTCGGCTTCGCGGTGGGATGAAGCGTGTTCCACCGTTCGACCTCAATTCCGTCGCGCCGCAACTCGGTGAACGACGTCACGCTCCAGACGTCGGCCGAGACACCGAAGTCCGCCTCGAGCAGCTCGGCCGCGGCGAGTACCTCGCGCAGGATCGTCCCGGAACCGAGCAGCTGGACGCGAGGACGGCGGGACCGCGGCGATCCTCCGGGACGCAACAGGTACATCCCGCGCAGAATCCCGTCCTCGGCGCCGGCCCGCATCGCCGGGTGCGGGTAGTTCTCGTTCATCAGGGTCAGGTAATAGAAGACGTCCTTCTGCTCGGCGACCATCTCCCGCAATCCCGCCTGGATGATCACCGCGACCTCGTAGCCGAAGGTCGGGTCGTATGAGCGGCAGTTGGGGACCACGGAGATCAGCACGTGGCTATGGCCATCGGCGTGCTGCAGGCCCTCGCCATTGAGGGTCGTGCGCCCGGCCGTGCCGCCGAGCAGGAACCCTCGCGTGCGGCTGTCGCCGGCAGCCCAGATCAGGTCACCGACCCGCTGATAGCCGAACATCGAGTAGTAGATGTAGAACGGGATCATCTGCACGTCGTGGGCGCTGTAGGAGGTCCCGGCAGCAATCCAGGAGGAGACCGATCCCGCCTCGGTGATCCCCTCCTCGAGGATCTGCCCGTGGGCATCCTCCTTGTAGAACATGAGCTGCTCGGAGTCCTGAGGCTGATAGAGCTGACCGCCGGGGGCGTAGATGCCGATCTGGCGGAACATGCCCTCCATCCCGAACGTGCGCGACTCGTCGGGGATGATCGGGACGATCCGGCGCGCGATCGCCTTATCGCGCAGGAGCGCAGCGAGGATCCGGACGAAGGCCATCGTGGTCGAGATCTCCCGCTCACCGGTTCCTTCGAGCTGGCTCTTGAAGATCTCGAGGCCCGGAACCTCGAGCGGATCGGCCCGTTGCCGGCGCACCGGAAGGTGGCCGCCGAGCTCGGCGCGGCGCTCACTCAGGAGCTGCATCTCCGGCGAGTCGGCGGGTGGCTTGTAGAACTCGGCCGCGCGCACCTGATCGTCGGTCAGCGGCAGCTCGAAGCGATCGCGGAACGCCAGCAGCGCGTCCTCGGTCATCTTCTTCGCCTGGTGGGTGATCATCTGGCCCTCACCGGAGACGCCCATCCCGTACCCCTTGACCGTCTTGGCGAGAATCACCGTCGGCTGTCCGGTGTGCTGCACCGCCGCCTGATATGCGGCGTAGACCTTCTGCTGGTCGTGGCCGCCGCGGTTCAGCAGCCAGATCTCCTCGTCGGACATGTCCTTGACCAGCTCGAGCAGCCGTGGGTCGCGCCCGAAGAAGTGCTCACGGACGTAGGCGCCGTCGCGGGACTTGAAGGTCTGATAGTCGCCGTCGACGCACTCGTCCATCACGCGCACCAGGGCGCCGCCGGGATCGGCGGCGAGCAGCGGATCCCACCGCCCTCCCCAGATCACCTTGATCACGTTCCAGCCGGCGCCGCGGAAATCCGATTCGAGCTCCTGGATGATCTTGCCGTTGCCGCGGACGGGGCCGTCGAGCCGCTGGAGATTGCAGTTGATGACAAAGATCAGGTTGTCGAGATGCTCGCGTCCCGCGAGGGCGATCGATCCCATCGACTCGGGCTCGTCCATCTCGCCATCGCCCAGAAACGCCCACACCTTGCGTCTCTCGGTGTCCGCGATCCCGCGCGCGTGTAGGTACTTCATGAACCGCGCCTGGTAGATCGAGGTGATCGGCCCGATCCCCAGGGACACGGTCGGGAACTGCCAGTAGCTGGGCATCAGCCACGGATGCGGGTAGCTCGACAACCCGCCGCCACCAACCTCCTGGCGGAACCGGATCAGCTCCGCTTCGCTCAGCCGGCCCTCGAGAAAGGAACGTGCGTAGATCCCGGGAGACGAGTGACCCTGGAAGTAGACGAGATCGCCCCGATGCTCGGCGGAAGGCGCGTGCCAGAAGTGGTTGAAGCCGACCTCGTACAGCGTGGCGGCCGATTGGTAACTGGCGATGTGGCCGCCGAGCTCGGAGGAGACCTTGTTTGCGCGTACGACGATCGCGATCGCGTTCCAGCGCACGAGCGAGCGGAGCCGGCGCTCGACCGCGGGGTCCCCGGGGAGCGGCGGCTCGCGCTCGGCCGGGATCGTGTTCACGTAAGGCGTGTTCAGATCCGCCGTCGGGCCCGCACCGGCGCCGTGCGCGCGCTCCACGACTCGACTGAGCAGCTGACGCGCACGCACCGGTCCGTCATGGGCGAGGACCGCGTCGAGCGCTTCCAGCCACTCACCCGTCTCGAGGGCATCGATGTCGCTTGCCGCCCCGTTGCCGGCGAAGCTGTGAGTCCGATCGGTCACGACGTTTTCGGGTGGACGGTTTTCCTGACGCGGTCGATCACCCACTATACGTCCTCCCAACACGATGTCGGATGGACGCACGGGCGCTTGCGCCGCGACTCTCCCGCTGCTTAGATCGTCGCTTGGCCGAGCTCGCGGATCAGTGAACGGACTCGTCTGGTGATCGCCGGCACGGTGCTCGCCGCGGGCGCGGGTAGTCGCTTCGGCGGCGGCAAGCAGCTCGCCGAGCTCGAAGGCCGCCCTCTGCTCGAGCACGCCCTCGCGGCGTCCGCGGCGGGCGGGCTCGAACCGCGGTTCGTCGTGCTCGGCGCGAACGCGGAGCGGATCCTCGCGACGGTCGACCTGCATGGGCACGAAGCGATCCTGTGTCCGGATTGGGAGGAGGGACTCGCGGCGTCGCTGCGGGCCGGAGTGAGGGCCGCGCGGTCCGCCGGGGCGGACGCGATCCTGATCACGCTCGGCGACCAGCCCCGGGTCAGCGCGGACGCGATCGCCCGGGTGATCGCCGCTCGTGGCGGCCCCGATGGGACCAGCAGGGCGGTGCGCGGCAGCTACGGCGGGGTTCCCGGTCATCCCGCGTTACTCGAGGGCGAGCTGTTCGACGGGCTGCTGGCACTTCGAGGCGACGAGGGCGCGCGCGGCGTGTTCAAGTCGGCGAACACGTATTTGGTGCCCTGCGACGACGTCGCGGTCCCGATCGACGTCGATGTGATCGGCGATCTCGCGGCGGTGAGCGAAGCACGGCTCGGCGCCGTCGGTTCCGAGGCGGCGCGGCCCGAGCCTGACGCCCGGCAGTCGGGGTGACCCTCGCGGCCGGCGCCCAGCATGGAGAACGTCTGGGAATATCCTCGTCCGCCGGCGCTCGCGCCATGCCTGCGGCGCGTCCGCGTGGAGGTGGGCGGCGAGGAGCTGGCCGATTCGGTCCTCGCGCTGCGGGTGCTCGAGACCAGCCACCCGCCGACCGTGTACGTGCCGATCGGCGACGTGCGCGCCGATCTGCTCGTTCCGAGCGGGGCCCCATCAACCTGGTGTGAGTTCAAGGGGGCTGCGCGCTACCTCGACGCGCTCGTCGGCGACAGGCGGATCAGCGCAGTCGGGTGGACCTATCCCGACCCCTCGCCCGGGTACGAGGCGCTCCGCGACCACGTTGCCTTCTATCCGGGGCGGGTCGATGGAGCGTGGATGGGCGACGAGCTCGTCGCGGCTCAGGAGAGCGACTTCTACGGCGGCTGGGTCACCGCCGACCTGATTGGCCCGTTCAAAGGGCCGTCCGGGACGCTGGGTTGGTGAGCGTTCGGGGACTCCTCGCCGCGGGCCGGGGGGAGCCCCACGCCGCTCGCCGGTCCTGCGAGAATCCCGGTCGATGCCGCCGATGGTGCGCCACAAGTTCACGCTGATCCTCGATCAGGATCCCGAGCCGTTTCTCGACCAGCTGACGGAGGCGGGCTGCGGCGATGCGCTGTTCCGGGTCTCCGAGGACGGTGAGCCGTTCGCTCAGTTCTACCGCAAGGCACCGACCCTCGTCCGCGCGATGGCAACCGCGGTCAGGGAGATCGAGAAGACCGAGCTGCGGGTCGTGCGGATCGCGGGCGTAGCGCTGCCGACGAACTAGTGCGCCGTCACTAGCGGCCGGCTCGGGTGACGAGTGGCTCGAGTCCGTCAAGGACTCGGGCCAGGCCCCAGTCGAAGTCGGCGTCGCGGTCATCCTGGTCGTCGGCGTCGAAGATGCCGGCGTCGATCGCCCGGCGGAGCGCCGGGAAGCGCTCGGGGTCGGCCAGGAAGGAGAGCAGCGCGCCGAACGCCGGCGCGTCCTCGCCGGCGGTGGAGGCCTGCTCGAGATCCTCGGAGAGCCGCGCCTCCCAGAACACGTATCCGTTGAGGAGTAAGAGAGCGTCGGCCTTCTCCTGCTCGCTCAGCCCCGTGCCCTCGAGGGTTCGAAGACCGCGATCGAGCCAGATCGCCTGGCTCGGCGTTCCGATCATCCCGCCCACCGGGACCCGCTCGATCCACGGATGTCGCCGCAGGCCGGCGTGCATCTCCCGGCACCAGCGCTCGAGGCCCGCGCGCCAGTCGGTGGCGGGCTCGTCGATCGACACGGGCGGCCTCAGGGCCTCGTTCACCATCAGGGTGAGCAGCTCGTCCTTGTTCTGCACGTGGCGGTAGAGCGACATGGTGGCGAAGCCGAGGCGCTCGGCGACCCGGCTCATCGATACGGCAGCGAGCCCGTCGGCGTCGGCGAGCTCGACCGCCGCCCGCACGATCCGCTCCAGGCTGAGGCCCAGCCTGGGCTGTGACTCCTCTTGGTCCGCGAGCCCCCACAGGCGCTCGAGGCCGGCCGGCAACTGTTCGCTCATCCGACCTGAGAATACCCTGCGCACACAATACGCGCTGCGTATGTGATACGCTTAGCGTATGAGCTACACGATTGAAGTCTCAGGTCTCACGAAGTCCTTCGGGAAATCACGGGCCCTGGCCGGGCTCGATCTCCGCGTCGAGCCGGGCCAGGTGTTCGCCGTGCTCGGGCCGAACGGCGCGGGCAAGACGACCGCGGTGCGCATCCTGTCCACGCTGATTGCGCCCGATGGCGGCACCGCGCGCGTGGCCGGCTACGACGTGATCGAGGAGCCGCACAAGGTGCGCGCCGCGATCAGCCTCACCGGTCAGCTCACCGCCGTGGACGGACTGCTCACAGGCGAGGAGAACCTGCTGATGATGGCCCGGCTGCGGCACCTGGGCCGGCGGGCCAGACGCGCCCGCACCGAAGAGCTCCTCGAGCAGTTCGACCTCCAGGAGGCGCGCGGCCGCAGGGTCTCGAGCTACTCCGGAGGAATGCGACGGCGGCTCGACCTGGCGCTGAGCCTGGTCTCCGGCCCGCCGGTGATCTTCCTCGACGAGCCGACGACCGGCTTGGACCCCCGCAGCCGCCGCGGCCTGTGGGACGCCGTCAAGACGCTCGCCGGATCGGGAACGACGATCCTGCTCACCACCCAATACCTCGAGGAGGCCGACCAGCTCGCCGACCGGATCGCGGTCATCGACGACGGCCGTGTCGTCGCCGAAGGGACCGCGGAGGAGCTCAAGGCCCGCGTGGGCAGCGAGACGGTGGAGCTGTTCTTCTCGGACCAGCGGATGCTCGCCGAGGCCGTGAAAGCGATCGAGCGCCGGCACGGCCGTGCCCGGGCGGCGAGCCCGGCGCCGCGCCAGGACCGCGAGCGACTGAGCCTCCTGCTCGCCAGCGACGGCAGCGCCTCGGCGGTCCGCGGGCTGCTCGAGACGATGGAGGCGGCGGACGTCGCCGTCGATCGGATGGCTCTGCACCGCCCGACCCTCGATGAGGTCTTCCTCAACCTGACCGAACGGCGCGCCGACCGCGGCCCGGAACTGCACGCGAAGGGCGTGCCCGAACGGCGCGCCGACCGCGGGCCGGAAAGGATCTGACATGAGCTCGCAGACGGTAACCACGGCCCCGAGCACCGCCCCAAGCTCGGCCCCGAACACAGAACTGACCTCCCGCCTCTTCTGGGCCCTCAGCGACTCTCTCACGCTGGTGGGGCGCAGCACCCGCAAGGGCCTGCGCAGCCTCGACGCGCTGCTCACTGCGGTGCTCCTGCCCGTGATGCTGCTGCTGATGTTCGTCTACGTGTTCGGGGGGGCCATCCACACCGGCACCTCGTACATCGACTACGTGGTCCCGGGGATCATCCTGCTGTGCGCGGGCTTCGGCTCGGCCTCGGTCTCGTCGAGCGTGTGCGAGGACATGACCAGCGGCGCGATCGATCGCTTCCGCTCGATGCCCATCGTCAGCTCCGCCGTGCTCACGGGAAACGTGATCGCGGGCATGATCCGCAACGTCATCTCGACGCTGCTCGTCCTCGCTGTCGCGCTTGTGATCGGGTTCCATCCGACCGCCGGGATCCTCGGCTGGCTCGGAGTTCTGGGGATGCTGCTGCTGTTCATGGCGGCGATCTCCTGGCTCGCCGCGTGCTTCGGCCTGATCGCCAGAACGGCCGAGGCAGCGAACGCGTTCACGTTCATCGTGATGTTCCTGCCGTATGTCAGCAGCGCGTTCATCCCGACCAGGACGATGCCGAGGGGGCTGCGCGCGTTTGCGACGCACCAGCCGGTCACCCCGATCATCGAGACCGTCCGCGGTCTGCTGACGGGCACCCCGATCGGCGGCGATGCGGTGACTGCGCTCGCGTGGTGCATCGGCGGCATCGTTCTCGGCTGCGCCGGCGCCACGCTGCTGTTCCGGCGCCGCACGGCGCCGTAGCCCGGGCCGCGGCGGCCAAGAAGAGGCCGCCGCACCAAAGTTTGGCCCGATGGCCAATGGACGGGTCCGGTCCCTCTGGTAGAAGCAGCATGTGGCGTTGCGGGTCGAATCCATCGAGCAGCAGTGGCCACGGCCGGTCCCGGATCCGCGACCGCTGATTGCGGTCACCACCTCGGAAGTCCGGGCCGGGACGGCGGTGACGCTGACCCGGCACGGCGAGCCTCGTCAGGTCGAGATGGCGCTCGGACTCAAGTATCTGCACGCGATCGAGTCCGCCGGCGGCATTCCCGTGGTCTTACCGCCGTTGCAGGTCGATTGCCTCGAGCCCCTGCTGGAGCGTGTCGCCGGAGTGTGCCTGTCCGGCGGCCCCGACCTCGATCCGAACGCCTACGGCGAGCGCAGCCACGCGCATCTGGGTCCGACCGAGAGCCAGCTCGACACCTTCGAGCTCGCGCTCGCGAAGGCCGCCGATGCCCGTGGACTGCCGATCCTCGCGATCTGCCGGGGGATGCAGCTGCTGAACGTCGCGCGTGGAGGGACGCTCCATCAGCACCTGCCCGACGTCGTCGGGGAGCGGATCACGCACCGTCAGTCCGAGGTGGGGGAGCGACCGACGCATTGGGTGACGCTCGCAGCCTCGAGCCGCGTGAGCAGGATCCTGGTGCGACAGCGGACCAAGGTGAACTCCTTCCATCACCAGGCCATCGCGACCCTTGGCGCCGGCCTGGCGGTGACCGGTCGGGCGAGTGACGGTACAATCGAGTGTGTAGAGGCCGTGGATCGAGACTTCGTAGTAGGCGTGCAGTGGCATGCCGAGTGCTTGGTCGACCGCTTCGGCGTGAATGCGCTGTTCCGGGCCTTCGTCGAGGCCTCGAGCCAGTTCGAGCAGGCGCCGGCGCGAATCGATGGGGCGAGCACCCCATCCGAGGAGACCGCGGCGCGATTCGCCGACGTGGCATGAGCACAACTCCGATCACCCGATGAAGCGATGAGAGCCGAACTGAGCCGCTCGACGATCGCGCCGTGGGCGGAATGGCATCCCTCGGCGCCGTACACCGTCGGCATCGAAGAGGAGGTGATGCTGCTCGAGCCCGAGGGATGGTCGTTGGCCCAGCGGATCGACGACGTCCTGCCCCGGCTTTCCTCGGCGCTGGCGTCGCGAGCGACCGCGGAGACGCATGGGGCGGCGATCGAGCTGGCCAGTCATCCGCACAGCCGGGTTACCGGGGCGGTGCGAGAGACCAAGGGCCTGCGCGGCGACCTTGCCCGCGAGCTCGCCGCCACCGGTCTACGCGTCGCCAGCGCAGGCACGCATCCGTTCGCGCTGTGGAACGAAACGCAGATCTCGAGCGGAGCGCGGTACCAGCTCGTCTACGACTCGATGCGGGAGCTCGCTCGCCGCGAGCCGACGTTCGCCCTTCACGTGCACGTCGGCGTCACGGACCCGGAGGCGGCGATCGTGCTGTGCAACCGGATGCGCGCGCACCTGCCCCTGCTCCTGGCTCTGTCGGTCAACTCTCCCTTCTGGCAGGGTCGCGACACGGGCATGGCATCGGCGCGGACGCCTCTGTTCCAAGCCTTCCCCCGGGTCGGAATCCCGCGCGCGTTCGCGTCCTATGACGATTACGTCGACACCGTCGATCTGCTCCTGCGCTGCGAGGCCTTCCCCGACCCCACCTTCCTGTGGTGGGACGTCCGTCCGCAGCCCCGCTTCGGTACCGTCGAGGTCCGGATCATGGACGCGCAGATCACCTCGGCTGAGACCGCCGCGCTCGCGGCGCTGACGCAGTCGATCGCGCGCCTCGAGCTCGAGGAGGGCTACCACACGGATCCGCAGTCCGATCGGCCTGAGGTGCTCGCCGAGAATCGCTTTATCGCCGCCCGCGACGGCATGGAGGCGCGCCTGATCGACGCGGTCGCGGAGCAGCGCGTGCCGGCACGAGAGCTGCTCGCCAGGCTGCTCCAGGCGGTCCGTCCTCACGCCGCCGATCTCGGCTGCGAAAGCGCCCTCGACGCGCTCGTGATGCTCGGCGAGGAACCCGGTGCCGTGAGACAGCTCCGTGTCGCAGGCGAGCCCAGGCACCTGCCCGGGCTCGTAGAGCTGTTGTCGGATGCCTTCGTGCACTGATCGGGTAGGAGCTCCGGGATGTGTGGATTTGCCGGTGAGTTCGCGACGCGTCGCTCCCCCGACCGGGAGGCCGTCGAGCGGATGGCCGCGACGATGGTCGACCGCGGTCCCGACGGCTCCGGAGCGTGGGCTCAGGGACCCGTCGCACTCGCCCACCGGCGCCTGAAGATCATCGATCTCTCGAGCGCCGGTGACCAGCCGATGGTCGACGCCGAGCTCGGGTTGACGGTCGTCTTCAACGGCTGCATCTACAACCATCACGAGCTTCGCCGCGAGCTCGAGCGCGCCGGCTACCGGTTCTTCTCGACGAGCGATACCGAGGTGATCCTGAAGGCGCACAGCCACTGGGGTCCTCGGTGCGTCGAGCGCTTCGCCGGCATGTTCGCGTTCGCGCTCTACGAGCACGAGTCCCACCGCCTCTTCCTCACCCGGGATCGTCTCGGGATCAAGCCGCTCTATCTCACCGAGGTCTCCGGCGGGCTGCGGTTCGCCTCCACGTTGCCTGCGCTCCTGGCGGGCGGCGGCGTGGACACCGAGCTCGACCCGGTCGCGCTGCACCACTACCTGACCTGGCATGCGGCGGTGCCGGCGCCGCGGACGATTCTGAAGGGCGTGCACAAGCTCGCCCCCGCGACCGTGATGACCGTCGAGGCCGATGGGCGGTCGAGCACCGAAACTTATTGGCGTGCGGACTACCGCCGCCAGGAGAAGTACGCCGGCTGGACCGCCGAGGACTGGGCCCAGGCGGTGCTCGCCGCGCTGCGCACCGCCGTGGAACGCCGGACGGTCTCGGATGTTCCCGTCGGCGTGCTCCTGTCGGGCGGTCTCGACTCGAGCCTGATCGTCGGACTGCTTGCGGAGAGCGGGCAGCGAGGGCTGGCGACGTTCAGCGTCGGCTTCGACGGCATCGGCGAGCACGAGGGCGACGAGTTCGAGTTTTCGGATCTGATCGCGAAGGAGTTCGAGACCGACCATCGCCAGATCCATGTGCCGGTCGATCGCCTGCTGGGCTCGCTCGATGGGGCAATCGGGGCGATGAGCGAGCCGATGGTCTCGCACGACACGGTGGCGTTCTATCTGCTTGCGGAGGAGGTCTCGCACTCGCACAAGGTCGTCCAGTCGGGCCAGGGTGCGGACGAGGTTTTCGGCGGTTATTTCTGGTATCCGCCCCTCCTCGACGCCGATGGAACCGGCGCCGACGCCTACGAAAAAGTCTTCTTCGACCGGCCCCATGCCGAGATGGGTTCCGTGCTCGAGCCGCGCTATCTGGTGAGCGAGGATCCGAGCCGCGCCTTCCTCGACGAGCAGTTCGGAGAGCCGGGAGCGGACGGCCCTCTGGACCGGGCGCTACGCCTGGATACCGAGGTGATGCTCGTCGAGCATCCGGTCAAGCGGGTCGACAACATGACGATGGCGTGGGGGCTCGAGGCTCGCACGCCGTTCCTCGATCACGAGCTGGTCGAGCTCGCCGCCGCCTGCCCGCCCGAGCTGAAGCTCGCCGATGGGGGAAAGGGCGTCCTCAAGGCCGCCTCTCGAGGCGTCGTGCCGGACGCGGTGATCGACCGCCCGAAGGCCTACTTCCCGGTGCCGGCCTTCTACAAGCTGGAGGGCCCGACGCTCGATCTGATCCGGGAGACGTTCGAGGAGTCGGCGGTCAGGGACCGGGGGCTGTTTCGCCCCGAGCATGTCACGCAGCTCCTCGCCGCACCCAACGATCATCTGACCACGCTCGAAGGCTCGAAGCTCTGGCACATCGCGCTGCTCGAGCTGTGGTTGAGACGCCACGGGGTCTGAGACCGGCCCCACGCCGCTAAGCCACCGCTAAGCCGCGGCCATCTGCGCGACGCGGTCCGGAGCGCTGACCTCGAGGATCGTCCGCGCGACGAGCTCGGGGTCATCCCACATCGCCAGGTGACCGAGGCCTTCGAGCGGCACGAAGTCGGCTTCCGGCAGCTGCCTGCGGATCATCGAGTAATGCTCGGGCCAGCGGATCAGCCGATCGCGAGTGCCGTAGGCGATCCGAACCGGGCAGCCGATCGCCGGCAGGGCTCCGAACATGTCGCCCGAGGCGGCGAGGCGTAGCGCGTCGAGGGCCACCGTGCAGTTCGCCGCGCCGAGGAACATCCCGTAGGCGGCGCTCGCGCTCACTCGCTGCGGGCGGGTCACGAGCTCGCGCAGCGAGAGCGCGCGCGAGCGTGGCCTGCGCGCCACCGGGGCGAGCAGGTGGAGGGCCTGGCCGGTGCGCAGCAGGAGGTCGTTGCGTCGAAAATAGAGCAGGACGAAGCGTGGCGCGGGGCCGTACTCCCAGCAGCCCGCCGGGCAGACGCCGACGACGCTCAGCGCCCGCCCACGCCCTGCCAGCTCGAGACTCAGCCAGCCGCCGAGGGAGCTCCCGGCGAAGTGCGCGCGCTCGATCCCGTGAGCGTCGAGCTGGCGCTCGATCATGTCGAGGCTGCTCGGGATCGAAAGCCGCGCGCCCTCCGGGAAGGGCTCGCCGCCGTAGTGTCCCGGGAGCGTCGGCGCGAACACGGTGTGATGGCGCTCGAGCATCGGCAGCACCGGCGTCCACGCCCGCCAGGTATCGGTGAAGCCGTGCAGGAGAACCAAGGGTTCGCCCGTGCCCCCGAGATGGAACGGTTCGGTCATGGCCTCAATCTCCAGTGAAGGTCGGCCGGCGCTTGTGCGAAAAGGCGAGCACGCCCTCCATGAAATCCGCCGACCGGGCGCGTTCCTGCTGGATCGCGGCCTCGTCATCGAGCTGCTGCTCCAGCCGCCGGTAGAGCTGGTCGTTGATCGTCCGCTTGATCCCCGCGTAGGAGCCGGGTGGTCCGGCCGCAAGCTTCGCGGCGAGCGCGCCGGCCTCGGCCTGGAGCTCGGCGTCGGGCACCACCTGGTTGACCAGTCCCCACTCGAGCGCCCGCGCCGCGGGCAGACGCTCCCCGAGGTAGGCGAGCTCGAAGGCCCGGGCATGTCCAACCCGGGCGGGGAGGAAAGCCGAGGCGCCGCCATCGAGCGCGAGCCCGATGTTCACGAAGGCGAGCAGGAAGTAGGCCGACTCGGCGGCGACGATCAGGTCAGCGGCGAGCGCCAGCGAGCACCCGATGCCGACGGCGGGACCGTTGACCGCGGCCACGACCGGCTTCGGGATCGTGCGCACGCGCAGGATCAGCGGATGGTAGGTCTCACGCAGCCGCTTCGCCACGTCGGGCTTGCCGTCTTCGCCGACCTCGACGCCCGCTTTCAGATCGGCGCCCGACGAGAACGCCCGGCCGGCACCGGTGAGGACGATCGCCCGCACTTCGGGGCTCTCCGCAGCGTGGTCGAGCGCTGAGTGGAGATCCTCGCCCAGCTCGAGGGTCCAGGCGTTGAGCGCCTCGGGGCGGTTCAGGGTGATCCAGGCGACGCCACCGACGACGTCCAGCGTGGCCGTGTCCATGGCAAGGCTCATTGGCAGATGGACAATAGCGGCTGGGCGTCACGCTGGCGCGGGAGCGGCGGTTTAGGAGATGATGTCAAGCGACCCGGGATGGACCTGCTGCCGAAGAGCCTCACGAGACCAGTTACGCGCCTCGGCGCGGTCGCTCAGAACGCGCTCGAGGTGGCGCGCTTCGGCGGGCTGGATACCAACGAGGAGGAGTCGCCGTACGAGGTGGTCAGTGAGCAGCGCGTCTACCGGCTGCGACGCTACTACTCCGGCCATGGCCAACGCGACGGCGGGCCGCCGGTCCTGCTCGTGCCGCCGCTGATGCTGGCCGCCGAGGTCTACGACGTGTCGCCCGCGACGAGCGGCGTCGCGGTCCTGCGCGAGCACGGGATCGACCCGTGGGTCGTCGACTTCGGCGCCCCCGAGCACGAGCCCGGCGGGCTCGAGCGCACGCTGACCGACCACGTGCTCGCGGTATCCGACGCCGTCGACCGAGTTCGCGCCGCCACCGGCCGCGACGTCCACCTCGCTGGTTACTCGCAGGGGGGGATGTTCGTCTATCAGGCGGCCGCGTACCGGCGCAACGAGGGGCTCGGATCGCTGATCACCTTCGGCAGCCCGGTCGACACCCACGCCGGCGTGCCCTTCGGCCTGCCCGTGGCCCTGCTCGAGGGGGTGGCGGGCGTGCTCGCCGACGGGCTCGGCGGAATGGGGGTGCCGGGGTGGGCGAGCAGCGCCGGATTCAGCCTGCTCGATCCGGTCAAATCGCTGCGCGCGCGGATCGACTTCATCCTCCAGCTCCACGATCGCGAGGCCCTGCTGCCCCGCGAGCGCCAACGGCGCTTCCTCGGCGGCGAGGGGTTCGTCGCCTGGCCCGGCCCCGCGCTGGCGGAGTTCATGCGCCAGTTCGTCGCCCACAACCGCATGCTCGAGGGCGGCTTCGTGATCGAGGACAGACTGGTCACTCTGGCCGACATCGAGATGCCGATCCTGTCGTTCGTGGGCACCGTCGACGAGATCGCGCCCGCGGCCGGGGTGCGCGCGATCCGCCAGGCCTCCCCGCGCGCGGATGTCTACGAGGTCGCCCTGCAGGCGGGCCACTTCGGACTTGTCGTCGGCTCGACCTCGATCCGGACGACCTGGCCGACCGTGGCGGAGTGGGCGCACTGGCGCTCGGGCGAGGGGGACCTTCCCGCGCAGATCGAGCAGGTACCCGACGACGGCGCCCTCGAGCTCGATCAACCCGTCAGCAGCAGGGTCGGATACGGGCTCGAGCTCGTCGGCGGCGTGGGGTCCGGGATCGCACGCTCGCTCGCCGGCACGACCACCCGCACCCTGCGCGGCGTGCGCGAGCTGACGCGCGAGGCCGCAGGGCAGCTGCCACGGCTGGTCCGGCTCGAACAGATCCAGCCGAGTACCCGGATCTCGATCGGCCTGCTGGTCGAGGAGTCGGCGCGCAAGGCGCCGAGCGACGTCTTCTTCCTGTGGGAGGGCCGCGCCTACACCGCCGAGCAGGTCAACGAACGGATCGAGAACATCGTTCGGGGCCTGATCTCGATCGGCGTGCGCCAGGGCGAGCACGTCGGCGTGCTGATGGGCACGCGACCGAGCGCGCTCGCGCTGGCGGTTGCGCTCAACCGGCTCGGCGCGGTCTCGGTGCTGCTGCGACCGGACGGAGACGTCGCCCGCGAGTTCGAGCTCGGCCAGGTGGACCGAGTCATCGCCGACCCCGAGCGACACGAGCTCGCGTCCGGACTCGGCACCGTGCACACGTTCGTACTCGGCGGTGGAGGCGAACCGCGCGACCTCGGTGTGCCCCTGAATACGGATATGGAGCAGATCGACCCCGCGAGCGTGGCGCTGCCAAAGTGGTACCGCCCGAACTCGGGACGCGCGAGCGACGTCGCGTTCATCGTCTTCACCGGCAGCGGCCCGAACACGCGCATGAGCCGGATCACCAATCGCCGCTGGGCGATGTCGGCGTTCGGCACCGCCTCCTCGGCCGCCCTGTCCTCGGCCGACACGGTCTACAGCGTCACCCCGATCTACCACCCGTCGGGACTGATGATGAGCATCGGTGGCGCGATCGCGGGCGGCGCCCGGATCGCGATGGCCACGAGCTTCGACCCGGCCACGTTCTGGGACGAGGCCAGGCGCTACGGCGTCACCGTGGCCTCGTATACCTGGACCCTGCTGCACGACATCGTCGAGGCGCCGCCGCACCCTGGCGAGCGCCACCACCCGGTCCGCCTGTTCATTGGCTCGGGAATGCCGCGGGGGCTGTGGCGGCGCGTCCAGGAGCGCTTCCGGCCGGCCCGCGTGCTCGAGTTCTATGCCTCGACCGAAGCTGGGGCGATCCTCGTCAATCTGCGCGGCGCCAAGCCGGGGTCAATGGGGCGTCCGCTTCCGGGCAGCGCCCAGGTGAAGATCGCCGCCTACGACGTCGAGTCGCGCCGGCTCCTGCTCGGCCCCGATGGCTTCGCGCAGGAGTGCGAGCGGGGCGAGATCGGCCTGCTGCTGGCCAGCATCGATCCGGGTGCGCCGACGGGCAGCGCGCCGCTGCGAGGCGTGTTCGCGCGCGATGACGCCTGGCTGAGCACGGGCGACCTGTTCAGGATCGATTCCGACGGCGACTACTGGCGGGTGGACGCGGTGACCGACGCGATTCCGACCGCCGATGGCATGGTCTTCACCACCCCGATCCGTGACGCGCTCGGCGATCTGCCGGCGGTCGACCTCGCGGTCGCTTACGGCGTCCCCGTGTGCGCCGAGTCAGATGGCGGCGCGCCCGCGCGCTTCGAGATTTCGGTGGCGGCGGTGACGGTGCGAGCCGGCCGTGAGCTGAGCGAGCGCGACATCAACGAGGCGCTCGCCGGCATCGATCACCTCGAGCGCCCGGGAATCGTCCACGTGGTCGCCGAGATCCCCGTCACGACGTGGTACCGCCCGCTGACCGGCCCCCTGCGCGCGGCCGGGATCCCGCAGCCGGGCGAGGGCAGGCAGGCGTGGTACCTGGACCGCGCGGATGACGCCTACCACCCGCTGACCGAAGCGGCCCTGGGGGAGCTCGTGGGCAGCGCCGCCTAGCGCCGGGTCCAGCTCTCCCGGGGATTGTGGAGCGGAGTGAGGGTCGGCTCGACCTGATCGCGAAGATGCTCGAACGCGGGGGGCAGCGAGAGCTTCTCGCCCAGGTGCTCAAGCGGCTCGTCGACCGTGAAGCCGGGCCCGATCGTGGCGATCTCGAACAGCACCCCCGAGGGCTCGCGGAAGTAGATCGAGCGGAAGTAGAAGCGGTCGATCACGGGCGTCGGATGAGCGCCCGCCGCGATCACCCTCTGGCGCCAGGACTCATGCTCTGCGGCGGTGGAAGCCCAGGCGACGTGGTGCACGGTACCCGCGCCCTGAAAGCCACGCTCCGCGGGCGCCGGGTCATACGCGTAGAGCCCACCGCGAACCGCGCCGCGCGCCTCCCAGCCGTCGCCCTGGGGAACGAAGCCGAGCGCGTCCTCGAGCAGCGCGCGGCTGCGCTCGGGATCGTCCGCGTGCGCGCGCACGGCGTGGAAGCCCTGGAGGGCGAGCTCGGCCGGGATCTCCGGATGGTTGGCGATCAACGGCTCGTCGTCGGTGCTGACCACCACCAGCTCGTGGCCCAGTCCCTCGAAGTCCTCGAACCGGATCGCGGTCTCGTCGCGCTCGGAGTGGTATCCGGCCTCGCGCAGACGCTCACTCCAGAAGTCGAGCGCCTCAGTCGAGGCCACACGCCAGACGATGCGGTGGACCATGCCGGCGCCGGCCCGGCCGCGCTGGGCGCCGGGGTACTCGAAGAAGGTGAGGTCCGAGCCCGGATCTCCGCGCTCGTCGGCATAGAAGAGGTGGTAGACGGAGGTCGCGTCCTGGTTGACCGTCTTCTTGACCAGCCGAAGCCCGAGCACGCCGGCATAGAAGTCGACGTTGCGCTGCGCATCGGCGGTAATCGCCGTGATGTGGTGGATACCCTCGAGCTTCATGGCGGCTCCTTCGGGAGCGGTCGAATGTCGTCGACAAAGTTAGCAGACGATGGTTGTGCAGTCAATCATCGTCACGGGTCGCGAGCGGATGCGTGAGCGGATGCGTGGTTACCAGTGGACGCCCCGCGTCGCGCTCCGGAACGCGCGCTGCTCTGAGGTCTCGCGGTCCGGCTCGGCCTCGCCCTCGGGCTTGCCGCCGTCCGACTCGGGGAAGAGCTGGAACGCACGGTGCACGACCAGATCCTGGGCGCCGGGGGCGATCGCGTAGCTCAGCTGCCCGAGGTTGCCGAGCACGGTGGCGACCCGCTTGGGCCGCTTGCGAATCGCGTCGCAGATCAGGTCCGCCGCCTCCTCGGAGCTGAGCGTGGGAAAGCGGTCGTAGATCTTCGTGGGGGCGATCATCGGGGTGCGCACGAGCGGCATGTAGACGGTCGTGATGTGCACCCCGTCGCCGATGATCTCCGGTCCGATCGAGCGCGAGAAGGCGTCGAGCGCCGCCTTCGAGGCCAGGTACGCGGCGAACCGTGGCGTGTTCACCTGGAGGCCCATGGTCGAGATATTGATGATGTGCCCTGACTCGCGCTCGCGCATCCCGGGCAGCAGGTCGAGGATCAGCTTGACGGGGCCGAAGTAATTCAGCTGCATCGTGCGCTGGTAGTCGTGGAAGCGGTCGTAGGAGCGCGCGACCGAGCGCCGGATCGAGCGGCCGGCATTGTTGAGGAGGATGTCAACCGCACCGTGGCGCTCGAGTACCTCGGCGGCCATCCGGTCGATGTCGTCGGCGTCGGTCAGGTCGCCGGGGTGGACGTAGGCGACCCCGCCGAGGCGCTCGACCTCGTGCCCCACCTGCTCGAGCTTGTCCCGCGTCCGCGCGACGAGCAGCACCGTGCCGCCGGCCGCTCCGATCTTCAGGGCGGTGGCCTTGCCGATCCCCGACGAAGCACCGGTGATCATCACGATCCGGTCCATGATCGCGTCTTCGAGCGACCGCGCGAGCACCTCGCCGGCGACCGGGATCCGCTGCCCGAACGCGCGCAGCGTCGACAGAGACGCGCGCGTGGTCCGGTAGGCAATCTCGGTCAGGCTCGGAGCCATCGGCGTCGCCACGGTAGCACCGGGAGTAAGGAGTCCGCGGGCGTGGATCGCTCAGCCGAGGAAGGCGCGCAACGTCTGCTTGGCGTCGCCGAGAACGGGATTCCCGTGCGCCAGCAGCAGGAGATCGAAGTCGAGCTCGAGCAGGCCGGTGTAGGCATCCCGCAAGCCCGCCTTCGTCCGCTCCGGAACGTCCATCAACCGATCGGGAACGAAGGCCAGCTCGCCCTGCGGGCCCGACCACCGCACCACGCCGTCCGCGCACGCCAGCGCGCGATGAACCGGGATGTGGAGCGAGGTCTCGTCCGGGGAGATGGCATCACCTCGGACCGGACACCCTGAGAGCGGGGGGCGGGCTCGATGTCGAGATCAGCTTCGCACCGCGTTCCGAAGCGGGTTAGCACCGGGAGACCTTCGCTATTCTCTCGCCGCGCATGGCTTCATCGATTACCGCCCGCTTGGCCACCCTCGCCGCAGGGGCACTGCTGGCGCTGCCGGTGGTGGCGCTCGCCGACTCGGCGAATTCGATCAAGCCGAAGACGACCTACGTCTACACGAGCTACACCAAGTCCGGAAAGGGCGTTGGCTTCTCCGTGGCCAAGCACGGCAAGGGGTACCGGCTGGTCGACTTCGGGATCTCCTGCGTGGTGAACGCGGGAAATGTGGGCGGCTACCTGATCCCGGAGGCCAAGGAGCCGACGATCTCGCCGTCGGGGAAGTTCTCCTACAAGGGGAAGGTCAGGGTATCCAAGGACGACCAGTTCGTCCCCGGCTCGGCGACGCTCAACCTTTCCGGCCGGTTCCTAAGCTCGACCAAGGTGAAGCTCACCGCGGTCATCAGTCACCCCAAGCCGGCCCTGAAGGATTGCCCGGGCAAGTCCTTCACCGTGCGCTGGACCCAGTAGTCGTAGGTGACGTCCGCCGGGGATGCGAACATGTGTTCGCATGATCGTCTGCGTCCTCCTGCCCCGCTTTCAGCTCACCGTCGCCGCGGGCGACCGAGCTGAGCTCCTCCAGGTCCCGGCCGCACTCGCGCCGGAGCCTGGAGGCGCGCAGCGGGTGGGGGAGGTGTCGCTCGCCGCCGAGGCGTTCGGAATCCATCCCGGTATGCAGCTGGGCGAGGCGCTCGCGCGCGGTCCCCGACTGGTCCTGGTGCCACCCGATCCGGCGGGCGTGGCTGACCTCTGGGAGCGACTGCTGGTGCGACTCGAGTCGATCGGGGCGGCTGTCGAGCCCGAGCGGCCGGGTCTGGCGTGCTTCGACGCGCAGGGGTTGCTGCGGCTCCACGGCGGCGTCGACGGGGTGCTGTCCGTCGCGCGGCGCGCTTTGCGCATGCCGGCGCGGTTCGGGGTCGCGCCGTCGCGGTTCGCCGCGGTGGCGGCGTCGACCCGCGCCCGGGTGCGCCGCCCGGTGATCGTGTCCGGTGGTCGGGCGCAGGCCCGTGCCTTTCTCGCGCCGCTGCCCGTCGCGCTGCTGCGGGCCCGTGCCGCGCTGGCCGAGGCCGGACTGCACGAGACCCTCGAGCGTCTCGGCGTGCAGACGCTGGGCGAGCTCGCGGCGCTCCCGCCCGCGGCGCTGGCCGATCGCTTCGGCTCGGTGGGGCTGCTTGCGTACGAGTTGGCGAGCGGAGGCGATGGAGCGTTGTGCCCGCGCCAGCCGACCGAGATCCTGCGCGAGTCGCTCCAGCTGCCCGATGCTGCTTCTGGGATGCAGCTGGAACGCGGGCTCGGACTGCTGATCGACCGTCTGCTCGCACGCCGTGAGCGGCAGGGCAGGACGCTGCGCGCGGTCTTCCTCTCCGCGATCCTGGTCGAGCGCGGGACGTGGCGCGAACGCGCCGTCTTCCGCGAGGCGCTCGCCGACCCGGTCCGAATGCGGCTCGCTCTCGCCCCGCGCCTGGCGTTGGTGCCAGCGCCGGCGGAGGTGCTGAGGCTCGCGGTGGAGCAGTTCGGGCCGCCGGCGAGCGGCCAGCGAAGCCTGCTCGACGAGCCCGCCGCCGCGCGCACGGCGCGCCTGCGCGAGGCGATTCGCCAGGCGCGCGCCGCCGCCGGTCCCGACGCGGCGTTGCGCGTGCTCGAGCTCGATCCGGACTCGCGGGTGCCGGAGCGCCGGGCGGTGCTGGCGCCGTTCGAGGGGTGAGTGCCAGCTGTGGCCGGCCCTCGACGTCTCGCCGTGCCCAACCGAGCGTCAGTCAGCGCCGCTCCCGACGGACGCCCGCTTGTGGTCGACGGACGCACGGTCGACACGGTGCGCGAGTCGTGGCTGATCGAGGATCGATGGTGGACCGATCGCCCGCTTCGCCGCAGGTACTGGGAGGTCATCACGGCCTGTGGACGCAACGTCGTCGCCTTCCACGACCTCGAGCGCGGGGCGTGGTGGACGCAGCGTTGACCATCCACATGCGCCGCTGGCAGCGCCCGAGCGCTACATTGGAGGCGCGTCGCGGGGACTGGTCCATCTAACTTGAAAAGGTCCAAATGCGATCGAAGCTGACCGTCGGCGCTGCGATAGTGATCGCCTGTATGGCGTTGGGGGCCCTGGCCTATTTCGGGCCGGGGAGTGCGCCGGCGAGCAGGCACAGCGCCTCCGGGCCTCCGTACTACCTCGCGCTCGGCGATTCGCTCGCCGTGGGCGATCAGCCCAACGCCCAAGGCATCCCCACGGCCACGAACCAAGGCTATGTGAACCTTCTCTACGCGACCGAGAGGAAGAAGATCAAGGGGCTGAAGCTCGAGCAGCTCGGCTGCCCGGGGGAGACCACCACGACGATGCTCAACGGCGGTCTCTGCCCCTACCCCGGGGGGAACCAGATGGCCGCCGCGCTCGCGTTCATCGCCCAGCACAAGATCGCGCTGCTTACGCTCAACATCGGCGGCAACGACATCGCCAAGTGCGTGTCCTACACGGTCACGATCAACAGCCAGTGCATCGCCGGGAGCTGGACGACGATCGACACGAACGTGCCGAAGATCGCCAAGAGGTTGCGAGCCGCGGTCGGATCGAAGGTCAAGCTCGCCGCGATGACCTACGAGAATCCGTACCTGGGCGCGTATCTCGACGGCCCCACCGGACGGAGGAACGCGGCGGCATCGGTTCCGCTCGCCAAGAAGCTCAACGAATTGCTGTCCACGAACCTCAGGGCGGATGGTTTTCGCGTGGCGAATGTCGCCGACGCCTTCGATATCTATACGCCGTTCACCACCAAAGTGAAGGTGCCCGGCCGCGGGCGGCTGCCGCTCGCCGTCGCCAAGGCCTGCGAGCTGACGTGGACGTGCGCCGCACAGCCGCGCGGTCCCAACCCCCACCCCAATGCGGCGGGGTACCGGACGATTGCGCGGGCGTTTGCGGCGATCCTTCGCTAGCCCCTGCGCTTTGCCACCGCGTGTGCATTCGCCAACGCGAGGTCCCACTCCGACGACCGACGGCTATGGGAACATATGTTCGTCTGTGTCACCCTACGTCGAGCTCCACTGTCACTCCGCGTTCTCGTTCCTGGATGGCGCCTCGCTTCCCGACGAGCTTGCGTCGGCGGCGCTTGAGCTGGGCTATGGGACGCTGGCGCTGACCGACCACAATTCGGTCTCCGGGTCGATGGAGTTCGCAGTAGCGGCGCGGGGGCTTGGGCTCCGGGCGATCCATGGGGCGGAGGTCGACCTCGACGATGGCCGACATCTCACCCTGCTCGTGCAGGACGCCACCGGCTGGAGCAGCCTGTGCCGGATCCTCGTGCGGGCACACGCCCACACGCGAGGGGGTCCCGGGCCGCCCACGCAGGCGTACGTGCCGCTCGCCGAGGTGCTCGAGCATTCAGGTGGCCTGGTCTGCCTCAGCGGATGCTCGCTGCGCGGCGTGCACGATGAGCCGACGCTGCTGCGCCTGCGCGAGGCGTTCGGGCGCGATCGGCTGCGGATCGAGCTCCAGCGACCGTTCCTACGCGATGACCGTGCGCGGAACCAAGGGCTTGCGAGAGTGGCGGAACGGCTCCGCGTGCCCTGTGTGGCGACGGGCAACGTGCACGCGCACGCGCGTTCGCGCGCGCCGTTGCAGGATGCGTTCGTAGCGGTGCGCACGCACGCGACGCTCGACGCCTCAGAGCCGGAGCGACGAGGCAACTTCAGTCACGTCCTGGCGTCCCCGTCCGCGATGGCCGCTCGGTTCTCCGAGTACCCCGAGGCGGTGGCGGAGTCGGCTCTGCTGGCGGATCGCCTGCGCTTCGATCTCGGCGCTGATCTCGGTTACCGCTATCCCGGATCGGAGGATGCGGACGCGATGCGAAAGCTCTCCGAGCTGTGCGACGTGCAGTTCCAAGATCGTTACACGGACGCGGGCGCGGGCCTCCGCGATCGTGCCGCTGCGCGCCTGCGCGAGGAGCTGCGTCTGATCGAAGCGCTTGCCCTGCCTGGTTTCTTCCTCCTGCATCACGATCTGCTCGAGCTCGCGCGGGAGGTGGCGGTGGAGGTGAGGGGACCCGACAGCGCCCGCTCGCTCCTGCCCCCGGGACGGGGTCGCGGCTCGAGCGTGTCCTCGATCGTCTGTTACCTGACCGGTCTCTCCCATGTCGACCCGATCGCGAACGAGCTGCTGATCGGGCGCTTTCTGAACGAGGAGCTGACCGCCCTTCCAGACATCGACCTCGACTTTCCTCGAGACGTGCGAGAGAAGCTGATCCCGCGCGTGCACGAGCGTTACGGGCGCGACCGATCGGCCCTGGTGGCAGCCTTTCCGACCTATCGTGCACGTGGCGCGATCCGCGAGCTGGGGAAGGTACTGGGGCTGCCGCCAGGGGAGATCGAGCGGGTCGCGCGCGGGAGCGAGGGATGGGATGCGCGCGAAGTGGGAAAGGACATCGAGAATGCCTTCGCGGTGCCGACGGCCGCGCAGGACGGGGCCGACGGGCACAGAAACGGTCACGCCGGACGCCGAGGCTCCACCGGTCGCTGGGCCTGGCTCGCGCGCCTGGCGGCCGAGGCACAGGGACTCCCGCGCCACCTCTCCCAGCATTCGGGCGGGATGATCGTCGCCACCCGCCCGCTGATCGACTGCTGCCCGATCGTGCCCGCGGCGATGGAGGGTCGCCAGATCGTCCAGTGGGACAAGGACTCCTGCGCCGATGCCGGCTTCCTCAAGATCGACCTGCTCGGGCTGGGGATGCTGTCGGCGGTCGAGCGCGCGGTCGAGCTGATCGCCCGCACGCGCGGCCAGCGCATCGATCTCTCGAGGATCCCTTACGACGACCCGGCGACATACGAGTGCATCCAGAACGCCGACACGACCGGGGTCTTCCAGATCGAGAGTCGGGCCCAGATGCAGTCGCTGCGCCGTACCCGTCCCGAGAGCCTCGAGGACATCACGATCCAGGTTGCGATCGTCCGTCCTGGCCCGATCCAGGGGGGAGCGGTCAACCCCTACATCGAGCGCCGCCAGCGCCTGCGCGTTGACCCCCACTACCGGGTCCCCTACGACCATCCCTCGCTCGAGCCGGCGCTGCGCGAGACGCTCGGGACGATCATCTTCCAGGACCAGGTGCTCGAGGTGGCGATCGCCTTCGCGGGCTTCTCGCCGGGCGAGGCGGAGGGGCTGCGGCGGGCGATGAGCCGCAAGCGCTCGGATGCCGCCATTCGCTCTCACCACGAGCGGTTCATCGCCGGGGCCCGTCGCATGCACGGGGTGGACGAGGCGACCGCCGAGCGGGTGTTCTCGATGATCCGGGGGTTCTCCGGCTTCGGCTTCCCGAAGGCTCACGGGGCGGCGTTCGGCCTGCTTGCGTACCAGTCGACGTGGCTGCGCGTCCACTATGGCCCCGAGCTCCTGTGCTCGCTCCTGAACGAGCAGCCGATGGGCTTCTATCCGCCCGACGCGCTCGTCCACGAGGCGCAACGACGGGGGATCGAGGTTCTGGCGCCCGACGTGAACGAAAGCGAGGTCGAGTGCGAGATCGACTGCGCCGGGCGCGTCCGGATCGGCCTCGGCTACGTACGCGGCGTGCGCAAGCAGGAGGTGGAGGAGATCGTCGCCGCCCGCCGGGCGGGCGGGCGCTTCCGCAGCCTCGCCAGCCTCGCCTCGCGCGCCGGCGCCGGCACGGCCTCGCTCGAGCTCCTGGCATGGTCGGGAGCATGCGACTCGGTTGGAAGTTTTGCTGGCGGCGCACTCCCGGGGGAGCAGCGGGACGCCCAGCTTCGGGCCCGAGGGACCGCCAGGCGGATCGCGCTGTGGCAGCTCGGGGTGGCGACTCCCGGTCGTAATGTCGCCGGCGGAACCCAGCTGGCGCTTCCACTCGACCTGCCCGCGCCGCCCTCGCT
>Ga0302324_100004817_pt1 | contig 29749 bp, 25 predicted proteins | sample Palsa_T0_1_FD_201949 | JGI IMG/M metagenome (GOLD analysis project Ga0302324, IMG submission 201949) | Peat permafrost microbial communities from Stordalen Mire near Abisko, Sweden - Palsa_T0_1 | ecosystem: Environmental > Terrestrial > Soil > Palsa > Peat permafrost | place: Sweden: Abisko...
GCAGCGTAGCGGAGGGATCTGCAGTGTAGCGTTAATGGGAAGACGGGAGTTGGAGGTGATTCGCCCATGGCACATTCGCTGTGCCGGACGGTGGAACTGCAGATCCCTCCGCTACGCTGCGCTTCGGTCGGGATGACAAAGGGTAGGGCGGCGGCGCACCTTGGCAGTCGCGGAGACGGATAGACAAGGCCAGCACACCAGCAGCGACCTGGTTTCACTTGGCCGCGTTCTCTTCAACCCATTGAGCGAGTTGCATCGTCCAGGAAGCCCTTCGCCCGATAATTTGTAAAGGACTAGTGTAGGTTGGTGCAGGTGCCCACTATGATCAAGACCAGGCTTGGCCTCGCGCGCTACCTGTGGGCTCTGTTCCTTTCCATCATGGCGCCCACCCTTGCACCCCCGGCGAGCGCTCATCCTTGCGGCGCCAATGCGCAAAGCCCGATTGCCACCGATCGGCCGCAGATCACCAGTTCGAGTATTGTCGTTCCCTGTGGAAGCCTGCAGTTTGAGAACGGGTTCCAGGAGACCGGCAACGAGGGCCAGCGCGGCTTCGATTTCCCCGAGACCTCGGTGCGATTTGCCATCGCGAACAAGACCGAGCTTCGCCTTGAGTTTCCGGAATACTTTCAGAATGACAATACCGGAGCTGGCTTCGCCAGCGGGCTGGGCGATCTAAGCGTAGGTTTTAAACAACAGCTTGGACCAACTCGTGGCGGATTTGATGTCTCCGTCATCCCGTCGGTCAGCTTTCCGACTGGGGCGAACGCCATATCGAGCCATGGCTATGATCCGACGGTTCAAGTCCCCTGGTCCCATTCGTTCAAGAAGAACTGGACGGCTGCGGGAATGTTCTCCCTGATGTGGCCGACCCAGGGACCACGGCGAAATTTGACCGGCCAGTCCAGCGTGTATATTGACCGGCAGCTTACCCAGCCCTGGGACGCCTACGTGGAGTACTCCGGCGCCTTTCCGCAACGCGGAGGGCCGCAGCACGTGATCGATTTCGGCACGGCCTATAAGCTCTCGCCGCATCAGCAGCTCGATTTTCACTGGAACTTCGGCCTTTCGTCGGCAGTACCCGATCACTCAATCGGCTTCGGTTATTCCTTCCGCTTGCAGGCGATTCACTCCAGGTAAGCAATCCGTGTCTTAGGGTTCTCTGCGTCCTCCCATGTGATCCTTCTTTATCTGTCATCGACCCGCCATCTCTGCTTTCCGTGCCGAGGTTATCGCACAAAGATCCTAGGATTGGTGAGGATGGGAAGAGATGCTGGTAAGTACACCTTGCGGCAGCCCCGCAATCGCCGCTGCCAATTCTATCCGCGCGAAAAGACGAAGGTCGCGGTTCGGGATACGATCTGGATGCCGTGCCGCGAGGGCGCCTTCATATTTCCCGGCCTCGTAAAGTATTTTCCGGAATTCGTTGGTGGACGGCCAGTATTCTCGGGGCGCTTCATTCCAGTTATCGAAGGCGGTGTCCAGAGCGTAGAGACGGGATGCCTCCTCAAAGGCCACTTTGAAGTCCGTCTTCAACGCTTCGAGAACGGGAATGGAAATAGGACTGGCAACGCCACTGCCGCCCACCGTGATGTACCGGGGCCCGTCTGCGGGGCGCTTGAATGGCATTCCCCCCTCTGCGAAGAGATTTGTCGATAATGCGTCCGCCAGTTGCGGATATCGCTGGCAAAGAGAACTCGCAAGTTCAGAATCCAGGCGACGCAGGGGCCCGAGAATCCCCAACAAAGTCAACTCACGTCTTGAGGAGAATTCCAGGATTTCCGAACCGGTCGAGATGCGAGCGTTTATAGGTTGATCAGGCTCGCTGACAATGCGTCGAACAATCTCTCGAGCCGCCTCTACCGCCTCCTCCTCAGGGAGGACCTTCCACCAGGAAGAGAACAGCCTCAGGAAGCGGGTTGGCATTGGCTCGCGCAGAGATTCCGCGTTGGCAAGCCACACGGCGATCGCGGCGCGGAGGATCTTCCGGCGTGCCTCTTCTTCCGTGGCGCACCGCATTGCATCGCACGCGGCAAGAAATGGATAATGCTCCCCGGGCAACGGTTCGCAAAAATAAGAAACGGCCTCCGCAATATGACGGTGGCTCAGCATGCCGAAGATCAGTCCGTCCGTTCGTCCGTATCTTTCGTGCGGCAGGCCACCGAGGGAAGATGCGAGGTCCAAGGCGCGCTGAGGAGAAACCATCGCAGCGAGAGACACGGCGCCGTTGAGAATCGTTGAGCGGTCAGGCTCAGGAAGTAGAGTTGCGAGCCCAATTCCTCTTTCGAGTACACGCTCCGCCTCGGCCTGATTGAAGGCTGTCAACACACGCGCGATACGCAGTAGACCCGATGCTTGCACCGGCGGGTCCGACTGCTCGGCTTGCTCGCGGGCTGCAGACAAAATATCCTGCGGCATGTCCGCAGCATAGCGCATTTTGCAAAGGATCCACCATGTCGCTGCTGCCCATCCGTGTATCATCCGCTCGTATGTACGTAAGCGACCAGCCGCTCACCGCCAGCCAGGTACTGCAGACCTTTCACGACGATGGACCGTATTTGTTCCTCGGCGCCGCTTTCACCTCGCTCGGCCTCGCATCGGCAGCCTTCGCCTTTCTCGGCCGCAAGTTCAATGCGATGCTCTTCTGGCTGGCCCTGTTCGCCATCCTCTATGGTCAGCGTTTGTGGCTGCAGCTGGGTACATTCACGTTCCTGGTACCCGGCTCCGCCTCCTTTGCGACGCTGCGCATATCCATCAACTACCTCGTACCTATTCCGGCCTTCTTCTACTTCGACGCAGCCGGATTTCTCGGAACCCTCGGCAGTAGAATCTCCCGCCTTTTGACCGTCTTCTTTCTTTCTCTCTTTTTCGCGACGACGATCGTCGGCCCAAAGCCCGTCTTCAACCTCCTTAACACCGTCGGCGTCATCGCCTGCCTCACCGCTCTGGTCGTTCAGTCCGTGCGGCAACAGGCTGCCGACAAGGATTTCGTCATCATCCGCCGCGGCCTCATCGCCTTCGTTGCATTCGCGTTCTGGGACAACCTGGGCCGTCCCTTCTGGCCCTCTCCGCTTACCGAGCCGCTCGGCTTCGCGTTCTTTCTCGGAACTTTGGGATACGTCGCCGCCAGACGCACTCTGCATCGCGATCAACAGTTCAACGAGATCCAGAAAGAACTCGAGATCGCGCGCCGAATACAAACCGCAATTCTTCCCTCCGCCTACCCACACTCCGCTTATTTCCAGGTCGCCACGCGTTACGTTCCCATGACCTCCGTAGCAGGAGACTTCTACGACTTCGTCGTCGCGAACGACAGGCAGGCGGGCCTGCTAGTCGCCGATGTCTCAGGACATGGCGTTCCCGCCGCCCTCATCGCGTCCATGGTCAAGCTCGCCGCAACCTCGCAGCGCGTAAATGCCGCCGATCCCGCCGCGCTTCTCTCCGGGATGAACCAGGCTCTCTGCGGCAACACACAGAACCAGTTCGTGACCGCTGCCTATGTCCATCTCGATGTTGATTCCGCCAGCCTGCGCTACGCCGCCGCGGCCCACCCACCCATGCTTCTACTGCGCGCCGGAGAGGTCATCCCCGTCGAAGAGAACGGCCTTATGCTCGCTGCCTTCACCTTCGCCACCTACTCCAGCGTCCTGCTTCCGTTCGAACCCGGCGATCGGCTCCTCCTCTATACCGATGGCATCATCGAAGCAGCCAACGCCGAAGGCGTCGAATTCGGACAGCAGCGTCTTAACGCGCTGCTGTTAGAGAGCAGTTTGCTCGCGCCCGAGAAGGCAGCCGACCATATCATCTCTGCCATCGAGTCCTGGTCCAGAACCCAGAACGACGATTTGACCGTCCTCATCTGCGATTGCATCGAACCCGCTACGTAACCGTAACTGGCAGTGCAAACGCCGAGAGGAGCAGGACGATTGGAACGATCTTACGGACTTTCAGCATAGATCGTCCGCGGAGCGAGACCCATCTAGTGATTGACGGCGCAGATCGGCCGCGATTCGTGGGACTTAAGGAGACATCATCATGCGTATCTTTGTGACCGGGATACGCAAGCCTGAGTCGGCCGACGGCGCACCGGTCGCTGCCTGCAGAGTGCCGGTGCGCTTTGCGTTCATAGGCCTCGCAGGCGTCGCCCATGGCTTCCATGTGGTAGGAGCCTTTAGAAGTCAACGCCGTCTCCAAAGGGTGGGTGCCCCTTCAAGCCGGGCTCGTATCGATGCAGAGCGGCGAGCTTGTGCTGAGGAACGAAGCGGTCCCATGCGGTGATGAGTTCCGGGGCTCCAACGTCCGAGGCCACTTCGAAGTGCATGGTAACGATTTGCTGCGGTCTAAGCGAGACCATGTAGCTGGACGCAACCGGTAGCGCGGCGAGCTTCTTTCCCGTGAAATCCACCTGGGCTGCCGCGCGATGCGGTAAGAGCAGACGCACGGTTGCCTCCCCTTCCATGCCGAAGGCCTCCACCATGCGCAGCTCGATGTGCGCTCGCTCCCTTCGCACAGCTTCGACAACCACGTTGTCTGAAGTCTCAAGGAAGCTTCTGGTACCGAAGGCTGAACTCGTTGCCAGCGGGATGACGCTCTGATTGTATTCCCAGGCTGACTGGGGTACGCGCGCAACCGGCCAGGCCTGTTCGCGAGGCAGAATCGAGTACGCACATACATGGCGCCCGGAGCCCGTAAGCCACGGATTTGGAAACCCGTGATAGCTATCCTCGGCATTGAGCAGATACACCATCGCGAGTTGTCCATCCAGCTCGCGCCCGCTCAGACCCCGGTCAAAGATGGCGAGGCCCGCCTCGTCCGCCATGGCATGGTCGATCCAACGAACTGTTGGAACAATACCCTTTGTCCACCCGTGCAATTCCGGGTTCGGAGCTGCCACCGCGCCGTGCGAGAAGCCGTACGGAATCCCGCGGCGCACCTCCAGAACCGGTGCGGCGAGCGGAAAATGAGCGACGACGACGGTATAGTCATGCACATCGTTTAACTCCGTAAGGAAGTCGATGCGCGGATGCGCGTGGTAAAAACGCATGGTGCGGCGGATGGAACTTCCCAGCAAGGTTCCGGTCACAGTAATGGTGTATGCGACCGGCCCTTTTCTGCATTCGATGGAGGAGGGCGAGTCGCTGGAGGTTCCAAGGATCTCCCGGTCAGGATGCGCGGCCATGAAGTCTCCTGGTGCAGCCTCCTTCTTTTTGGGCCGTTCCGCCACGATCACATTACCCGGGCTGCCCAGAAGCTCGCGTCCGCTCTTGTTCATCTTCAGACTCGCCAGCGCTCCCGTATGCGGATCGATCCGCACGGTGTAATGCGAGGTCTCGATTGCCTCCGGAAGCGGCGTAGTCTCCGCGGGACGAGGTGAATCGTCAATGAGCTTCCACCCAGCAACGGAGGCGGATGGCATGGCGGGCTGGCAGAGCACCGAGCCGTTCGGCAAAAGCTCCCCAGTCACTCCTTGGAGACGTTTGCCTGTGGGCAGCTTGAGTTCTACCGGGTCGCTCCTTTTCCAGTTGAGGGGGTTGAAGAGGCCGAATCCGTCACCCGCCGGCAGTACGGCTCGGGCAGCACTGTCAGTTGCATCTTGTACGGCGGAGTTGACCCAGTGGAAGCGGTCTTGCACATCCCACGACTGATCGCTGGCGAAGACCATTCCTCCAGCGGAGCCCCAGAGCGTATTGCGGTCCATGTTCAGGCACATCAGTGTCCACGCTTCATGGAGCTTTTGGGTTGGGTAGGCATAGGTCCCTGTCAGGCTGGCCGCGGTCGCCAGTAACTCCGCAGCCTGCAGTCCGTGCTCGCTGGTGCGGTACCGCGTCTTCACCTCGTTGTTCTCAATCCAGAACGCGTTGAATTCGTAAGCCGTCCCTCCTCGCATGGTGGGAATCTCGATCGTTCCCGCGTCGATGCCCGGGCGGACCTGATCGATATAGCTGCTGAAGGTGGCGAAGCGAATTCGTCGCTTCTCTCCTCGCGCCTTCCACTGGCGCAGCAGCTCGCTGGGATACGACCTCAGAACAGGTGCGACGCTGTAATCGCCGGATCCAGCGAGGATGAGGATTGGCGCGCCGGCGGGTGTCTTCTGTTCCCGCTTGGCGATCGAAGCTTCCAGCTTGTCCAGGTCCGCATCGCTGAGCGGTGCGATGGTTTTGAATATCTCGTTCTCTTCGCTGTAGTGTCCGGGGCATACCGAGAGGATGCGCGACCCGTCGGGAGAAACAGACCAGTGCAGGGTCTTGCCGGTCGGATTTGCCCGCGTGTAGACCATCGCTTCCAGACCCAGGCCTGTCGCGATCTGGGCCATCTGCTCGTGCGTTCCGCATACGTCGATGGTCCATGCATATCTCGGAGCAATGCCAAACACCTGCTGATACCACCGGCGTCCTTCCACTCCTAGCCGCACCAGAGCTTCCCCGCCCGAGAGGTTCACCGTCGACTCCAGATAGAACCCGTTCACCAGTTCAACGCGCCTCTCGAAGATTCCTTGTTTGAGCTCGGGCATCCGCTCCGGCTTGAAATTCATGATGGCGATGATGTTATTAACTTCTGACAGTACAAAGGCATAGTTCGGGTCATCCCGTACACGATCGAGATGGTCCAGATAGCTGTTGGCGCAATAGACACGCTCGCGGCTGAACGTGGTCAACCACCCGCAGCTTGCCGGATGGAAGTTGGGGACCAGAACAGCGTCGGGTGGAGTCAGTGCTCGATCCTGCCCCTTGGCTTCTAGCGCGAAAACCGCCGCGGCTACCGCAGCCAGGAACGTGCGCCGGCTGATAGACTCTGCTGAACCAGACGTTGGTATTCCTTGAGTCGAAATCGGAGTTACCTGGTTGGACTACCTAAGCAACGATCGAATTCTCTGTAGACACTGAACGTTCACTTTGTGGCGGTGAAGCAGACATGCGCGCAGGCTCAACCCCACATACGAGCCATTCAGGATCCTCCGACGCGATAAGCATTGCCAGAGCAGCTGAGCCGGCTCTGAGGTAGTAGCGCTTCGTGTGCGGATATTGAGAGTTCAATGGGTGCTGGGGCCGAAGGACCACACAATAAGTGTGCATGGGTTCTCCTAGCGGTTTTGAGATGGAGTGCCCCGGGGGAGTAGCACAACAATAGTAGCAGCTATCTGTCCATGTTTCCCGTGCCTGGACTGTCGTTGTTCAAGGACGCACGGGGATCGCTGAATCCTCTCCTCCGGTTTTGTATCAGCGCAGTTCTGCGCTTTGAGCGACTGCCTTGGCCTCGATGGTCGCTGATCCGTCGCTTAAGCCTGCGGTTCTAGCCTTTACGGTGATCGGTCCGCCCTGTTTCGCGGTGCGCACCACGACGAGTGCGCGCCCTTGAAATAGCTTGCGCCGATCTCCCTGGTAGGAAGCGTCGTCCTGACCGTCGCCGTTCCCCACGGCTGCGATGACGCCTGGTCCGCTGAGAGAGAACTGTACTTCCTGGTCAGCATTCGGCTGCCAACGACCCTCCGCGTCCACCGCCTCTACTACCAGGAAAGAAAGGTCTTGTCCGTCGGCCTGAACTACGGTCCGATCTGGCGTTACGCGCAGAGCAGCTGCATTACCGGCTGTCGTAAGGACGCTTTCCGCGACGGCCCTATCCCCTCGCATGCCCACGGCTTTCAAGGTACCGGGTGCGTACGGCAGGGAAAATGTTGCTTTAAACTCCTGGTCGCGGCTGGTTGGCTTTTCACCGATCAGCTTGTCATTGAGGAACAAACGGACTTTTTCCGCGCCGGAGTACACCTCCACCTGCAGCTCTTTGCCTTCCTGCCCGGGCCAAGTCCAGGCCGCCAGTGTTGGATAAGTCGCCCAGCCGGTCGCGATGATTTTCTTTCCTTCCGGCTCGGGGAAACGCACAGTGGCGTACACGCGATCGCCGCCGTTCCACAAGATGTCTCGATAGTAGGACTGCGGTCTGCGAAAGCCCGTCAGATCAAGATCTCCACAAGCCGCCGCGTGCCACGGATACCCGTGGAACAAAAGGGCCATGGCGGCTTTCATACCGGGATCCGCTGCGCCTTGGGCCATCGCAGCCATCATGTCCACCCCATTGGCCATTCCCAGGAACATCTTGTCTATGATGGCCGTGTTCATCATCCCGCCCATGATCTGTTCCGCCGTCTGTGCCTGTTGCGGAGTGCCGTAGGACCACGCACCGATGCCGGACTCACCCAGATAGTCCATGGCGGTCCAGGTGAGATCACCGATTACGAACGGATTGTCGTGGGAGATTTGCCACAAGGGAAATACTTTCGCCGGATACGATTCGGTGGTCAGCATGATGCGATTGGGCAACTGGCGATGGTCTGCAGCATAAGTTGGAATAAGGTTGTAGTTGTAACCAGTGATGTCCAGGAGCGAAAACACAGCTTCTGCGTTCGGCGCGGTTGTGGAGCCAGGAAATGCCAGCGTGAGCGGGCGTGTGTTGTCGAGCGATCGCACCTGAGCGGCCAATTGCTTGGCCATCTCGCGACCTTGTTCAACCTCCAACTCGGGGATCTCATTGCCGATTCCCCAGATCACAATGGAAGGATGATTGCGATCGCGTAGCACCATAGCCGAGATATCCCGCTTCGACCATTCGTCAAAATCTCTGCCGTAATCGAACTTGACCTTGCTCGCCTTCCACATGTCGAACGGCTCATCTAATACGAGCAAGCCAAGCCGATCGCAAGCATCCAGAAACGCAGGAGATGGCGGGTTGTGTGCGGTACGCACTGCATTGTGCCCGGCCGCCTTCAGCAACTCTACTTTGCGTTCCTCGGCGCGGTCGAATGCTGCAGCCCCTAGCGGCCCGTTATCACCATGAACGCTGCCACCTGTGAGCTTGACCGGCTTTCCGTTGAGAAGCAGCCCCTTCTCTGCAGACCACGAGAGCGAGCGAATACCGAACGGCGTCTCCACCTGGTCGACAACTTTGCCGTTTCTGCGTATCCGGGAAACGGCACGGTACAAGGTGGGCGAAGCGGGCGACCACAGAGCAGGGTGGACAACCGAGATTGTTTGCGCGGACTCCATTTCCTTCCCTGGAGCAATCGTCAGGTTCGATTGCGTTGTGCCCGCCTGGTGTCCTGAGCGGTCGTACAAGATAGTCTCCAGCGTTACATCAGTCGATCCGGCGGTGTCATTGGCCACCTTTGTCTGGATAGAGACCACGGCGGATTCATCGGACACCTTGGGCGTGGTGACGAAGACTCCCCAGTGCGCCACGTGTGTGGGCTCGGTTACGACAACGCGGACGTGCCGGTAGATCCCTGACCCGCTGTACCAGCGACTGTTGGGCTGCGCAGAGTTGTCCACGCGCACAGCAAGCAGGTTCGGGCCGGTGAAGTTCAGATCCGGAGTGAGATCGAGGGAGAAACTGGTGTAGCCGTAAGGATGGGTTCCCAACTTATGACCGTTGAGGTACACGGTCGCATCCCGGTACACCCCGTCGAACTCGACGCTTACTCGCTTTTCCCGCCAGCCGGCAGGAGCGCTGAATGTCTTCCGATACCAGCCGACACCGGCTGGGAAGAAGCCCCCACCAGCGCCGGACGGATTTTGACTGTCTGGCCGGCTTTCGATACTCCAGTCATGAGGCAGGTCTACGTTGCGCCAAGTTGTATCCACGAAAGACGGCGCCTCAGCACCACTCGGGTCGCCGAGCACGAACTTCCAACTGGAGTCGGCCGCCAACTCCAGCCTTAGTGCATTGGACTTTGCTGCACTCATTGAAGCAGGAGCTAGCGACAGGAGCGTGGTGCAGATTGCCATCATGATGCGCTTATGCGGTTTCACAAGGACCTCTTTCTCGGTGCGCTCTTGCGAGCTTTCCTTCGCGGGGAAGGCGCAGTGGGTTCTGCGTATTGGGTGGCGCGTAGACCAGACAGGATGATGCGGATGGTTTCCCCGAAGAGCCGTTCGATAGGTTGTCCGTATTCCAACTCAACCTTCTTTCCCAGCGAGGCGTAACGCCTTTGCGCTGCGATCACTGCATTGAACACCGCATGCAGCGTCAGGTCGGGGTCTAAGTCAGGACGGAGAGAACCGTCGGCGATGCCTTCGCGGATCAACCTGCGGAAGAATTTGAAGCCTTGATCATGGAGCTGTCCCTCCAGAGTCAGGAGGCGTTCGGCCGGCCAATGTCGCGCGTACATTGCATCGAACTGGGCCATGAAGCGAATCTTGGCCTCGTTCTTCGCCAGTTCATCGGCCATGTATTGCAGCAGTCCGGTGATCCTGGCGAGCCCGGTCGTTTTGCCCTCGAGACTTTTCATCGCGCGCGCAGCATCTTCCTCCATCAACTCGCCGAGAATCGCCCAGACGATGTCGTCCTTCCGGGAAAAGTACTGATACACAGTGGAAGGGCGAAGCTCGCTGGCGGAGATGATGTCCGCCATGGTCGTTCGGTCGATGCCACGCTCGTCGAAGAGTTTTTTTGCCGCTTCCAGTATGCGACGGCGCTGCCGCTCCCGATGAAGGTGATAGGTTCCCGGCGGTTTGGCTTTCTTCCTGGTTACCATCGCGGCGGACGAAGCACGTGATCTGTAGTATCTGTACAAATTCGAACTAGATGTACGAATTACAGTACCGCGCTCATGAGTAGCCGTCAAATGCGAAATCCAAGGGGGTTCGCCGGTGTGAAGGCGATTACTCGGGGGTTCTCTGCTTGCGGCTATTGGGCAGATTTGTCCGCGGTGTGAGCCATCGCCTTTTGCCAGTCGGTCGGTCCAGCCACAAAGCGATGGTGCAGCATCCCGAGGATTTGCGCGTTACCGACGGCAAGGTACTCATAGGCCGCATCCCACTCCGCGCCGCTCTGCCAGCCCGTTTGCGACAGCCGGACAAGCGTACTGTTTCCCTCTGCCGTGAAGCTAAACACTGCGCGCGTTCGCGCGGCGCGCACCTGCGGAAAGCGATCCGGGGCGAGCGCGTTGATAACGATCTCCTTCTCAGGAACGAAGCTCACGATAGTGCCGCCTGCCGTGCTTCCGGGAAATTTCACCAGCCAGTCCCCGCCGGGCTTCAACTCAACCGATACATCAGGCGCCAGCCAGCTGCTCAAGCCCTGCTGTGTCGTGAAGGCTTCCCAGACATCATGCACAGGGGCAGGAATCGACAGCTCGATCCTCAACACCTTAGTGAAACCGTCCGGCTGCGCCGGACCGGCGGACACCGGCCCGAGGGTTTGAGCGGAAACACCGGCAGCCGCAAAAAGTACCGCGAGGAAAAGTGCTTTCATACAGCGCGCCCTCATCATTTGGTTGATCGTTCAAGTAAATTGATCGTAAGCTGGCTTGTCAAGATCTTCCGCAAGATTTTTCAGGATTTTTTATGGCGAATGTAGTTCGCACCTCGACGGTCAAGAAGCCCACCCTCGTCCAGCCCACGGGACCCGCCACTCGGCAGCGGCTGGTTGAGTCGGCGCGTTATCTGTTCTGGGAACGGGGTTTTGGCGGCACTTCGATGGCTGATTTGCTGGCCCACGCCAAGGTGAACTCCGGTAGTTTCTACCACTTCTTCGACAGCAAGGAAGCGCTGCTGCGGGAGGTCCTCGAAAGCTATCTCGTTGCGCTCCACCCGATGATCGTCGAACCCGCATACGCGGCGACCCCGAAGCCGATCGAGCGCATCTTCGCCATCCTTGGAGGCTATCGCGAGCGCATTCTCATGACGGATGCGCAATATGGTTGTCCGCTGGGGCGCCTGGCGCTGGAAATCGACCCGGAAAATCGTCCCGCGCACAACTTGATCGCTGAAAATTTTCGCGGATGGATCGACGCCGTCCGCGCTTGCCTTGAAGCTGCAAAGCTGCCCGCAGGCACCGATATCGAGGCCCTGGCAACCTATGTGCTTGCCACCATGGAAGGCGGCGTCATGCTCTCCCGATCCTACGGATCTGTAGAGCCTTTTGATCGCACGGTGAAAGCACTTCGTGAGCATTTTCGTCTTCTAATGAAGTAGTCATGTCGTCGTCTCCAGCCCACGATCTTGCCTTGCGGATCGATGGAAAGCAGCGATACTCTGTGGGCGCAGGATGTTGACGGAGGTTGCCGATGCGGTCGCGATCCGCTCTGGTAAGTTTCTCTGGGCTGGTTTTACTGGTTTGTCTTGCTGCCCTGCCGTGTGGCTGGGCGCAAAATACGAGCGGCATCTTTCTTACTCCGGTGCCCAATGCACCCTTTACTGGCGTGATTGTCGTCGAGCGTACGACCGTTCCGGGTAACAGCGGCCCTGTCCTCAACTTAAAGAGCGTCCGGGATGTCGCGCGCGATAGTCAAGGCCGCGTCTACAACGTGTTCCGCGGACTTATACCGGCTTCGCAAAGCGGCGCACCGCCGGTTATCCGCATACATTTTTACGACCCGCAGACCAGAAGCTACACCTATCTGTATCCGCAGCAGAAAACCTACACCACAGGCACGGTGAATCATCCTCCGGCAGCAGAGCCGGCGGACATGATAGCTTCGCCGGCGGGCAACAGTGCTCCTCTAAACCAATTCACAAAACAAGAGGATCTCGGCACCCAGAGCAGAAATGGTGTGTCGGCGCATGGCGTTCGTGAGATACAGACTATACCGGCATCGAGCAGCAATACGGGAAATGAACTTGTACTGACCGACGAGTACTGGTACTCGGAGGAGCTTCACATGAATGTGGTGGTGAAGCACGACGACCCGCGGACGGGTAGTGTAACGATGACTCTAACCCAGGTGACGCGCACGGACCCGGATCCCTCGCTCTTTCGCATTCCGGATGACTATAAGCCGATGGGTGTCGGCGGTGTCGGAAGCGGGGCGCCTGTCCCCCCGGGGGCCGCTATGCTTGGGGCCGGGACTCCTGTGGAAGGGTCACCGGCGATGTATCACATTGGAGGGCCTATTTCCGCACCTCGGCTCGTCTCCGCACCGAACCCTGAATTTCCCCCCGAACAAAGAGAGGGAGGCGTAGTTGTCGTCTCCTGCATTGTCGACGAGAAGGGCCAGCCGCAGCAGGTCCATGTAATTCGCTCGCTCTCCGATGACTTTGATAAGAACGCGGTTCAAGCAGTTGAGCAATATCGCTTCACACCCGCTATGCTGCAGAGCGAATCAGCCGCCAGGCCGGTCGCGGTTAAAATTAACATCGAAGTCAACTTCAGACCTAAGTGAGGCCGCTACGGCACGGTCGCACGCTGCGTGCGGGGGCTAGACGCGGGCCTGGTTCGGGTCTTCCTGACGAGGTGCCGCTGGAACTATCTGAAAACGGTTAGGTGCAGGGTGATTTCGTGTCGTCGTTGACCACGTCATAAGGCTGCTGAAGGTTCGGCGGTCGATATTCCGGGCGCTCGTCGAGGCGCTTCTTCACCGAGACATGGATTGCCGGGTGAGACGGTAGGACACGTGACCGCGGCCTGCCGAAAGGCGGCATGGCGCCGATGTGGAAGTGGCGCTTCAAGTCGACGCTGGTCCAAACATATTGCGGAACCCATTCGGCGAACTTCCAGCCTTTGGTCATGGAGTCGTGCATGTCAGCGGTGAGATCAGGCGGCAAGCCTTCGGGCAGCTGCATCTCGCTGAGGCACCGGGTTCGGTCCACGTCGAGGCCGTCGGCGATGGCCTCGCCCAGCATCCAGCAAAGGGCAACACTGGAGAGCTGAGAGGTCTCCGGGTCGTAACCTCCGCCGATGTCCGAGTGAACGCCGGCAAACCAGACCTGCTTGACGTCTGTCTTCTGTGTGGGGTCGTCGCTCCAGGAGTTTTGCCGGAAGAAGCAGCGGCGCTCGTCAATGGACTGAGCGTGGCGAACCTTCTTCACGATGGGATTCTTCGCGGTATAAGGGATCGCGGTGGGATCGTAGACCCAACCGACAGATTTGACGGTATCGAAGAGCCCGAGAAACTTGATGGAAAGAGATCGTCCGAACGTGTTTTTGAAGTGACGCTGCAGGGCGAAATCCGGCGCCTTCGTCTTGCGGTCCCGCGCAAGCAGCATCGCCCAGGCATACTCGAAGAGATTTAACTGGTGTGGCTGCACCAGTCCGCAGGCGTAAACGAGTGCCGCAAGGGCGCGAACAGTGTAAGCTCCGCGCGAGAATCCGAAGAGGTAAAGATCATCGCCTTCACGATAGTTCTCGGCGAGAAAGCGGTAGGCGGACTCGACTGTGCGCGACATCCCCCAGCCGAAGGCAAGTCCAAAGATACGCGAGGGAACTTTCTGCCACTCGAAGAGCGTTTCCTTGATGCCAAAAGTTCCGACGCCCTGGTCGTAGTAAGGCAGCACTTGGTTCAGATCTGCATTGAGCGCCCGCAGGATGCGGATAACGTTCGTCGGTTTGTGACTGAAGCGGTTCCCGGTCCCGTCGAGGCAGACGACAAGCTGGCGAGTCATAGACATCTCTCCGTAGACGGCGCTGATCCCTGAGAATAGAGGCGAGGGTCAGGTTATTCGCAGTCCAGTGCCCGCTTTTAGGTTCCCTGCCAGTCTCCCGCAATATCTTGCGCATAAAGGCTGCTCACCAACAACACGGCAATGACACAAACAGCCGGTGCAAATCTCCTCATGGAGGTCTCCTTCGGCGGTAGTGGGCGGTAGAGTGCTGAAAACGGCTGAGGTTATGTAGGTCGGATCGAGAGCGCCGGCACCTCCCGCCAGCAAAGAATACACGAGCTACTTCGACTACTCACAAATTTCCTGTGGACGTAGCATGTTTCGGTGAGCCGCTGATTCCTTGGATGTTCCGTGATGGCCTCTTTCCGGTCAAGGTATGGTTGGCTGGTGTAACTTGAGGATTCCTATGCGGACAAGGATCTATTTGCTCTTCTTGGCGTTGTTGGCGAACACCTGCCTGGTGAACGCACAATCGAGTATTGCGTCAAAGCCACTCAGCGTGACCTTGTTAAGGGCCGGGCGAGTCTTGGACGTTAGAAGCGGGCATTACATCGAAAGCGCCGGAATTTTGATCGAGGGCGATCGCATCAAGGAAGTCGGTCGAACCGCCGACATCGAGACCCACACGCCCAAAGGAGCCACCGTCATCGATCTTGGTCACGCGACTGTTCTGCCCGGTTTGGTGGACTGCCACACGCACTTGTTGGCGCGAATCCCAAGCGGTCCCGACGGATACGCATTGAATCTGCTAACCAAGTCTCAGGCGTTCCGCGCGCTTGAAGGAGCAGCGGACGCCCGCCTCACGTTATATGCGGGCTTTACCACGGTGCGGGACGTAGAGAACGAAGGCTCGGGCTATGCGGACGTTGCTCTGCGCGACGCAATCGAACAAGGCCTGGTGGAGGGTCCGAGAATGCAGGTTGCAACGCGCGCCATAGCGGCCGTGGGTCAGTACAACCCTTTTGGCGTTTCGCCAGATCTCAAGGATTTTCCTACTGGTGCCCAGATGGTGAGCGGCGTGGAGGAGGCCCGCCGCGCCGTGCGCGAACAGATCGGGTATGGCGCAGACCTCATCAAGGTGTACGCCGATTGGAACCGCCCAACGCTCACAGTGGAAGAAATGAGCGTTGTTGTCGAAGAAGCGCACAAACAGGGCCGCAAAGTGGCCGCCCACGCTACCACGGTGGAGGGGATTCGGAACGCGATTACGGCAGGCGTGGACTCTATTGAACACGGGCACGGTGCCGACCAGCAGGACCTCGAAATGATGAAGGCCAAAGGTGTCTATTGGGTGCCGACCATGGGCTATTATTTCGCTCATGTCGATAGCGCAAGGTCGCCTGAGGCACATAAGTACATGGAAGAGGTACTGCAACGTGCTCGGCGAAACATCCCGATTGCTCGGGAGCTGGGTGTGAAGATCGCGAACGGTTTCGATCCTTCAAGCGCGGCAGAACAGGGCAAGAACGCGCAAGAAATCATCGCCATGAGTAAGCTTGGTTTGCCGCCGATAGAGGCCATCCGCGCTGCAACAGCGAACGCCGCTGACCTGATGGGATGGCAGGACAAAGTGGGATCAATCCAGGTGGGCAATTACGCGGATGTCATTGCCGTCTCCGGAGACCCGGTCGCGGACGTGACCGAACTCGAGCGCGTCAGATTCGTTATGAAGGGCGGAGTAGTAGTAAAGAACGACATTTTCATCCATTGACTTAAAGCGGTACTAGCTCGGCAAGTTCCGGCGGATTCGTGTGATTCTGCGCGATCGCAATTTAAAAGTCGTCACCAAGGCTGGATATTTCGCGCCTGCCAAGGGCGCGCGGGTTGATCCCCGGCAGCAGATGATGATCGACATTTCGCACGCCGCCCGTTCGACTGTCCCGTTCACCGCGTTGGATGTGAAAGTAGCGTACGTGGTGCGCCACCCCGATACCCGCACAGCCCAGCTCACAGTGCTCGTGAACGGCAGGAACCTCGACTGGCAGGCCAATGACGACGGAAGGAGCAGGGTAAAATTAACCCTGGCTGCGGTGAGCTTGACGGAGAGAAAAGATATGCTGGCTTCCCGGCTCGAAACTGTGACCCTGAGGAGGGCCACAGAGGATCGAACACCAGGACAGCAGACCGCTCGTTTGACGCTCACGATTCCAGTCAAACGTAAGACACGAAGTGTGCGCGTGGTTGTAGAAACCGAAGGAGGCGGACGGATCGGCGGGGCCGACCTGGATCGAAAAACCATCGATGCGGCTCCTGAAGCGCCCACACCAAACGCCCAATTGCTCCATCGGCAGCAGAACGAAACGCCTGCGACCCCAGCAAAGCCTTAGAGAATGGACCGGTGGCCGGTGAACCTACCGATGTATCATTCCTTCTTCCCCACCAGATCGCGCAGCCATCGCGGCCACCATGATGCAGGGATCGCGTGCAGGAAAATACCCACCACAAAACCTGCCAGGCCATTGCCTAACAGCAACCACTCATGCATCGCACTTCGCTCCGTCTGTGCGCGTTCGCCTGGTAACGCATCCACCCCTGCCGACCTTCTACGCCCGATCTTCGCCTTTGAAGGTGGTGCCTGCCATCATGGCAGCCGGAAGGCACGGTGCGCGCCCGGTAGGTCAGGGGGAAAATTTGACCGGGCTTCTAGGTAAATCGACTCCGCACTCCAGCAGCCACATGAGCTGCCCAGGTCGAAAAATATAAACACCTACGTTCACTTCTGAGATACACGCGGAGCTGACGATTATCTCTTCTCTTTGGGCCAGGTCGGATCTTTCACCCCTGCCGAGCCATCGCAAGGTCCACAATCTCCCCGATCATTTGCGTATAGGAGAGGCCGGATTTTTTCGCGGCCATGAAAAACTCCTGTGCGCTCGAGAGCCATGGGTTCGGATTCGCTTCGATGACATACACCTCGCCCTTGCTCGATATGCGCATGTCAATGCGCCCGTAATCGCGAAGCCTGACGGCGCGATAGGCCTTGATCGCGATCTCGCTGAGCTTGGTTACGGTTTCTTCATCGAGGTCTTCGGCGATCGCCGATTTGGTCAGCTTATAGGCTTCCGAGTCTTTCTCGAATTTCACATCCTGGCTGGCGATCTTGGGCATGCCCTTGGGAAGCTTCGAAAGATCAAGTTCCACCAGCGGAAGTGGATATGCGTTCTCGTAATTGCCGAGGATGGCGGCATATATCTCGCGTCCTTCGATGTACTCCTCGATCAACGCAGGAGAATTGAATTCCGTCTGTATATAGGAGACGCGCTCCATCAATTCCTTCACACTGTTCACTACGGCAGCGGCATCGATGCCGATGGATCCATCTTCGGAGGTGGGCTTAACGATGAGTGGGAAGGAGATGTCATGGGCGTGGTCGATGGTGCCGCGATAGGCAGTCGCGAAATACGGCGACTGAATCCCGTGAAAAGCGAACATCTTCTTGGCGATCGATTTGTCCTGGGCAAGAATGTTCGCGTGCGGTCCCGAGCCGGTGTAAGGGATATCGAGCATATCCAGGAATGCAGTGACCTGCATCTCCTTGGTGTTATCCCCCGCATAGGATTCCGTGAGGTTGAAAATAAGATCGGCGCCACATTTGGCGAGTCCGACCAGTGATTGCGTGCGGCCGTTGAGAACATAGTACGACGGTTCATGACCGAGCTTCTCCAAGGCTTCGAAGACCTCTTCACGGTCGTGCTTTACCGGCTTCTTCTTGCGTTTCTTTTGCCCCGTGCGCTTGCGCGGTGGAGGAACTTCTTCCTCCACTGGAGCAGGTTCTTCTTCCCACAAGTCGTATAGCACGGTGACTTTCAACTTCGTTCCAGCCATGAAACCTCCAATCGAAGCGACGGCAGCTGCCGCCACCCGGATTTCCTGCCACGCAGCACAGGGCACAACCAAGTGTGCGGTCCCGGCCTGCCGGGACCGCAGGAAGTTCGTCGGCGCCACCAATCTCAACAGGAAATCCGGGCCACGCCTTAGGGATGAATGAACTTTCCCCGAACCAGGTAATTCATTGAGAGTGCCGTTGTGTACACGGTGAACTCCGTGAGGTACTCGGACTCGCGTCGAACATCCACGCGCAGACCTAGTTCCTCAACACGCTTGCAGATGGCTTCCACCAGTTCCTTGATGATCGGACGCTGCACGCCGCTCCAATACGCGACCTTGTCGACAATGGGCTTGCGATGCTGACGCAACATCTCCTGGGCGGGCCGCACACCCTTACGCCGCTTGGGGGAGATATTGAAGATGTCCCCCAGGTCGGTATCCAGGGCAAGTTCCTGCAGCGGAATCTCCTCCGGCAGGCTGAGATGATAGAACTCGCCAACCGTCGATTCCATCTCATCGACGGTGATGTCGGTGCGGCCGCGACGCCGGATGGGTTCGACATCTCCGACTTTTCGCGCCATGCGATCGACGTATTCGAGCTTCTTGAGCGCGCCCCAACCTTCGTAGCGCTTTCGCCATTGCGAGCGAGGCGTGAGCCAGACCGCAAACGTTTCTGAAAAATCTTCATCCGGATGCTTCTGCGCATACCACCCGGCCATGTGGCGAACAAACTTCCGCGAGAACGGTATGGGACGGTAATTATCGCGATATGCGCGGCGAAACGGACCGAAGAGATCGCGCCACTCGGCCGACTTGTATAGCTGGTATGCGTAATTGAATGCGTGTCCGGCCTCATGACGCATGTACATCATGATCTCGCGAGCGTCTTCCAGGTCGTTCATATCGCGCTCCAGCTGTGCCAGGTCCGGGTTGGCCAGATAGAACGGAATGCCGATGACGGGCTCGCCAGAGGGACATCCCCATTCATCGGTAAGGTAACAAAGCGGGCGGAACTTGTGGATGCCCTTGGCTTCCAGTTCGCGATAAAGCTGCTGAACGAATCGTTCGATCGGAGAACCCTCGAGTTGGAGCCCGAGTTCGCGAATGGGCTTGGCGAGTATCTCCTGGAATTCCGTTCGGGTTTTCTCGAAATTGGACACTGGGCTATTCAGAGTTCTATACCACCGAACCAGATTTGGCACGGCAAGCGTATCGCTTATGCACATAGTATCGTGGGCACGCCCTGGTTCCGAGCATCCCTCTCATGAGCGCTGTTGCGCCAGCCAAGGCTCACCGCTTGGGGTCTGGGCGGATACAGCCGAATCACGGTTTTGCGGGCTTTAGAGTGGGTGTCAGCGAAGGCGCCAGAGGATCTCCCCAGATGTAGTGGCCAAACCAGTTTTCGTTCTCTTCCATCACGGCCCGCTGCTGCTTGGGCTTGTTGATGGAGTGGCCGAAACCCTCATACATCACCATCTTCACCGGCACTCCATGGTCTTCGAGCGCTTGTCGAAGCTCGTACGCATCGGCGATCGGTACCCGCTTATCGGAGCCGCCATGCTGGATGAGCGTCGGCGTCTTCGCCTTCGCGATGTAGCTGATGGGTGAGGTCTTTCGGTAAATCTCAGGATCGTCCCACGGCGTGGCGTGCAGATACTGCGGCGAGAAGGGCGTAATGTCCGTGTTCACGTAATACGTCATCCAGTCGGAGATTCCTGCGCCCACCGAGACCGCCTTGAAGCGGTCGCTCGAACAGGCGATGAAGGCCGAGATATAACCGCCCTCGCTCCAGCCCATCGCGCCGACTCGCTCCTTGTCTACGAAGCCTTGTGCGATGAGGAAATCCACGCCCGAGATCACGTCGGCGTAGTCTCCGACGCCGAGGTTCCGAACGTTGAGCGAGCGGAACTTCTCGCCATAACCCGACGATCCGCGATAGTTTGGCTGCAGCACCAAAGCTCCCTTAGCGACAAAACGTTCGATCGGATAATACCGGTCAGAGTTGATCATTGGCCGGTCGGCGGCAGTCGGGCCACCGTGGATCAGCACCAGCAGAGGATATTTCTTGGCCGGCGTGAAGTCCCCAGGCTTGCTGAGCACTCCCTCGATGATTGTTCCATCCGAAGACTTCCAGCGGACCACCTCCCGCTTTGCGATTTCGAAGCCGGCGAGCTGCCCTCCGGCATCTGTCAGTTTGACGGGCGAGGCTGCCGGCAGGTTGGAGACATAAATCTCCGGGAATTGGTTGGTGCCCGCACCCCGGAAGGCCACATGCTTGAAATCTTTGGAAAAGGAGACCATATCATTAAGGTGAGTGGAGAAGAGAGGCAGGGCCACAATCCCGGCTCCCAGCATATCGATCTGTTTCGCCGTTTCCGTCTTGGGGTCGAGCAAAAACAAGTAGGAGTCCGTCTTCTGCATGGCGGCGTAATAAATTCCCTCCGGCGCCCAGCGCAGCAGGCCGGCATCTTCATCGAAGCCGGCAGTCAAAACGCGCGGCGTGCCGCCGTCGCTTGCTACGACCGCGATTCTGGTATTGGCGTAGAAGAAGTATTTGGCGTCGGCTGCCGTCTGGTAGGCGATCTGCGTCCCGTCCGGAGACCACTGTGGATTGTCGTCGGGCCCCGATGTTTCGACAATCTTTTTCACCGCTCCATCGGCGACCGTCACGGTATAGATATCCCTGCTAAAGCTTGAAATGAGGTCTGGATCTCTCTGCGCGCTAAAGGCAATGCGATTGCCGTCGGGCGAGAACGAGAAGGTTTTCACGCTGAATGCGTCACTGGGGGTAAGTGGTTTTGGCTCGCCAACTGGAGCCGTGCGCCCCACCGCGTCCGGCTTCGGCAGGTCGACCAGCCATAGATGTACCATCGAATAGTCGGCGTGGACGACGTGATACTCGCCGAAGCTCTCCTTGCGATCCTTCATCGCCTTGGTCTCCGGAGGCTCCGCGGCCAGCGCGATACGCGTCGAATCGGGTGCCCACTCGAAGGCATTCACACCGTTTTCCATCTTGGTCAGTTGCTGCGCCTCTCCGCCATTCAACGGCATCACGTACACCTGTTTCTTATCGGCCGGAGAGCCTGCAATGGGTGCTGCTCGATTCGATAGAAACGCAATCCACCGCCCATCCGGCGACCAGGCAGCGTCGCTGCTTGATTTTGCCTGCGCGGTCAGCAGATGCCTTTCCCCGGTGGCTACATCGGCCAGCCAAAGGTCGGTCTCGAAAGCATTTGCATCCCAGTCCGTGCGCGACTCCTCGTATACCACAAGGCGTCCGTCGGGAGAGATTTTCGGTGATGACACGCTCCGCATCTCGAGCGACTGATCGATTGTCGGAGCCTTCGCGGACGTCAACGTCTGCGCACCGGCGAAACAAAGCGAAGCCGGGGATACGGCAATGAAAGCCCAACAGAACGTGTTCCACCAATGCATTCGGGTTCTCCTTAAGCAGCGCGGACCCTGGAGATCGGCATCCCTCACCATGTAGTTAACCTGGGCTGCCGCACTTCGAACACCGGCGAGGGCTTTTTGGGGGCCGCTCATGCGGAATGGATGCATTTACCGGACCCACCCAGGAAATACGAGTAAAATTCCGTTGACGTTCTTTTGGGCTAAGTGGACGTGCTGGTCGTCTACGCCGTTAGTTGTAGCACGGAGTTGGGCGTCCCACATGTCTTGTATCAAAAACCGGGAATGAATAGGGCAAATATGGCAAGCATTTCGCTTCAAGTCAACGGCAAGGCGCACGTAGTCAACGCCGCGCCGGACATTCCGCTGCTCTGGGTATTGCGCGACGTTCTCCATCTGACGGGCACGAAGTTCGGCTGCGGTATCGCCATGTGCGGAGCGTGTACGGTCCTGGTGGATGGGCATCCAATTCGGTCCTGCGTGACTCCGGCGGCGACTCTGGTGGGGAAGCGCATCACCACCATTGAAGGTCTCTCGAGCGACGTCAACCATCCCGTACAACGGGCCTGGTTAGAGGAAGACGTCCCGCAGTGCGGCTACTGCCAGTCGGGGCAAATTCTAACGGCGGTCTCACTGCTGGCACGCACCGCGCAACCGACCGATGCTGATATCGACCAAGCACTCAAGGGCAATATCTGCCGCTGCGGCACCTACAATCAGATCCGCGCGGCGATCCACCGCGCCGCCGACATACAGCGCCAGGTAGCGGAAGCGCCAGCCACTCACAAACCAAGCGGAGAACTCGCATGAGCGGCGAAACTATTCTGAAGATCGATTTGCTCAATCGCCGCGATGTGTTGCGCGGGCTGGGCGGGTTGCTGGTCGGCTTTGTGCTGCCAGGTACGCCGAACGCGGAAGCACAGCGGTATGGCGCTCCAATTCCAGTGAGCCCAAACGCCTACATTCGCATCGCTTCCGACGATACCGTGACCTTTGTGATTACCAAGTGCGAGATGGGGCAAGGCACGGTAACGTCGCTGTCGCAGATTCTGGCGGATGAACTCGATTGCGATTGGAATTGCGTTCGCACCGAGTTCGCGCCGGTCGATCCCTCGTGTTATGGCCCGATGCAGGGCGTTTTCGGCAGCACAAGTATCCGTACGCAGTGGATGCCGCTACGCAAGGCCGGCGCGGCGACGCGGCAGATGCTGATGGAAGCTGCGGCGCAGAAGTGGAATATCGATGTGGCGCAAGTACGCACGGAGCAAGGCTATCTGCTGGCGAACGGGCAGCGCATCAGTTATGGCAGCGTGGCAGAAGCAGCGGCGAAGCTGGCAGTTCCGGCAAATATTCAGCTCAAAGATGTGAAGAATTTCAGGCTGATCGGCACGCCCGCTAAACGGCTGGATACGCGCGCCAAGATCAGCGGTGCAACGAAGTTCGGCATCGATGCGGAAGTTCCGGGAATGCTTTACGCTACGCTGGCGCGCTGCCCGGTCTTCGGGGGCAAGGTGGCTAGCTACGATGCAGGCAAAGCGAAGGCCGTCGCAGGCGTTCGCGAAGTTGTGCAAGTGTCAAACGGCGTCGCTGTGGTGGCTGACAACACGTGGGCGGCGCTACAAGGCCGTAAGGCTCTCAACATCACCTGGGACGAAGGCCCGAATGCCACGCTGTCCAGCGCCATCATTCGCTCACGCATGGCAGAGCTGGCGGAAACACCCGGTGTTGCCGGCAGAACCGACGGTGACGCGGCGGGTACTTTGGCACGCGCAGCGAAGCGCGTTGAAGCGGTATATGAAGCGCCTTACCTGGCGCATGCCTGCATGGAGCCGCTGAACTGCACGGCTGGTGTTCGCCCAGACGGTTGCGAGATTTGGGCGTCCACGCAAATGCAATCGGGCGCGCGGCAAGCGGCTGCCCGCATCACTGGTTTTGATCCTGCGCGCATTGAAGTGCACAGCATGTACATGGGCGGCGGGTTCGGACGCCGCGGCGGCACCGATTTCATCTCCGAAGCCGTGGAAATTTCCAAGGCGATCGGCGCTCCGGTGAAGCTGACGTGGATGCGTGAAGACGACATTCAAACCGGGCCATATCGGCCCGCTGCCTACGTCAAATTCGCCGGATCCGTTGATGCGGAAGGCTGGCCTGAAGCGTTTCATGCGCGGGTGGTCTGCCCTTCTTTCGGCGGCGGCCGCGCGGGCGAGGGACTCGATGGCACCGCAGTGGAAGGCATCAATGACTTGGAGTATCGCTTCCCCCACTGCGCAGTTGAATTTCATCGAGCCGACGGCGCGGTACCAACCTCGTACTGGCGCTCCGTTGGCTACTCGCAGAACACTTTCTTCGCGGAGTGTTTTCTGGATGAACTGGCAGGGGCCGGGGGAAAAGATCCCGTAGAAGTGCGCCGGCGCCTGCTGGCGGACTCGCCGCGATTGCTCGCGGTACTCAACCTGGCTGCGGAAAAGGCTAACTGGGGCAAGCCCGCATCGGGCCATTACCAAGGCGTTGCCTTGGTAAACAACCTGGGCAGTTTCACCGCAGAGGTTGCAGAGGTCTCCCTCGATGGTGGCAAGGTGAAGGTGCATCGCGTGGTGTGCGCCATCGATTGCGGCCAAGTGGTGAATCCCGCCATCCTCAAGCAACAGGTAGAAGGCGGGATCGCCTATGGTCTCACCGCGGCGCTGAAGGGCGCCATCACCATCGACAGGGGACGCGCTCAACAAGGGAATTTCAATACCTACGACATGCTGCGCATCGGCGAAATGCCGAAGGTCGATGTGCACATTGTGCACAGCAGCGAAGCGCCCGGCGGTGCAGGTGAGGCGAGCGTGCCCCCGATCGCTCCGGCCATCGCCAACGCGATCTTTGCCGCAACACGACGTCCGGTTCGCAAGCTGCCCATTAAAGTTTCCGTATAGCGGCTGTTTGGCTGCCTGACAGCGCATCGCGTTCGACAAGAGAGTTTACACTCAAGCCGCGCGTGTCCTTGACCCAGTCTTTTCGCGGAAGCCGGTTAGTCGTGCCTGTGCAAAGGCTGAAGCACATAGGCCGATTCCAGACGATGGGGGTTCCCTCACTTTTCGGAAGGAGGCTCAGCGGACTTGTCCTGCCAACCTTGCGCCACAGCCACTGGTAATCTAGGCGGCATGGAGGACCAAACATGCTTGATGTTCATCCACCCCACGAGAAGATGCATGGATTCAAGGACTTTTTGTTGCATCTCCTCACCATCACGATTGGATTATTGATCGCACTCGGTCTCGAAGGATATGCGGAGCACTGGAAGCAAAGAGAGCTAAAAAAAGATGCTGACACAAAGCTACGACAAGAGATTCGAGACAATGCGCAAGAAATAGCCTTGGTCCATAACGCAACCGCAAGTGAACAGGAAAATCTTAAAAGAATCGTTGACTTTATGAGTGCGCGGAAGAAGAACGAGCCATATGACACTCGTCAGATTCGGCTTGGTTTCACAGTCGGCGACTTGAACAGCGCAAGTTGGAAAACAGCCGCTGCGACCGGAGCGTTGGGCTTCATGGAATACGATCAAGTCCAGCGTTACTCGGCTGTTTACCAGCTTCAAGACAAATATTCGGCTCAGCAGGACCAGACCATCGACGAGTTTTTACAACTTCAGTCTTACTTCATCTTCGGTTTCGATACCGAAAAGATCACTCCTGTCGAAGCCGGTTCAGCAGAGCTGGACACGCGGCGTGCCTTGGCTCACTTGACGGCGATGGATCAGGTCGGGACCGCCCTCGCCAAGGAATACGAAGCGGTCTTAAAAAGCAACTGAAACAACTCGTTCCTGTGGGAGTGTGTGTCATAGCAGGACCAACAGGAATAGGACGGGTGCTATCGACCAGAACAAGGCAATTGGCATCCTTCTCCAACCAAAAGAGCGCTGCCGGAACAAAAAATTGAGGGCCAAAGAGGGTGTGTGAGAACCCCATTTTCAGGCGGCAGAGAAGCGCAGGGGCTAAAGCCCAATTCTCTTTCAGTACCTCCTTGTGCGGCCCGACTAAAGTCGTGCCCTGATACAAAGCCTCAGGGCAGTGACTCCCGTAAAACTCGCGTATTTCCGCGGATTTGGATCTATCCATCCTCTCTCAGACGGAGAAACTCCAGACTTGACGTGCTGGGACTGCTCTCGGCTCTGCTCAGCTCTCACTAGCAGCATTGAGTTTGGAAATGAGGTTCTCACACACGCTCTTAAGAGGCTGCGGAAAAAGTCCCCTCTGTTGTATGAAGGGCACTGCCTCGCAGGAAAACTTGTTGGGCGCAAAAGAGCTATTTGCGAGGGAGAAGATCCCTCAGCGGCTTGGACAAGTAAGGTTCCGTGTGTCCTCGATTTTGTAAAGTTCGATAAAATTCGATCCTTTTTCGTCTTTTGGGGCATTGGCAGCGCGTGCGTTTCCTCTAAAGTCTCAGGTGTCTGGAGCAGAAGCGGACACGGGGGCATGAGGTTTCGACGGGGTCGTTTGCGCGGGGCTAACGGGGCGGGCGAAGATGAACTCGCTGGAGTCAAAGTCAGGGCCGGGGGTAGGGCCAGGGTCCGCAGTCGCGTCTGCCGCCGCGCTCCACGGCATGCTCCACGGCATGCCGGGACAGGCGGGACAGGCGGGGCGGGCAGGCGGCGGTATCGATTTGCGGAACGGCGGGCGGTGAGGCGGATTTCTTCTGCGAAGAGCGGGCGCGGGGATCAGGGATCAGGGATCAGGCCTTCGATGGCGACGATCATGGAGAGGGCCTTGATCTGGGCGGAAGCACTGTTTCGCGTTATTTCGGGACTCAGGTTGGCGATTTCCCAGAGCCTGGCCAGGACTTGTTCGCGGCCCAGGTTCAGCCGGCGCAGTCTGTCCACGGCACGCTCCGCGGCATGCCGGGACAGGCGGGACAGGTCGGTCTCTTGCTGCACGAGCTGTTGGTGCATGGCGGCCCGGTGTTCAAGCATGTAGGCGCGGACACGGGGTTTGGCTTTGGTGTAGGCGGCGGTGTCGGGGTTGAGACCCACGGCTTCGGCGGCACGGCGGTCGGTCATGGTTCCAGAGAGGACCAGGTGGGCAAAGGCTATTTCCTGATCGGTGATGGTGGCTGCCTTGGACGTAGTGGGGCCTCGGCGAAGTTCCCGAAGAACGTCGGTTATCGGTAACTTGCCTGCCAGACCGGTCCGCGGTGAGGGAGGTTACCGAAGATGCGGGCGCTTCACCGGAAAGGCGACGCCACCTGTCCGAGATGCCGTTACACGGCAACTTGCTGAAGACGTAGATCCATCGGCATGGCTCGATGAGCGCATTGGCCTGATCTCGCAAGTCGAGATCGCTATGCGCGTGACCGCTTCTCGCTCCGGGTGGCCGCGCAAGCAAACGAATTTTTTCGACGGCATGTGGTGAGCAGGAAATTGTCTATACTCGCACGCATAGATGAAATGTCAAATCACCCGCTCCCTAACTCCGCAATTTGCGTGCCAATGCTTACGACTTTTGACACGAAGTGCCGCAGTTCGCGGCCTGCATCTGATTCTCGTGTTCACTCTGTTCGGCGCCTGCTCCTGGTCTCAATCGCTCGTGATCAAGCGCGTGACCATGATTGACGCCACGGGCCGTGGCCCCGAGCCTAACACGACGGTGATCCTAGATGGCGATCGCATCGTTGCAATTGGTCCATGGAGAAAGATACATATCCCAAAAGATGCCGTAGTTGTCGACGGCACCGGCAAGTTTCTGATCCCCGGCTTGTGGGATATGCACGTCCACGGCGCGTCCGACGCCCGCGCTCCCTGGAGCCACCTTCTTTTTCTGGCTAACGGAGTTGTCGGCGTCCGTGACATGTCAGGTCCGCCTGACGCCCGTGCGTGGCGCGCTACGCATGCTTCCAACGAAGATCCATCGCCGACCATCTACCTCGGCAGTCCCATCATCGATGGTCCAAATCCCGTCTGGCCCGAATCCATTGTTGTCACCGATGAAGCTCAAGGGCGCGAAGTAGTGGAACAACAGCGTGAGCGTGGCGCTGACTTCATCAAGGTCTATAGCAAGTTACCGCGCAACGTCTACTTCGCGATCGCCGGCGAGGCCAACAAGTGCGGTATTCCATTCGAAGGGCATGTTCCAGAATCGGTGACCGCCGCAGAAGCATCCGACGCTGGCCAGAAAAGCATTGAGCATCTGACACGCGTGGCTGACGGCTGCTCAAAAGAAGAAAAGTCGATCGCTTCCGAGATGCAGCGACAAGAAGCGCTGTTCCGGGCGCCGGGCGCGCCAATGGCACAAAAGATAGAGTCTGGGAAAAGCATAATTAGTCTTAACATGCGCGTCGTTGAAACTTTTGACGAAGCCTCCGCGCAGTCCTTGTTTGCGCTGTTCGTGAAAAATAGAACCTGGCAATGCCCCACCCTTACTTTGCTTCGAGCGCAGATTGACGATCCGCTGCTCGCGAATGACCCACGACTGAAATATTTGAGCAAAGAGGTGCGAGCGAAATGGGATGCCGGCTATTACAAAAACGTTCCCCCAGAGCCTCGAGCCGCCATTGTCAAATTGAATAGGCTTCAATTTGACGAATCCCTGAGGCTTGTCGGACTCATGTATCGGGCGGGGGTACCCATCCTAGCCGGCACTGACACGATGAATCCGCAGTGCTTCCCTGGCTTCGGCATCCATGATGAGCTTGCGCTGCTGGTCGATGCCGGATTATCTCCGCTTGCCGCACTCCAGGCCGCCACTCGAAATGGCGCTGAGTTTATGGGGCAACTTGACCGCCGAGGATCCATTGAGGTTGGTAAGACTGCGGATCTTGTTTTACTCGACAAGGACCCGCTCGCCGACATTCACAACACGCGCTCGATTCAGGCGGTCGTTCTCAGCGGCAAGCTTTACCCGCGCGTAGCGCTTGATGCGATGCTGGCAAAGGCCCAGAATCTAGCGAGCCGTCAGGATGCCAGCGTCTCCGGGAAATGAACTGAATGCTGTCTTGCCCGGCCCCCGATGCCCAACGAAGCCAGGGGAAGTTACCTATGATGACGACTTTCCAGGCAGTTTTGTAGGCTTAAACGGTGAGAGAGAACGTTCACCGCGTCAGAAGCAGCTCTCCATCAGACGAACGGTATCGGTGCGTTCCGGATTGTCCCAGGTACGTCAATTCCCAGGACCGAACCGCACCGGATTTCCTGCTTCGCCAATTTGGCTGCAAGCAAGGCTGCGGAACCAAATCCGAATGATGTGGATCAACGTTACCGGTTTCGACAGGAATCCGGGGAAGCGGGTTTTAAAACCCGAAAGAGCGCTGCCGGAACAAAAAATTGAGGGCTTAATAGGCTGCGGAAAAAGTCCGCTCTGTTGTATGAAGGGCACTGCCTCGCAGGAAAACTTGTTGGGCGCAAAAGAGCTATTTGCGAGGGAGAAGATCCCTCAGCGGCTTGGACAAGTAAGGTTCCGTGTGTCCTCGATTTTTGTAAAGTTCGATAAAATTCGATCCTTTTTCGTCTTTTGGGGCATTGGCAGCGCGTGCGTTTGCTTTAAAGTCTCAGGCGCCAGGTGTCTGCAGCAGGAGCGGACACGGGGGCATGAGGTGTCGACGGGGTCGTTTCCGCGGGGCTAACGGGGTGGGCGAAGATGAACTCGCTGGAGTCAAAGTCAGGGCCCGGGGTAGGGCCAGGGTCCGCAGTCGCCCATTCGACTTCGCTCCCACGGCACGCCGGGGCAGGCAGGGCAGGCTCTGCCGCCGCGCTCCACGGCACGCTCCACGGCATGCTCCACGGCATGCCGGGACAGGCGGGACAGGCGGGACAGGCGGGCAGGGGATCGGGAACGGCGGTCGGCGAGGCGGAGATCTTCTGCGAAGAGCGGGCGTGGGGATCAGGGATCAGGCCTTCGATGGCGATGATCATGGAGAGGGCCTTGACCTGTCCGGTAATGCTGCCTCGGGTCATATCAGCACTCAGGTTGGCAATTTCCCAGAGCCTGGCCAGGACTTGTTCGCGGCCCAGGTTCAGCCGGCGCAGTCTGTCGGTCTCTTGCTGCAGGAGCTGTTGGTGCATGGCGGCGCGGTGTTCAAGCATGTAGGCGCGGACACGGGGTTTGGCTTTGGTGTAGGCGGCGGTGTCGGGGTTGAGACCCACGGCTTCGGCGGCACGGCGG
>Ga0302324_100004818_pt1 | contig 29749 bp, 22 predicted proteins | sample Palsa_T0_1_FD_201949 | JGI IMG/M metagenome (GOLD analysis project Ga0302324, IMG submission 201949) | Peat permafrost microbial communities from Stordalen Mire near Abisko, Sweden - Palsa_T0_1 | ecosystem: Environmental > Terrestrial > Soil > Palsa > Peat permafrost | place: Sweden: Abisko...
TCTGAACTTCCATAATCACTCCGCGGAATTCACGGCTCACGACGGCCTCGTGCCCTATGACTTCATCCTCGCCAACACGGATCCGCGTTGGGTCAAGTTCGAAATAGACCTTTATTGGGCGGTGAAAGGCGGCGCCGACCCAGTTGAATATTTCCGCAGGCAGAAGGGTCGCTACCGGCAATGTCACCTCAAGGACGGCACGGCGAGCGGTGAGATCACCGTAGTAGGCGAAGGGATCATGAAGTTTAAGCCGCTTATTGAAGCAGCCCGCGCCGCGGGCGTTGAGCACTACTACGTCGAACAGGACGGTGCAGCAGACCCATTGAAGGCGAGCAGACAGGCGTACGACTACCTGCATAAGCTTTCCTGACGCAGTGTGTAAGCCGTCCCGAGACATTCGCAGCGGCGCTCAACAATTGCGCCGCATATTCCATGCCGCGCAAGAGGCGATCCAGGCGCCATCCGTGCAGCCGTTGAATCGACATCGATGGGACAGCTCTGCTGCTCTACTCTTTATTCAAAGGTCTCGAAACGCATGAGGCAGCGGCGCAAATCTCAACAACGCCAGCAGGCGGCATAAACGTGCGCACCCGACAGGACGCCATCTCACCGTCTGGGTATCCATCGTCTTCACATGCCTGGTATGTGGTGAGCGTGCTCGTTATGGCCACCGTACTTTCGTATACGGATCGGCAGATTTTGAGCCTGTTGGTCGATCCCATCCGGCATGATCTTTCCATTTCGGACACTCAGATCGGGCTTCTGATCGGCACCGCCTTCGCGTTGGTCTACGGCGTCGCCGGCCTTCCTTTGGGATGGCTTGCGGATCGGTTACGGCGTCGTGATTTGATTGTCGCCGGCATTCTTTTGTGGAGCTGCGGCACCGTATGCTGCGGCATAGCGCACGATTTTCCGCATTTCTTCGCGGCGCGCCTCTTGGTAGGAATCGGCGAGGCCGTGCTGACGCCAGCCTCGATTTCCATGATCAGCGATTCTTTTCCGGCGCCCAAACGTGGCTTAGCCACCAGTGTTTTTCTGATGGGGATGGCAATGGGGGCCGGCGGATCAATCCTGTTCGGAGGCCTCATACTGCGCTTAGTCGATTCGGGCGCTCTAGGCGGGACATTCCTCCACGGCGAACCCTCTTGGCGCGTTGTGCTCCTTCTCCTTGGCATCCTCGGCATCGCGCCCGCGTTGTTCGTCGCATCCCTCAGCGAGCCAAAACGCCAGCGCAGTGATCTTCTTTCCGACCTAGACTCGCAACCCATCCAACCGGATGCCAACCAAACCCCGACAGAATCGGTTCTCCCGGACCGTGCCCATCACTGGATTCAGTTAGTACCGCTTTTTTTTGCGCTTGGAATCACCTCTCTCGTCGACAATGCAGTTCTCGCGTGGACGCCGTCGTTGCTCGTGCGTGGCTTTGCCATGCCGGCGAGTCAGGTCGGGTCAATCTTGGGTGCACTCCTCATGGGCGCAGGTGGAATCGGTATGCTGTCTGGCGGGTTTTTGAGTAATCGCGCGCGATTGAGCGGTTATCGGAGCGGACGAATTACGATCGCAGTGTTCTCGGCCGCAGTAACAGCTCCCGTGACAATACTGATACTGGCCGGGAGTATTAACGTGGTTCTCATTGGCGTGACCATGTATGTCTTCCTGTCCTGCATCGGTGCCTCAGTTGGCACATTGACTCTGCTCGACCTCGTACCCAACCGAACGCACGGCCTGGTCTCGGCGATCAGCTTTTTCCTGAATGTGGCGCTGGGAGCCGGCGTGGGACCCGTTGCCGTGGGGTTCGCGGCCGACCATCTGCGCTCGACCGGCAGTGGCATCGGATTGGCCATTGTTTTAATCGCCTGCCCGGGTTTTTTGGTCGTTACGGGGCTTTTTTATCTCGCGCTCCGGAGCATCCCGCGAGCGCAAGGCAGCCGCACGATTTCACACGTTGCCTCAGCCGCGTAATGGCGATGTGGAGTACGTAAACCATTAGCAAACCAACTCAGATGCCCGAGAATGCCGTAGCACAGGAGCGTCGAGTCCTACAGGTCGTGGATTCGCACACCTGCGGCCAACCAACCCGGGTAGTCATCGGTGGCGCCGGCATCGCGGCAGGCACTGTCCCACTTGCGGCCCAAGAGGAACTGCGCGATCGACGCGACTGGATCCGGCGGCTTACGGTGCTGGAACCACGTGGACAGCGCTCGATGTTCGCAGCAGTCCTGATCGCACCAGCTGGTCGCCGTGACGAGTACGGCGTCGTTTACATGGATGCGTATGGTTACCCCAACATGTGCGGGCATGCGACCATCGGCGTGGCAACCACCTTATTCGAAGAGGGGTTGATCGAGCTCCCGAGTCCCCGCTTTTCCGGACATGTGGAGCTTGGCCTGTCGACGCCCGCCGGGCGCGTTGCGCTGCGCGCACACCTTGATAACGGCAAAGCTGAATCAATCGCGTTCAGCGCGCCAATTGCGTTTTACCTGGGTTCCGTGGAAGTGGACCTGGGCGGCCTCACCAAAGTTGTCGAAATTGCCTATGGCGGTCAGTGGTATGCGTTTATTGACCTCAGCAATACTGGCTTGAATGTTGTGGCGGATGATATCGACGAGCTCGTTAAAATGGCCGCGCGAGCGCGCGTAGATATCGAACGCAACATACGGCTCAATGACCCGATGACTGGCAAGCCACCGCATCCTCTCAATATCGTATAGGTGGACAGTCCGCGACATCCAGAGGCCGCAGCGCGAAACGTCCCGATATCACCTATGGGCTCATTTGACCGGTCTCCGTGCGGCACGGCGACTTGCGCTCGCATGGCAATTCTGGTCGCGCAGGGCAAAATGGCGATCGGTGACAAGTTTACGAACGAGGGACTACTGGGCACCCTCTATTACGGCAAGGCCGCAAGCGCGGTCACACGTTCCGGTACTAGCGGTATCGTCGCCGAGGTTGAGGGCAGTGCGTGGATCACCGGCCGGGCAGAGTTCAGCGTCGACCCCAGAGATCCACTAGGCGGTGGTTACCTCGTCGGCGGTGGCCGCGCCGTTACTTGATAACTCGCCGTAACACGGGACTCTGACAAGAGTCGTCAGGCGTTCGCCGGCAATTTGGGTGTACTGCCCCGGCGCTCCGCGCTGAATGCGATTAACCACACTCTGGAAATCGAGCGCGCCACGCGGTAGCGCGGGCGCTAATCAGCTTTTGGCGAAACTGCGCGGTGGTGCGCCCGTACTGGAACGTATTTCCAGCTTGTGCGGCAAAGTAATCGAAACGGGCGTCGTCACCGTCCCCTGCAGTACTCCAAGCAGCAACCGCACAGTTTCGCGGCCTATATCCAGCATCGGTTGGCTGATAGTCGTCAATGCTGGCCGCATGTAACGTGCGAAACGTATGTCGTCGAAGCCCATGACCGAGAGCGACTGCGGCACTGACCTGCCCACCCGGGTGGCATAATCCAATACTCCTATGGCCATTTCGTCGTTGAAACAGAAAACTGCTGTGGGCGCCTTCCGTTGAGCAAACAAGCGAGCGGCGCCCGCGATGCCGGACTCGATGGAAAAATCTCCATTGACCACCATCACCTGGCGCGCCGCGCCGTTTTTCTTGGCACACGATTGCACCCCGCGCAAGCGATCGCGGCTTAATGGACTCGCGAGGGGTCCGGTAATCACGCCGATCTGACGGTGACCCAGACCATACAAATGCGTCATGGCTTCGTACGCGGCCGCCTCATTGTCGACATGAGCGCTCGGTACACCGAGTTTGGGGCTGTACTCGCACCCGTTGACAACGGGTGCCAGCTGTTTCTTCTTCATCAAGCCCCTCAGCGACTCGCTCATGCTGTGGCCCAAAAAGATCAGCCCATCGACTTCGCGCCGCAGCAGCATTTCCCCATAACGCTCCTCTCTCTGGGCATCATGGTGGGTATCTCCCAGCATGACGGCATAGCCTTCGCGCTGCGCAGCCTCTTCGATTCCCTGGATGATGAGCGAGAAAAACGGATTGCTAATGTCCGGCACCGTAACGAGAAGTTTTCCCGTCCTGAACGTCCGCAGACTCTTGGCCGCGGCATTCGGCGAATACTGCAACTGATTTATGACCTTGAGCACGCGACGGCGTGTGGATTTCAGGACCTTATCTGGTTCGCTGAGCACCCGCGACACGGTCGCCGTTGAAACCTCGGCACGCGCGGCGACATCTCGAATTGTGGCCATCGTTCGATCCGTAACTCGGGTGTTGTGAGCGGCCAGAGAACGGCCCGCATACGGCAGCGAGTATAACCCTTTGTTTGCGCGCGGGCGCATGAGCGCGCCGGTAGGCCCACATCCCCCTTGGACAACCGGCCCTAGCGTCTTTATTTTGCTGCGAGCGCGTCTGTCACAAGGACTTTACGCGCATGCGAAGCAGGCCAAAACCAAATGCAATTTAGCGTGCGACCGGCGTGCGGGCAACTTTGACGCAACGCCGATCCGCGCCGCACTCCGGAGCTTATGACGTCGTCAATGATCGGCGGCCCGATTCCCGGCGCGCCTCCCACGCCACGCCACCGCTATATACACCCCCAATGTAACCCATTACACTTTTCCGCCGTGGCGGTACGATTTAGTTGACGGCCGCGTTCGTTTTCCGAGGTGCAGGCATGAATCGCAGGGATTTTCTCTCGGTCACATCTTTGGTCCTCGCCTCGAGTGCCTTGGGGGTTGCCTCAGCGCGTCACAAACAGGCGCTCGGCGTGCAACTATTCTCGATACCGAAAATGCTCGAGAAGGATTTCCGTGGGGGTATCGCCTTCGTCGCTGGTTTGGGCTATTCGGAGGTTGAGTTTTACGGCCCGTACGCCTTCAGCGCGCCCGAGTCCATTGCTCGGTGGAAGTCGATTACGCCACAGCTGGGCTTTAGTGGCAGCGGGTTCTTCGGGCTAAGCGCGCAGCAGGTCCGCTCGATCTTGAACGAGAACCACGTCGCAGCGCCCTCGATGCATACCGATCTGATAACACTTCAGCAGAATATGGGCGCCTTGGCGGAAGCCGCACATGTACTGGGTGCCACGTATGTTGTGCTACCTGCGATTCCGGAAGAAAAGCGCGTGACGCTTGATGATTACAAGCGCATGGCGAGCACATTCAACAGCATCGGCGCTCAGGCTCGCAGTCACGGCCTGAAGTTTGGTTACCACAATCATGGCTATGGCTTGCACGAGATGGAGGGGAAAATCCCGCTCCAGATCATCCTGCAACAGACCGATCCAAACTTAGTCTTCTTCGAGATGGACATTTACTGGACTACCGCTGGCGGCGCCGATCCGGTGCAATTGCTTCGTGAAAATCCGACGCGCTACAAGATGTTGCACCTGAAGGATATGAAGGAACTCCGGCACTTCAAGGGCAACGGCGGCGATCCCAGCCAATGGATCGAGCTTTTCCCATACATGACAACGGTGGGCGATGGTGTTCTCGACATCAAGGGAATCGTTGCCCAGGCACAGAAGTCTGGCGTGGAGCATCTGTTCGTTGAACAGGACATGGTGGCCGATCCAGGCGTGGCGCTGCGACGTTCCGCTGACTTTCTTCTGAAGCTCGTGTAGCAATCGAGCCGGTCTTGCAAGTGACGGGCCCATCGGAAATCCAGAGCTTCCAGCTCAAAACCATGAAATTGAGCCTGCTGACGGCCGCTCTTCAGGAGCTGACGCCGCGCGATCAGCGCGATGCCGATCCCGACCTGGCTGTCGAGCAGTGGCTCGAGTTCGCGCAGCGGCTCCATTGTCCGAATATTCAGCTCTCAGCCGCCTTGCACCCGAGCCAGGCGAGTATCGCGCCCGAGGCGCTTTTGGATCCGGTCGCCAATACCCTTGACCTCCGTCAACCTTTCACGCGCGCGCGCGCGCAGCGCGTCGCGGCCGCGATGAAAAGCACTGGCGTGGGACTTTCGGACCTTGCCTATTTCGACAACATGTTGGTCGCGGACGCAGGCGTGCGAGCTCAGAAGCACGAATTCATGCTGCGTGTGTTCGATGCGGCAGTTCTGCTTGGGACCCCTGCTGTCTGCGGATTCGTGGGTCGCAACCCCGATCAGGGGTTGGATGCCAATCTGGAGCTATTCGAGTCGCAATTCATTCCCCTCCTGAGAGAGGCCAAAGCGCGCCGGCTGGTGTTTCGCGTCGAACACTGTCCGATGCCTGGCTGGACGATCTCGGACACGTGGCACAACAACTTGGCGTACGCTCCCGGACCATGGATTGCTTTGCACCGAATCTGTGAGCGACACGGGGTGGGCGCAGAGTTCCGTATTCACTACGATCCCTCGCACGCCATACTCATGGGTCAAGACAGTCGATCGATTTTCCAGTATCTGAAGGATGAGGGTTATGCGTTCCTGATCGATGGGTTCCACGTTAAGGGGCAGGTAATCGACTCCCGCGGCATTGCGGCGTGGGGCTACGGCGGCCAGACGATGGGCCGGGGAGACTGGGTCGGCGGCAGGCCTTCGCCGGATCCGGCTGATCAAGTCAAGGCTTGGAAGAAGCAGACCGTGTTCGCTGAGCACGAGCTTCCGGGGACAGCTCGGCATGATCCGCTCGCCTATCTACAGAATCGCAGCGTCGACTGGCTGGATCACCAGCTCGCGGCACGCGAGCTGTTGGACATTGACCCCGCCTCGACCTATCTCGTGCTCGAGCACGAATACCCGAGGGCTCGTCTCCAGGACGCGAACCGCCTCGCTCCGATTCTGGAAGGTTCACTGGCCTTCGTGCGCGGAATCGACGCCGCGGCGGCCGCCATGTATGCGCTACAGCACGAAGTGTTGAAGTCGCAGGGAATCCCAATTCAGGGGATCGGAAGGGAACCTTTCCGCAGCTAAACCGGGATCCAGTTTCCTCCGGCACGCGCCGAAGCTAGCACGACCTCTATGAAGCGCACGCCCCGTACGCCAGCTGACATGTCCGGATAGTCACCGGCGCTGCCCTGGAGGCCATTGATAGGCGCGCCCGATCCCGAGGATCGTCTCGCCAGCTTTGTACCGGCGCCACGTTCTTTGCGCTGAGCGTTTGTAACTGTCGAGGCACGCCGTAGTCTCGTGCGAAACGCCTCCAAAGCCCAGATTAGTTGAGGTCCTTAGTTGCCTCTTGAAACCGCCTGTCGGAAGTCTGCCGATGGAGGCCGCAGCCATGTCTACGCGACCTCCATGCGCGCGCAATGCATTTTCGAGGCTCACGCCGTGGTCCCGCCGGCATTGTTGCGCCCTTACAACGTGACGCATCCCGTTCATGTGGCGCGGCCCGGACTCCGATCCGGCCGTTGAATTCACGCAACCACGTCATTTTGATGCTTACCGAGAATGGTACTTCCGTACGTTGTGCACTGCACTTCCGGTTGACACTTCTTTTGCGAGCACGCCCGAAAATACGGTCAATGGACTGTGATCCTGATGAACGCCGGTCAGCTTTCGGAACGGTTTACGCCGATGCTCGTGTCAGTTGCATCCGACAGCAATACTTGACAACCCAAGCTGTGCTGATGTAAACGGTAACATCGGAGTTGCTGCTAAGTGCGGTAATGTACATAGGGGGGCATTTATGAAGTACCGGCTCGCGTCGATAGGTCTCGCCGTGTGGATTGCTGGAGCTGCCACGACTGACGTCTGGGCACAGACCGAGGCGCCAACTGCGGCGGCGCCAAGTTCGGATGAGGCGCTGGCCGAGATCACTGTTACAGCGAACAAGGTCCAGAGCACGGAGCAGCGCACTCCCATCTCAATGAGCGTAATTACGTCCGACGTGCTCGCACGCAACAACGTCGCGACACTGGCGGACTTGGCGCAGATCGCTCCGAGCGTTGAGTTTTCCCAGAACGACGGGTCGGAGATCATTACCATCCGCGGCGTCTCGAGTCGCGATACCACCGAAATCGGTGATCCGGACGTTTCCGTTGACATTGATGGGTTGTACTTCCAGCGCTCGATCGGCCTGGGAGATTCGATCTTCGATCTGGAGCGCGTGGAAGTTCTGCGCGGTCCCCAGGGTACCCTCTACGGCCGAAATGCGGTCGGAGGTGCGATCAACTTTATAACCGCTAAGCCGAAGAACGACTTTGAGGCATCGAGCTCAGTCGAGGTCGGCAACTATAACGCCATCCAGACTGAGGGCATGATCAACATGCCGGTCTCGGATAGCGTGCAGATGCGCGCGTCTTTTTTCACGCGCAGTCATTCCGGCTATGCCGATAACGCTCCAGCCCAAGATGGCGACGATGCCGACTCGAAAGCCGCGCGGCTGCACGTCGCGATCGAGCCTATCGAGAATCTGAACATCCTGCTGACCGGCCAGGTCGTGCACCTCGGGGGAGTCGGCACGAGCATCAATGGCACGCCGCTCGTTTACGAGCCCGACGGTAGTGTCGACCATAATTTCCCGGCTGCGCTGCCCAGCGGTCGCACGTTCCCGCATAACCTGCCGAGTGGGTATCTCGATTCACTGTCAACATCGTTTCAGGCGCATATCGCTTACAGCCTGCCGTTTGCCGACTTGACCTACTCGGGTGGCTACCGGCATCTCGACTACCACAATTTGTTTAACCTGGACGGCGTCGCGAACGTGTACGACGCGTTCCAGCAGAATGAACATCCGATAACACTGAATCACGAGTTGCGCATCGCCTCGAAGCCGGATAGCTGGCTCCAATGGCAAGCCGGTGTATTTTATTTTGACGAGTCCAACCAACTGCTGACCTTCTTCCAGGACGTGAAACCGAACCCCCCGCAGAATCTGTTCACCTTTAACTATCCCAACATTGATGCCAAATCGAAGGCGGGATTCGGACAGGGGTCGATTCCCATTGTTGATAATCTGCGCCTGGAGCTCGGCGCGCGATACTCGAAGGATGACAAAGAGCGTACCGGCTATTTGAACTACGGCTCAGGCATCGCGGATGAGAGCGCCTCGTCGTCCTCCTCAAAGACTACCTATCACGCGGCGCTGAATTGGCAGGCGACCCCCAGCAACCTCGTTTACCTCAAGTGGGACACCGGTTACAAGGCAGGTGGGTTTACCGATGCGGCGCCGTATTCGCCGGAGTCGCTGAGCGCGGTGGAGCTCGGTGCCAAGAATCGATGGCTGGACAACAAACTGCAGGTTAACGCCGCGGCTTTCTACTATGACTACAAGGACCAGCAGATCAGTCAGTTTGTGGGCAACCAAACTATAATTCGCAATGCGGGCAAGTCGCGGATCGACGGCGTAGAGGTCGACGCCGCGGAGCTTCTGACCAAGGACGACAGGATTGATCTTTATGTCGGTTACCTCGATGCGAAATTCACCGATTTCGAAGTCGCCGGGACGGTAGGTAACATCGACCTCGCTGGAAATGCACCGCCGCAATCACCCAAAATGACCGTGAACGTCGGCTACGAGCATACCGTGCGGTTCACTCCGGGCTCGTTAACGGGACGGGTACAGTCGCACTACGAGTCGACGTCGTATAACACTTTCTTCAACTATCCTGATGATCGCCAAGCCAGTTACACACGCACGGACGCGTTCCTGACCTGGGAACCCGCCACGGCGAAGTGGCAGGTTCAGGCGTACGGCCGCAACTTGGAGAATAAACGCATTATTGTCTCGGCCTCCGAACAACCGCTGTTCGGCACTTATGTTTATCAATTCGGGGATCCTCGCACTTACGGCGTGCGCTTCACGACCAAATGGTAATTCGTCGCCTGGGCACAAGCTGAACGGCGGCGTCTGATGCATTGGCATGCCTAGGCGTTGGCTGCAGCCCTTGATCGGCGTAGTGGCTCGGGGTCATGAGGCCGCGCGAGCTGCCACGTGGGACACCGGCCCTCGGCTGTCGAGGGTCGACTGCTCCGCATCCGAAGGATAAGCGCGATGCTCTGGCGGGCGGCAGCCCGAGTAAGCGGTGCCATGGCGATAAGCGTCCTCGCCTTGGTCGCGACGCCTCCTGTGAATGCGGCCGGAGCTGCACCGCCGACGACTGCCGACGCAAGGAGTGAAGCTGCTCCGGCGGCAAATTTGCCGGCAACGCCGGCCAGCGATGATTTTCCGCGTCCGCCGAGTGACCCCGCCGCGACTGCCCGGGGCAAACAGATATTCAGTGTCAATTGCGCTTTCTGTCACGGATCCGATGCCCGAGGCGGAGAAGGGGGCCCGAACCTCCTCAGATCGCCTTTCGTCTTGAACGACCAGCAAGGAAATCTTATCGCGACTGTGGTGCGAACCGGTCGCGTGGAGAAGGGGATGCCCAAGTTCGACCTGAGCTTGGACAGCATCGCCGACATCGCGGCTTACCTGCATAGCATCCCACTTGGCCGAGGTGGTGCGGGACAGCCGCTCGATCCCAAGGCCATCCTAGTGGGCGATGCAGCGGCTGGCAGAACATATTTTTTCGGGCAAGGACACTGCGCCCGTTGTCATTCGCTTCGTGGGCAGTTCGCGCATATCGGTTCGATGTTCGACCCGAAGGCTTTGCAAGACAACATAGTCTCTGCGGGTGCCACTACCTTGCTGGGCGCTCCGCTCCCGACTGCCCCACCTCGTACGGTGACGGTGACACTTGCGTCCGGTGAAGTCTTCTCGGGTACTTTGGACAGTATCGACGAATTTAGTCTGACCGTGAATTCTGCCGCAGGCCGGCGCACGTTCCTTCGAGACGGGGATAACCCCCGATTGGAGATCAAAAATCCGTTGCAGGCGCATCTCGACATGCTGCGTAACTGGAACGATCGCGACCTTCACAATCTCACTGCATTTCTGGCAGGTCAGAAATGAGTACGCGTCAGTTTCGGCCCCGCAGCCTATTGTTTCTGGCGCTCTGCCTTCCAGCCTTGGCAAGCGCGCAGATACAGCTGGCTGTGGCGCCTGATGCCGGAGCGCAAAACAGCGCCACGACGGACTCATGGCCGACGTATTCGGGTGACAACTCCGGGCGGCGCTTCAGCAAGCTCACACAGATTAATCGTTCTAACGTCAAGGCTCTGACATTGGCCTGGACCTCGCGTCTGGTCGGCGGCCCTGCCTCCAATGGCGGGGGGCTACTGGCGCCGAGCGGTCCTCCGACAATTGTGGGTGGGGAAGCGGCGGAAGCCGTGGTGACTGGAGGTTTGTTCTCCTCGGCAGCACCCATCAGTGTTCGAGGGGCAATCCTTGAGAGCAACGGCGTGTTGTATGCCTCCGCACCTGACAACGCCTGGGCTGTCGACGCACGCACCGGAGTAGTGATTTGGCACTACTACTGGAAGACTAAGGGCGGCACGCACACGGCCAACAAGGGGATGGGTCTCTACGGCGATTGGTTATTCATGGAAACGGCGGACGACTACCTGGTATCGCTCGATGCCCGCACGGGCAAGGAGCGATGGCATAAGGAGACCGCAAGCTTCAGTGAGCAGTTCTTCTCCGAAGCTGCGCCCATGGTGATCGGTCGCCACGTGCTGGTGGGTGCGGGAAACGACACCGATGAGGCCGGAGCTCTACGGTCGTTCGATCCGGATAGCGGGGAACTGCAATGGACAATGCACTCAGTTCCCATGAACGAAGGTGATCTTGGACGAAGCTCTTGGCCAAGTCTTGACGCCGCGCGTCATGGTGGTGGAAACGTCTGGGTTACCGGCGCGTACGATCCGGAGACGCATTTGTATATCGTCGGAACGGGCAATCCCAGCCCGGCTTATGTGCCGGGCGGACGGGACGGAGATAATCTTTTTACGTGCTCCTTGCTAGGTGTAGACGTGGAGACGGGGAGGATGGCTTGGTACTACCAGACCTCACCGCACGATACCCATGATTGGGATTCCGCGCAGACTCCCGTACTCGTAGATGGCGAATTTGCGGGCCGGCCGCGCAAGTTGGTGTTGCAGGCGACCCGCAACGGCTACTTCTTTGTACTGGACCGTATCACGGGCGAGCATTTACTCACGAGCTCATTTGCAAAATGGAACAAGTGGGTCAAAGAGATCAATACGACTGGTCAACCGGTGCGTGATCCGACCAAGGACGCCTCGGCTGACGGAACGCTGGTATCGCTTGACGGGTGGACCAATTGGCCACCGCCGACGTTCAGTCCACAGACCGGACTTTTTTATATCCGCGACCTCGAGAGCTACGGCCTTCTCTATTACACAGAGAAGGATCCTCGCGGCGCCATGGGCCTGGGTGGCGTGGCCCGCGGAGGTCAGGTCGCATTGGGGAGCAACCTGGAAGCGATCGATTACAAGACCGGAAAAGTCGTTTGGGAGCGCTCGTTCGAACCCGGGGAAGGGATACTCGGTGCATTGGGGACTGGCCTGCTAAGCACCGGCGGCGGTCTTCTCTTTGCGGCGGATTCCGGCGAAAACCTCGTCGCGTTCGATGCGCAAAGCGGCGCTCCGCTGTGGCATTCGCGACTGCACGGCGTGTCCAATGCTGCGGAGACTTACGCTCTAGACGGCCAACAGTACGTCATCGTAGCCGCGGGTGACATGATCTACGCGTTTTATCTCTACAAGTAGGCGAAAACCATGAATGAATCGAAATTCTCGCGCCGTGAAGCGTTGGCGTTAGCTCTCGCCTCGACTGCGTCGTTTGCGTGGGATGGGCGCACCGCTTTGGCTGCTGCGAGTCCGCGACGCTCAGTGATACACGGGGTCAAGATCGGAGCGCAGACATACAGCTTCCATGAAATTCCCATTGACGGCGGTAATCACGCGGATCAAGTCGTAGCCGACCTGCAGACCTGTGGCCTTTCTACCTGCGAGCTCTTTGGTGGAGGCATCGAGGCGTCGACCTACGTTTCTATGCCCCCGCCAAGTAGCGATTGCCCGAAGCCCGAGATCGGTTGCGCGCCGGGAAAGGGAGGCAGCGAGCGCAACGCATTCGCCTGGGCGTTCGGACTGCGCCAGGGCGATGATCTGATCAAGACGCGCCAAGCCATTCGCGCTTTTCTGGAGTCCAGGCCGACCAAATACTTCGAGGCAATCCGCAGACGGTTCGACGACGCCGGAATCGAAATCTATACCTACAACCCGTTTCTGGATCCCGGTCGTGCGACCCCGCAGATGCCCACGACTGATGCCGAGATCGACGGGATTTTTTACGCTGCCAATGCTCTCGGTGTCAGGGCTATCAATGCGTCAATTAATCGCTCGTTCTTGAAACGTGTGGTGCCTTTTGCCGAAAAGCATCAGATGATCATTGCGCCACACGGCCATAGCAACACGTCGGACCCGGATGAATTCTCGACCCGCGAGACCTTTGCTGAAGCCTTCAAACTCTCGAAGTGGGTGGGTGCCAACCTCGACATCGGACACTACACGGCGGCCGGCAGGGACCCGGTTGAGTTTATAAGCGCCTTTCACGAACGCATCACCAACCTGCACATCAAAGACCGCAAGCGCAACAACTCGCGAACGGTCCAGGATGGTGCAAATATGCCGTGGGGGCACGGCGATACTCCCATCGGCGAAGTGTTGCGTCTGATTCGGGATAAGCGCTACGGCATCCCGTGCATGATCGAAATCGAACATATCGGGACCACCTCGGCGACGGGGGAAGTCAAGGCAGCCTACGAGTATTGCAAGCGGGAATTGGATAAGGCTTGAGTCCCCCAAGCTGTCTCCAGGGCACGCCGAAGGATCGACGCGACGGGAAACGTCTATAAGTGGGTGGCGCGCGCCGAGGCGGGAAACAAGCAATCTTTATCGCTTAGCTTCAAACCGTTCGCGCTACTGCGCCAGCTCACCGCAACAGTTCCCTGAGGTGTTGAGATTTGGTGAGGCCTGCGATTCGCTTCGGCCATACGTCTGACTTGCAACCGGAGACCTCTCAGCGACCGGGTAAATCCCCTGGTTAGCAACCAGGCGCTTGGTAAGGAACCACCTGACACGTATTTTGGTCCCAGGTATGCTTGAAGCTCCGCGACGCATCCCGTCGTCACGCCGCGCTACATTCTCCTCCGAGGTCAATGAGACCGAACAGAGGGAAAAGCGGTCGTGAGGCAAGGCTTACAAAGCATTCCAGTGTTCTATTCTGAGCACATACTCGCCGAATCGGGTTCGTTCAGTCCGAGCGCGAGTAAACCACGGCACGTGCTCGCCGCCTGGCAGGAAGCTGACCTGCCAATCGCCGTGCATCCAATCGCGCCGGCCTCCGAACTCGACTTGTGCCTCGCGCATGATCCAGCCTATGTGCGGGACGTACTGGACGGCAACGCTCCCAACGGCTTTGGTAATACCTCAAGGGATGTCGCTCGTTCCTTGCCGTATACGACCGGAGCGATGATCGCGGCCGCCCGCGCAGCGCTGCAGGACGGATGTGCCTGCGCGCCGGTCAGTGGCTTTCACCACGCTCACTACGACTCGGCGCGTGGGTACTGCACCTTTAACGGTCTCATAATCGCGGCCCAGAAAGTGCTAGCGGAAGGAGCCGTAAAGCGCGTACTGATCCTGGACTGCGACATGCATTATGGCGATGGGACCGATCAGATTCTCGACCGCCTCGGGCTGACTGACACAGTGATTAACATGACCTTTGGTCGCTGGTTCCATCAGCCAACGCATGCCGCAGCCTACATTCGACGCCTGCGCGAAGCGGCTGCCGGCTTCGACTCTTTTGATCTCGTGCTCTACCAGGCTGGCGCCGATGTACATGTAAACGATCCACTAGGCGGCGTGCTGACGACCAAACAGATGATCGAACGTGACCAGATTGTGTTTGACGCTGCCCGCGCCAGTGGAATACCGGTCGCCTGGAATCTGGCCGGCGGTTACCAGGACCCGCTCAGCAAAGTCATCGACTTGCACGTCAACACGCTGCGCGAATGCGTCAGAACATTCGGACGGGCCGCTGACTCGGAGGCGGGATAGAAAAGAAAATTTGTATGACGATTAACGAACTAGACATCGAATTGCCCACCTCGTATCAATCAGGATTGCAGGTGCCGGCAGAGCATGCGGACTTTGAGACGCTTGAGCCGCACCGAGCGATCGCTTAATGGGGGTGCTTTGTTGTCGCCTCGCGTCGCTCGATCACGAGATGCCATCCGACGGATAGTGTACCCGCGGAAACTCGAATTCCCGACCCCCTGGTTCATAACCAGACGCCGGACAAACGGATTGCCCGGCATTGGCCGGCTCACCGATCTGTTACCTCCCCCGACATACTCGCCGCTCGAACCGATTTTGCTAATTGATAATCGGTATCCCGATCTCAGCCAAATAATCAAAAGTCGGACTGTAGAACTCAGGTAGCCTAGTTGGGTCAGACGTATCTCCCGGTGGAATGAACAGAATCATCCCCTGCCTTGCTCGGGTAAGAAGGACCCGATACGCATTGCGGAGATAGTTCTGATTCGCGGCACTCCTTATGGTTTGCCAACGGCTGCCGCGGAAATCGTTGAAGCTCCATTGCGAGCCTGCGAATCGTAAGTCCGCATCCCAGGTTACACATGCCCAGTCAAGTTCTAGGCCCTGGACCTGAAATTCAGTAGCGCAATCCTCAAGGTAGTAGCTCGAGCGCGTGTCGCCGGGCCCATCGAGAAACCAATGTACAGGGTCAACGACGACTCGGACGTCAATTGCATGTGGCTTAAGTCTAAAGGCCTTTGACGAAGCAACAAGACCATATCGCTCTGTACCTCGCGCGTGGTCCCTGATCCAATCGCGAGCACGATGTAAATCCCGTGTGATCGCAATCGGAAAACGCGCAAGTCCTGCAAGCGTCCGACGAGCCTGCTGGGATTCGCAGTTCAGTAGAGCCTTGACAAAACCGGATACGCCCTCTGCTCTAAATGACCGCATGGAAACCGCGAGGTGCAGACTCTCGTCCAAATACACGTTCTCCTGTCGGGAGATCATGGCCAACGAAGGGACTGCGTATTCACTATCCCTGAGATGAGGAGATATATGCACGTGCCAATGAGGAAAATCTCGACTCAGCGTAGCAAGCCACTCTCCAATACCGGCCTCGCCAGTGTGAATCTCCTGACCGCCTCCGACGAGGCACACAACCACAGCCCAGTCGGGATGCCTGTCCATGTACGAGAGTAGGAAAGCGGGCTCCGAGTGCTTGAAGTCAGGCTGATTTTTTTTCTGCCTCATGAAAACCGATGTCTTTTGCGCATTCCAAGCGCGCTGCGCCTCATCGAAAATGACAACGTGGTCGTGCGGCGCACTGGACGAATGCAACGCTTCGTCACGAAAGTGATGGACGTTCTGTATAAACGCCTTCACCGGATTCGCGGACCGCTCCTTCTTTCCGTGTTCTCCTAATGCCTTTCTCCGAGCCAGTTCATCTCGCGTGAGCGCTTCCCGCAGCACCGCGACAAGTGGGCCATTCCCCGACAAAAACACAGCGTGCGTAGATTTCGTTTCGTCTCGACGTTTTGTAGCAATGTTTAATCCTACTAAAGTTTTTCCCGCACCTGGCACCCCGGTTACGAAGCAAATGAGCTTACGCTTGGAACTGCTGGCTCCTTCGATAAGTTCTTCGATTTTAAGCGAGGTTGCGCGCAGGTTTACGGCACCAGCATCGTGGCGTGCGATAGCTTCAACCGAGTGTCGCGCGTACAGGGCGCGGGCTGCTTCTATGATTGTCGGCGTCGGTCTATACGCCGCTAGTGCCCAGCCCTCTTGATCAATTCCTTCCTCGGGGATCGCCCGAATGGAAAGGTCAATCACCTCCCGAAAATTATCTGCGGATACTTCTAAGGGTTGACAAACCTGATCTGGTGCAAACCGCAGGACAGGCGGTGGGGACCTCGTTGCCTTGGTTGCTATCAACATCGGTACGACGGATGCCGTATGGCTGCCCTCGTGGAAATTCTTAACATCCAGCGCGTAGTCCCATACTTGGTCAAGTCCCACCCGGTCAAACCGCACATCCCCCACTTTGAACTCAATCACGAAAATAATCGAGTTGATCAGTAATAAGGCATCGATTCTTCGCCCCATTCTTGGAATATTGAACTCAAGAAATATCAATCCCCTCATCCGCTCGAGCCTCTTTCTCAAAAAATCGATTTGATAGGCCCATGCATCTACTTGAGCCGGGACAATATCAACATCGCTATTGCTTGTTAGATGCCCAATGACGGTTGCTATATCCAGTTCCAGAAATCTGCCAATTGGCGCCTGAAACCACGCGCGGGGACGCAGGTGTACATCAGTCCAGGAAGTTGAATTCCCCTCATTCACAGTAGCGCACCCATCTACTCCGGAACGATTTCAGCAATCAGCCCTTAGGCACCTAGCGGCAATTTGCGCAGCAAACTGCCAAAGCATTAACTGAGATCGGTCGGGTCGTCGCGACGCCTCAATTTAAATCATCGGGGTAAGATACTTTCCCACGGTCATAGCGCCCTGCCGGCTCAGCAACCTTAGGCAGTGTACCCTCCTGAGCTATACGATTTTCCATGCGGCTCCGGAGAAATCTTTCGGTTTCCTTGTCTAGGCAGTATACGAAGCAACCTTTCAGAGCGCGGCTCAGTAGCACACGATATGTGTTCTTAACGAGATCCACAAAATGCTCCTTCGAGCGTTTTACCACCTGATCAGCCGATTCCTTCTTATCCCCGACCCAGCCCATTCGATCGAAGCGATATACAAGATCGTTGCCCCAAAGAACGCCCACGTAATCCAACTCAAAACCCTGAATAGTGTAGACACATCCCACTTGACCAATTCCCCTTGGATCCGTAGCCCACAACGACGCCGATGGGATGCCCGGCGCTAGTTTCCAGTCTCCGGGCTTAGCGTTCCACGATCGTCGGTATTCGCCGATAACCACATCTTCCTCCAAGGTTCCATCTGGTCTAGGGTTGGACCAGGGCCAACAAAATCCAGCCGCTACTCGCGCGGTAAATCCATTTGAACTCTTACTTCCAATTTCATTCTCGAGGGCTTTTGGCGACTCAACTATCCTGAAATCAAATCCATCTTCCCCATCCCAAAGGACGTTTGCGGTTCGCGCGATCCCCAGAGTGTTATCTACCCAGTTCACAAACCCGTCCGACCCGGCGCATCGGAATTGGATATCTAGCTCGTACTCAGAAATTTCACACCCGAGTTCGGCTGCATTTAGCCGAATATACGCGGATGATCCGATCTCGTTCGGTCTCACAAGTTGCTTGTCATCGATAAAAAAGACGCTAGCCTTCCCAGCGTCCATGAGCTCGCGTAACTGTGGTTTTAATTACCGGCGCTCCTTTCGAGTAAACCGGCTATTACTCGTTTCGCGTATTCGATGTGACTCGTCACAAATAAGAACGTCTACGCTGTCAAAGCCCGCGTCGCCGTAGCTGTTGAAGTAACGCAATACCGGCCGAGCGCGGGCCCCAATGACTTCCCACAGAGTCTCCGTAAACGCCCGAGAACCAGTCGCGTAGTGGGCGTTGTAGCCTCTACGCAGCAGCTCGCCCAGTAAATTCAATGCGATAACCGACTTCCCAGTCCCTGGTCCTCCATGAACTAAGATTACCTGTTTGCGCCTTGCGAGCTTTGCCGAACCAACAGTTGCAAGTATGCGCTCAAACACGACCAGCTGTTCGTCAAGTAAGACCCAAGGAGATTGATTTTTAATTGCCTCCGCGACGTTTTCCATTAATTTGCGACTAGGCCGAGATTTACTGCTTTCGATCCGGTCGAGGACCGCACGTCCGTGGCCTCCCTGCAGCCGCAACTGCAAATATTCGCGTAGGAGGTCCACAGCGTCCGCATCAAAGAGTGGGTAGTCCTTGAGAACGTCCACGAATTTTGTTGCCCGAATTGGATCCTCGGGACTGGCATAATAGTTATGCAAATAGCAGCAGGCGTTAATTTGGATCGGCGTACCGCCTTCGTAAAACGCCGAGTGCGTATCTTCCAGATACTGCTTGTACTGGCCCACCTGAACCGATGGGTGCAGCAATTCTCTTTCCCGACCACCGACCCAGCTCCGAACAAGCTTGTTGGCATTCGATGGCTCGCACTTATCCCACTGCTTTAGTTCGACGATAACGGCTCGCGTTGCTTTCGATTCATCCGTGCCACAGACGAGGCAGTCAATACGCTTTGAAGTCAACGGAATCTGAAACTCGAGTATGACTCCCTGATCGTCCAATTTTGAGTATTCGAGGACTTGCGCCATCGCGCGGAGCGAATTTCTCCAGGAGTTAATTTCCGCGGGTGCCAGTTTGTATCGGTAATACGAAAAAAAGGCGACTGACAGCTTGTCAGCGATCTGATTTCGCACCGTGTCGCGAACAAACTCCGGTGACATTCCAGAGTAGAGTCGCAAATTTACAGCTCTGTGTACTTCTTCGCACTGCCCTTCACTAGCGCTATTGGGTACTTCTGTGCGTTGATGATAAGTTTCCGCCGAGCAGCGTCGATAATATTCGCGTCGAGCTTGTCAGCGAGTCGAACCAAATATAGGAACACATCGGCCATCTCCAACACAGCTTTCTCGCGCACTTCAGGTGATAACGCACCACTCTCAGAGTCCGTAAGCCACTGAAAGTGCTCGAGGAGTTCGGCCGCCTCGATAGCCAGTGCAGTCGCAAGATTCTTTGGCGAATGGAACTTCTCCCATTGACGTTCGGAGGCGAATAGCCTGAGCTGATCGCGAATGTCGTCAATTTCCACTAATGCACCAACGGTTCGGGCAAAAAAAAAGTGCGATGGGTTCGAGTAGGAAGCATACCTCACCGACCGCCTTGGAGCACGACGAGAACTCGCTCAGGGCTGCCCGCAATTTACGCTGCCTGCGTGAGCTGGGGGCCGGCGCACCGAAGGAGACCCGGGTTTAACTCCACTGCGCTCACTGGAAAGCTGGGGTACACGGCTTAGTATTACCGCTCGAGGCCTAAATCATGCAGAAGACGCGGCTTAAGGCTAGTAGGACGAGATTGCACAATGACCTCGAATGTTGGCCTGCGTATCTCGGGGAAACGTACACGATCACTTTATCCCAGCTACGGCGCGTAGATTCCTCATAACGTCTACACATGTCCCGACGTCCACCGGAGGCTTTTCGATACTCCGTCGGCTCAAAGCCGGAGTGAGTGAACCGACTACCTTGTCTCCACGGTCAATAATGCTTTCCCAATCTTGAGCCGAGTGATCGTTTTATGTTTGGGCAATGTGCCAGCGTGGAAACACCGCCGGCTTAAGCGCTTCCTACTCCAAAGTTTTTCGAGCTTCCGGATGCCCAGTTGCCGCTATTCTTTAGTGCCATAGCAGACATGACAGCTTCAATGAGTTGCTGGGTGAACCATTCGAAGCACAACTGACTTCACAGCGGACTCTGCTCCCGGGACGTTAGAGTAGCATTAGCCCACCGATCGAACATATCCGCGAACACACGGAAGTCTGCACTAACGGTCAGCAAATTCATCTGCGGGCTGAACGTTGCAGCACGGTTGTCGAGAACCGGCGCTGTCCGCGTCTTTTCACCTTCGCTTACCCAAAGAACGTCCGGTTCATTCAGCGAATCTACTGGATCGGCCGGGTGACCGCCGGACTCCGCAAACAGCGCGCAGATGTCGCCCGCAATCTGGCAGCGATACGACACATCGAATGAGAATTGCGCGTCCCCCCTCGGTTGGACGCTCTCCCCATTCGACTCTAACCCGCCGAGAGCATAAGGTAAGCAGTGACCCTATTGGCAGAAAACCGCATGAACGCTACCGGCCCCGCCCCCACGAGTGAGGTGGACAGGCTCCTGAAGACCGGACGGCTAGACGAGGCACTGACGTTTGCTCAACGTGCCGTTGCCGGCGCGCGCGTCTGCCTGCCTGCGCACGGATTCCTGGCGTCGGTGCTGATGAAACTCGGACGGGTGGCGGATGCGGAGGAGATGATCGCGCAGGCCGCCGAGCTCGCCACCGGCGTTGGAGATGCATATGACGGTCTCGCTTTCGTCTCGATGGCCCTGGGACAGCACGAGCGCTCCAACGCTTTGTATCGGCGCGCTACCGACGTTGCACCCGGGGATCCGCGCTTCTGGTACAACCTCGCGTGCAGCGAACGAAGCCTTGGCAGGTTGGCTGAGGCAGAAGCTGCCTGCGATCGAGCCATCGCGCTCGATGCGACGCAATACCCCACGTATCTCTTGCGGTCGGAGTTGCGCGTCCAATCACCCGAATCGAATCACATCGGTGAACTCGAGAAACTGCTCAACGCACAGGCGGATGAACATCGCGCTCGTATGTTCTTGGGTTACGCGCTTGGCAAGGAACTCGACGATGTGGGGCGCTTTGATGAGGCGTTCCACTGGTTCGCTGCGGCTGCGAAAGCGCGCCGCATGCGCCTTGCATACGACGTCTCGACAGATGAGCACAAGCTGTCGCGCATCGCCGAAGCCTATCCACGCGAATCCTGCTTGCCGCTCGCTGCGCATCTGTCTCAAGGGCCCGTGGACTCGTCCCGCTATATCTTCATCGTGGGCCTGCCGCGCTCTGGTACCACGCTGGTGGAACGCATCCTTACGGGACTGCCGGGAGTGCGCTCCAACGGCGAGACCGACCACTTCTCCCGCGCCTTGCTGGCATCCGCACGTGGCACCGGGGATGTGTTCGAAAAAGCAGCCGCCGCGGATCCGGATGTCGTCGCGTTGAACTACGCACGCCTCGCCGACCCGGGCCCTCCCGCGGATCACATCATCGAAAAGCTGCCGTCCAACTATCTGTATGTGGGTGCCATTGCGCGCGCCTTACCGCAAGCGAAAATATTGCTGCTCAGGAGATCGCCGCTCGACAGCTGTTTTGCGATGTATCGAACGCTGTTCGCCGCGGGCTACCCTTTCAGCTACGATCTTGCGGAGCTGGGCCGCTACTACGCAGCATACGGCCAGCTGATGAATCATTGGCGCTCTTCGCTCGGCAGCTCCTTACATGAGGTCGTGTACGAGGACCTCGTGCGCGAGCCCAAAGGTAGCGGCGCCATGATTGCAGGATATTGCGGGCTCTCTTGGAACGACGCGGCCATCGATATCCAGAACAACAAGTCCGCGTCCCTGACGGCCAGCGCCGCTCAGGTGCGACGTCCGATTTACGGCAGTTCCTCCGGCCGCTGGCGGCACTATCGCGCACACCTGAAGCCGCTTATCGACACCCTCAGCGCTCACACAATTGTCTTCCCGCCCTGAACTCGTGCCAGAGGCGGCCTTCGGTGGCCGGGGCCCAGTCGCGCGCCCCTCTCGACCTATCGTCCGAAGGAATAACCCACGCGCAGTCCGACGGTGCGCGGCGGATTCACGAGAAAGTCGTTGGTGAGATTCTGGAACTGATTGGGTTGCGACGGCGGAGCCAGGATCTCCTCCTTATCAAAGAGATTGGTCACATACAGCGTCGCGCGCCATGCCTCATGCGTCACCGCGGCACTGAAGTTCATGATCTCGTAAGTAGAAGAATGCTGGACGGTCGTGGTCCCCACGCTCGGCGCCACCTGCAGCGCCGCTGCACTGCGGTACACCGCATTCGGTGAGAGCGTGAGAAGGTATCCGGAAGTGAGGTTGATGTCATAGTTCAAGGCCACACTCACGCTCGTTTTGGGGCTTCCCGGCATCTGCTCCCCTGCGCTACCCGCGAGCAGGCCGGGCACGATCTGGCCCAGGCCGTTATTGGCCGGATAGGCGAATCCGCTCGTCAGGTGGGCATCCGCATAGGCAAATCCCACCGAGTAGGTGAGATGCGGTACAAATAAGGGGCCCGAGGATTCGAATTCGAAGCCCGCCGACTGAGCCGTGTTGGCGTTGTACACGGCGAGGTTGCCGGATGGCAGGCTGGATGAGATCTGGGGTTTGTCCCAACGGATGAGGAAGCCGGCAAACGAGTAAGACAGGCCGTTCTCGAAACGCCCTTTGAGTCCTGCCTCGTAGTTATTCGTGCTGTCGGGCTGATAGAAGTGCAACAGCGGGCTTTCTGCCAGAATATTCCCCGGTGGTGGCAGCGAGTTTGCGCCGCCACGACGGAAGCCCTGCGACCAGAGCGCATAGACAAATTGTTGCGTCGTGTATTCGTAGGACAGATCGACCTTGCCGATCGTCTTGCTGGCCGGCGCGTTATGCGGCGTAGGCGGTACCACGATGTTGAACGTGTAATCATCGTACAACTGCGCATCGGTGAAATCCTGGTGGAAGTGCCGCACGCCACCGGTCAATTGTCCGTGCTGCATGAAATGCCAGGTGAGTTCCCCGAACAGCGATTTGTCGGTGAAGTTCTGCTTATCAAGCTGCTGGAAAGTGGTGTCGTTAGGCCCAGTCAGCACGAGGCAATCCGGAAAGCTTGACCCGAAGAACACCGGCCCAGTGCACCCTTGCGCGATCGATCGCTCAGGCGACCCTGGAGTCGTCACGTACCAGTTGCCGAAATTCGTCTGCTTTTCATAAAACGCGCCCACGACGTAGTCGAACAGGTTCGCGGGGCCGGCTTTCGACACCAGGCGCACTTCCTGGGTGAAGGTGTGGGCCGAATCGGTAAACTGAAAGGGATAGATCCAGCGCGGATTGGTGGGGACGCCTGCGTAGTACGGGACGTAATAGCCGCCCGCGAAACCGCCGTAATCGAAGGTCGAGTCCTGGATCAGGGAGCCGTTGGTCGTGTAGTAGGAACTCGTAGTGGAAACCGTGGCAAACCCCACGTCGTAGCTTAAGTCGAGACTCGCAAGGTTCGTGGTGCGATCGAATGGCTCATCGACCAGTGCCAGCTCGCGGTAGTCACCGCCGGCGGGGTAGATGGTGTGCGGATCGATGGGAGACACGCCGCCTGGGTAAGTCGGATTCACCTGCGGTCCGCCGTCGCCCTTGACCTTCGAATGCAGGATCGCAGCTTCCGCGCTGAACGCGTCGTTCGGCTTCCACAACATGCTTGCCCGTCCAGTAAACGTCTTCTGCCAGTTCCAGTCGTCGCGGCGGTTGTAGATCGGGGAGCTGTTTATGGGGTCACTCGGATTCGCGAGCACCGGGGTTCCGTAGACGCTGTTATTCGTGCGGTCGAGGATCCCGAAGACGTCGATCCAGCCCGGATCGTAGTCGTATCTTGCGCTGGCACGAAAAGCGAGCACGTCGCCCAACGGAAGATTGACCATGCCTTTCAGGGAGTAGCCGGTGCCGTCGGAATGGTCAAGCCTCGAGCCTCCCGCCTCGAACGACCCATCAAATTTATCCAATTCTGGTGAATTAGGGATGAGGCGCAGCGCGCCGCCCAAAGCGCCCGCGCCGTACAAGGTCCCCTGCGGTCCGCGTAAGACTTCCACGCGCTTCAAATCGTCCAGCTGAAAATAGCCGTCGATCGGGGAATTACCGATATAGGTTCCTACCGGTGCCTGTTCGAAGCTGCGAAAGCCGCGCGCGGGACTGCCCGTGGCGTTGATGCCCCGGATGATGGGCGTAACGGCTCCCGCAAACCGGGCGCCGTAGTCATACATGCTCAGGCCCGGGACCTGGGTCGAGAGGGACATGAGATCCGTCACGCCGGCGGCGGCGAGCTGGTCTGCGCTGATGACGGAGACGCTATAAGGCACCGCCTCGAGCGCCTCCTCGCGGCGGTTCGCCGTGACTGTAATTTCCTGCAAAACCGCAGGGCCTGAGTCCGCCTGGTCCGCCACGGCGGCGCGCGGCGTCCCATAGAGCGCAAAGAACACGGCGGCTGCGATACTGGTCGTCGCCGGTAGCCCACGACCACAGCTGTCCAACCTCACGGCCTTAGAGTTTGTATTTCCCATGAAGCCCTCCCGCGCATTGAGTCTAATCGTTTCTCTGTTTTTCTCCGAGCGCTGCCATTGACGATATCAGGTGCTCCCTTCGGAGCTTCGGCACCCGCCGATCACCGTGACCACTGATAGACCGCCCCTGGAAACGGTGCCTTCCATTGCTCAAATGCACCGGTCACGAACACGATGTTCGCTCCCTTTGGCCCAAACGCCATGTTCGTGACATACGGCGTCGGTACATCGATCGTGCGCACCAGCTTCCGGTCCTCGCTCACCACCAGTACGCGACCTGAACCGTTCTGCGCGATGTAATAGTTGCCATCAGGACCGAGCTTCACGCCGTCCGGACCGTTATAGGCATCCTCATGAGGCGTCGGCGGAGCCAGGTCCGCAAGGCGCGCCCATACGGTACGGGGCCCGAGCTTGCCGTCCGCCCCGACTGGAAATGAAAGGATGCGGCCCGCGAGCATCTCGGCGACCAACAGATGCTGCTGATCCTTGGCGAGGGTCAGACCATTGGAGTAATGGATGGTGTTCGCGACTTCGGTGATTGTCTTGCCGTCGGCCGTCATGTACAGCACGGCGCCGGTGATCGGTGCCTTCAAGTCGTAGACGCCGGAGGCGGAGAAGTAGATGCCGCCGTGGCCATCTGCGGCAAAGTCGTTCGGACCGACGAAGGGCTTGCCGCTCGTGTCCTTGCGAATCTCGCGAATCTGCTTGCCCGTCGCGTCGAGCTCCACGAGGGCATTACCGTCGTAACAGGCCACCAGGAGGTGCCCATTGAAGGGGATGAGACTATTGGCGCCGCAGCCGTCCTTATGCCAGTAAATCGCAGTGCGTTTACCATCCCAGCTCTTGATGTTGCTCGCGGAATATTCCACGTAAAAGAGTTTGCCATCGCGCCACAGCGGACCTTCCGGATAGTGCGCATCAGGATCGATGGTGGTGACCTCGCCGGCAAAGGCGGGCAGACCGGTGAGACACAACAGACAGGTGGCAAGAAACTGGCCTCGACCCGACGCCCGCGACGCAGAACCTGCACGCAGTGTCGTAAGCTTCAGGCGCGGCATCCAATACCGCGCGCTCAGCCAGGACTGAGATCTGCTCAGGAATCCTTGCACGTCATCTCGCATACATGGCCGCATCGGTTGCTCGTGGGTCTTGGGCCATTTGCATCACGGTCTCCTGGATGTAGCGCAGCTGATCCCGAAGGCTATCGGACCGACCTGGAAACGCTCCATCAAGCGCAGCCGTCCCTACGGTAAACGCGGCGGCGCGCCCCTGAACAACGGCTCCGATCCTCTCAGGCCGATCGATGCTGCCCGCAACGATAATGGGCTTCGGAGCGACAGCGCTGCAGACGTGCGAAATCAGCGCCGATGCATCGCCAACCGATCGATACGCGAGTAAGTCCAAACCATCGACGCCCTCCATATCCGCGATGAGCTTCGCGCTCGCAACAATCTGCGACGGATCGCCAACGAGCTGACTGGGGTGGCCCACAATGGTGCCGGCAAATGGATAATACCGGACCATGGTACCGCGAATGATCGGTAACACCACGCGGGGCCTCGTTCCCCCAAGCAGGCAGTCGACGTTCAGGCTGACAGCCGTGCGTGCAGAGGCCGCTTCGCTTGCTTCGTCGAGGCTCACGACTTCGAGGTACACGCGCGCGCCGCTCCCTCGAATGGCATCCGTCAACTCCCGCAGTGCCGCCGGGCTCAAGCCGATGTCCTTGAACCCAATATGCTTAACCCCGATTGCGATCACCTCATCAAGCCGATCCAGCGCGTTGCCGATCGTTCGATCGTTGTGGGTCAGCATGAATATGAAATCCGGAACTCGCATTATCCTCTCTCGGTGACTACCGCAGCGCAAGATCCCGTTAAGCGGCCATTGATGCAGTAGTTAATGCGACCGCTTCGGCAAATGCGCGGCGCAGACTCGTAGGATCGGCCCTGCCGGTGCCTGCGATGTCGAATGCAGTACCGTGATCGACGCTGGTCCGCACGAACGGCAGTCCGACCGTGACATTCACACCATGGTCGATCCCGAGCAGCTTGACGGGAATGAGACCCTGATCGTGGTACTGAGCGACGACGATGTCGAAATCGCCACGACGCGCACGCATGAACACGGTATCGCCCGGCCATGGGCCCGTTGCATCGATACCTTCGCGTTGCGCCTGCTGAATGGCCGGCGCGATGATGTCGAGATCCTCGCGACCGAACATGCCGTTCTCGCCCGCATGCGGATTAAGCCCCGCCACAGCGACACGCGGCCGCGCGATGCCGTAACGGCGCGCCGCCGAATGGGCGAGGCGGATCGAGCGCAGCTCCGCCTCCAGAGTGATCTGGCGAATGGCCTCCGCGAGGGATACATGAATGGTGACCAGCAAGACGCGCAACTCGCCATTTGAGAGCATCATCGCGAAGTTCTGGGTGCCGGATTTCGCAGCGAGAATCTCCGTATGCCCGGGATGGTCGATGCCAGCCGCCTTCATCGACTCCTTGTTTAAGGGCGCCGTCACGATGGCGCGCAGACATTGGGCCAGAGCGTAATCGATCGCGCGTTCGACATAACGATAGGCGGCGGCGCCCGCCACCGCACTTACCGTGCCGAATTTAAGATCGGCCGGCAATTCACTGGCACAGATGACGTCCATCGTGCCGCGTACCAGCGCGGCCTCGCGCGGATGGGCGATGGGTCGCACAACAAGACGCCCGCCGATGATGCGGGATGCGCGTTCAAGGATTCCGCGGTCGCCGATCACGACAGCAGGGGTGCGAATCTGGTCCGCATCGAAAAGTTTGGCAATGATCTCAGGGCCCACGCCGCTGGGATCGCCCATCGTGATGCCAATCGGAATGGTCAACGAAAGATCTCCATCAGCAGGCATCCCCGGCGAGTGGTTCGCCTCGCAGGTATTGGCAGGCCCGGATGAGCGCGGCGTCATCGCCGAAGCCGCCAGCCTTGGTGAGCACCCGGGCTGAGGTGTTGCCGAACAAACTCCCGACCGCCGCCCCCGGTGCGAATTCGCTCTCGAGTTCAATGCCCGTCGCGCCCAGTCTTCGTACGACGCTGACGGCTGTATCGCCTCCGGTCAGTACGAAGCCGTCGAACGGATGGTCGCAGTGCAACGACTCGACCACCCGTGCGATCGCCTCTGCCACACCTGCGGTCGCTGCGCCGGGAACCTGAGAGGCGGCGTTGGCGGCGGATGAAGTCACGATGACCACCTCCGTTCCAGAGGCGTTTCGGGCGGCGGTCGCGCTCTCGAGGGCGTTCTGCGCCGCGCGGCGCGGGTCTTCAAGCGCGCCGGCCGCGGCGACCTCGATCACGATGGAATCCAGGCGTCGTTGCAAGGCATCGAGCTGACGCCGACTCGCTGGGTTCAAGCTGCCGACGGCGACGATGAGACGCCGTGCGCTGCCCGGGGTCGCGGCATTGCTCACTTCGCGGCCGACGGATATCCCTAATGCGCGAGCAAGCCCAGGCGATCCGACCCACAGCACGTCGAAAGGAGAAGCCACCGCGCGGACCAGAATCTCAAGGTCCTCATCGGTCTCGGCATCCGCCACCAGGCAAGATGCGTTCTCAAGCGCGGCATTCACAGCGGCGCGATCGCGCAGCGCGGCGCGGTTGACGATCCGTATCCCGGTGAGTCCGCCGACGGTGAGGATGGAGAGGATATTGTCGTCGCTGATCGGATGGCTCGGATCGCGCGAAAACGCGGTCTCGGCGAGCGGAACACCGTCCAAGAACTGGCGACCTTCGCACGTCGTTCTGCCGTTGGCGGGGAACGCCGGCGCAAAGACGGTTCGGGAGCGGCCGCTCTCACGCTGCGCGGCTCGCAACTCCACGGCCACGTGCCCCCGGAGTGTAGAGTCCACCGTCTTGTATAGAAGGTCGCGACCGCGCAATGCGCGGACACAGGTTGCGATGCTCACGCCCGCCGCCACGGCGGTTTTCGCCCGGCTGTCGGCGTCGGCGGCGACGACCGGCCAATCGGCGAGCTGTGATACATTCAGGCAATCCAAGGTGACAACGGACCTGAAACCGACGCGGGCAAATTGAATGCCGCCGTCGGTGGCGCTGGTGAGGTCGTCGGCGATGATGGCTATCTGCATCGGCTATCGGTAATTTCGGCCCAATGCTGACGGGGGCGCTCCCCCCGTATTGCTAATTAAGTCATTGCGGCAGCCCCGGTAAAGCGATGTTTCCGCAGGTTGATCCACGAAAAAAACTCAACAATAGCCGTGGCCCAAGACCTCCCTTCGCTGAATGCGCTACGCTGCTTTGAGGCAGCCGGTCGGTTGGGAACCTTTGCGCGAGCGGCCGAGGAGCTCCATGTGACCGCCGGTGCGATCAGCCGCCAGATACGCCAGCTCGAGGCGGATCTCGGTGTGCCACTTTTCGAGCGTCGCAATCGACGCGTCCGCTTGACGGCTGCCGGCCAGACGCTGCTCGGCGCCACCACCGACGCGCTGAACCGCGTGCGTGACGCCGTCTCAACTTTACGATCTGTTGATGCTCCGGTACCGCTCGTCGTGTCGTGCGAGCCTACATTGACGCAACGCTGGCTCATCCCGCGATTGCCGCGGCTCATGGCCCGCTGCCCGCGTTTGCTCATTCACGTCCTGGCTGCCGGCGGTCCGGTGCGATTTGAGCGCGACTACGTGAACATCGCCATCCGACGAGACGATTTCGAGTGGCCACGGGACACGTACGTCGAACCGATCGTTGAAGAGTACGTGGGGCCCGTGTGCAGCCCGGTCCTCGCGAAGAGCCAATCCCTGGACGCAATCCTCGCACTGCCCACCATCCACAGCGCGACTCGCCCTGACGCATGGCCGCGCTGGCTCGCCGACACGGGCAGGGTTGCGCGATTGCATGCCGGGCAGACCTTCGAGCATTTCTTTTTGAGCATCGAAGCCGCCGTGGCAGCGCTGGGGGTGGCCATCGGCCCCTATCCCCTGGTCGCGGATGACCTGGTGTCGGGCAGGCTCGTCGCCCCGTTTGGCTTTCGAAGGAGCGGCCACCGCTACGTGCTCCTCACCAAGCAGCCCATAACCGA
>Ga0302324_100004820_pt1 | contig 29746 bp, 23 predicted proteins | sample Palsa_T0_1_FD_201949 | JGI IMG/M metagenome (GOLD analysis project Ga0302324, IMG submission 201949) | Peat permafrost microbial communities from Stordalen Mire near Abisko, Sweden - Palsa_T0_1 | ecosystem: Environmental > Terrestrial > Soil > Palsa > Peat permafrost | place: Sweden: Abisko...
TATAGTTGCCCGAACGATCGGGACAGTCCTTTCAAGACCACATCCACCATCGTTCGGATCGGCCGCAAGGGATGATTCGCGGGAACGCGCTCTTCCGGGGACACGTAACTGAACATCGCGCTTTGCTCGGTATCTTTTCCTCGCATAGGCTAAACATAATGACGTTGTTTTGTCTTCCCTGGTCACACCCCATCACAATTACTTTTTCAGCAGCCTGCTAAGATATCCTCATCATTGCCACTCCTGCAATCCGAAACAAGCTCTTGCCGCCATGGGCGAGGAACAGCGTGCGTCATGCCTTCAACTAGGTTTTGGAGCTCCGCCAGGGGGCTCGCCCGCGACGTAGCCAATAAGGCCGTTGAGCTTGTCCGTGATCTCGGCAAGATTCTCTTCCGTGCGAAGGCGAAAGTCCATCAAGTCCTTGATGTGCTCGCTCTGCTTCTTTTCGATGTGCGCCATGACCACCATCGCTTCTTGGAGCTCTTTGATCGCGGCCTGCATCTGCTCGTTGCCCATGGGCTTGTCCATTATCTTAACGCGGCCCCGCAAACAAATGTGGTTTCCTCGAGGCGAAACTCTCAAACGCCTGAGTTCCGAACCCAAACGCGACGACCAAAGATGAACGCAGATGAACGCCGATAAGCTTTTGCTCGGAATCCGCGTTTATCTGTGGCCGGTTCGCTACAATGTAATTTCAACGGAGGCCCAATGGCTGCACTTCCTCGGCGCACTTCTGTGCCCGTCAAAATCGGCGACGTCTGGGTGGGCGGCGACCACCCCATCGTGGTCCAGTCCATGACCAACACCGACACCGCCGATACCGCCTCCACCGTCAATCAGGTCATGGCCCTCGCCCAGGCCGGCTCCGAGCTCGTCCGCGTCACCGTCAACACCGAAGCCGCCGCCCAGGCCGTCCCCAAAATCGTCGACACCCTCGACAAATTCGGCGTCCGCGTCCCCATCATCGGCGACTTCCATTACAACGGCCACATCCTTCTCAAGAAGTATCCCGACTGCGCCCGCGCCCTCGCCAAATACCGCATCAATCCCGGCAACGTCAACATCGGCAAGAAGCACGACGACAATTTCCGCGTCATGATCGAAGCCGCCATCGAGTACGATCGCCCGGTGCGCATCGGCGTCAACTGGGGTTCGCTCGATCAGGCCCTACTCACGCGCATGATGGACGAAAACTCGCGCCTGCCCGAGCCTCTCGATGCGATGGAGGTTACGATGAACGCCATCGTCGCCAGCGCCGTCCGCTCCGCGCAGGCCGCCGAGCACTACGGACTCGGCCGCGACAAGATAATCCTCAGCGCCAAAGTCTCGGGCGTCCAGGATCTCATCATGGTTTACCGCAAGCTCGCCGCCCAGTGCGACTACGCGCTGCACTTGGGGCTAACCGAAGCCGGCCTCGGATCGAAAGGCATCGTCGCCACCACCGCCGCGCTCTCGGTGCTGTTGCAGGAAGGCATCGGCGACACCATCCGCGCCTCGCTCACCCCGCTCCCCAACGGTGATCGCACCGACGAAGTCATCGTCTCCCAGCAAATCCTGCAAGCCCTCGGGCTGCGCAGCTTCACTCCGCAAGTCACCGCCTGCCCCGGCTGCGGCCGCACCACCAGCACCTTCTTCCAGGACATGGCCGACCAGATTCAGACCTACCTGCGCGAGCAGATGCCCGCCTGGAAGGAGCGCTACTCAGGCGTCGAAGAGATGAAGGTCGCGGTGATGGGCTGCGTCGTCAACGGCCCCGGCGAGTCCAAGCATTCGCACATCGGCATTTCGCTGCCCGGCACTTTCGAGGAGCCCGTCGCTCCCGTCTACGTCGATGGCAAGCTCTCCACCACGCTGCGCGGCGATCGCATCGTCGCCGAGTTCATCGAGATCCTCAACAACTACGTCGACCGCCGCTACGCCGCGCGCGTCGCCGAAACCACTGCGGTTTAATCAAGCGGCTGCTGGGGCGTCGCCAGATAAGCGTGAACGTCGCCGCTGCTCGTTACGCCAATGCCCGTGATCTGTCCTCGATCGTTGATCGAGAAAGCTGTCAGCAATTGCAGCGGCGAACCCGCCGGGATCAGGGTGTTGAGGTCCGCCATCACGCCGTCTCGCCATAAGAACGGGCGTGGATTCCCTGTCGGCAGTCCGGGCGGGCTTATCGAGTTCCCGACCACTTCGCCTTTGTTGTTAATCCCCAGGCCGGCGCTCACAATGTCTCCCGGAAGTGTGCCGAGGTCCCGCATGCCTGTTTGCCAGGTCCACAGGAAGGCGTGGTGGGTTGTGTTGCCGGACAGGGCCGAAGTGCCAACCACCTGACCTCGGTTATTGATCGCTAATGCAGCATTTCCGACCCCCAGCAAGGCAGGATTCGCTGTACCGCCCAGGTTGCCTAGATCGGTGACCGAACCGTTTTCCCAGAGCACGGCGTGCGCCGAGGCCGCGGGGCCAGGAAGTTGGGTGTTTGCGCACGTACCCGACATCCCGACCGCCTGGCCTTTGTCGTTGATCCAGAACGCGACTCCAACTGTGTCGCCAGGAAGCGGATGGAGTTCCCGAATCTCGTTCTTCCCCGGTCCCCATATCACAGCTTCATAATCGAGAACTTGGGGCCCGCTGCCGTTGAGCGCCAATCCGGATGGGCACTTCGGATCACGAGTCTTATTTTCCGCGAACCCCGCCACTTCGCCTGCGTTGTTGATGGAGCCGTAACCGGCGTTGACGCCTCCCAGCGTCGGGAGCTGGGTGATCACGCCGTTTTCCCACAGGAACACGACACATTGGAGGCCGGTACCGTAGCCGCAGAAGTTTTCATTGTTGGGATCTTTAGAGGAAGTTTCAGCTCCACCCATTGCCAGTCCGGATTCGTTGACGCCGCCAGCTCCGCTGTTCGGTCCTCCCAGTCCCGGTACGCCGATGTCTCCCGATATTCCTTCGTACCACAGCATGGCATGCTGAGCGCCGCCACTGACGGTAGCGAGGCCGGCCACAAAGCCGTTATTGTTCACGTAGGCCGGCTCGCTAAACGGGTTGCCCTTCGGGCCTAGGTCGGTCAGCGTATAGTTTGTCTGTGCCATTGCGAGCGCGGCCAACAAGCCGTTCGCGGCAATTAATGTCACCATCGATTTCATATTTTGTTCCTCCACTCTGAATAGGCGCAGGGCGGGTCGCGGAGGGATCACGCAAAGCCATTGTCGTTTCGATATAATTCAGCCCAAAGGGGATGCAGCAGAAGGCACAAACCGGTGAACCGGCAGGGAGCGACATCAGCACGCTCTTACGTGCCTGGAGCGGCGGTGACCGGAGTGCGCTCGAAAAGCTGACGCCCATCGTTTATGACGAGCTGCACAGCCTGGCGCGCCGCTATATGAAAGGGGAGCGCCCCGGCCACAGCCTCCAAACCACGGCGCTGGTCAACGAAGCCTACACGCGCCTGGTGGATTATAAACGCATGCAGTGGCAGGATCGCGCCCATTTTTTCGCGGTTTCGGCCCAATTAATGCGCCGCATCCTGGTGGAGCATGCGCGGCGCCATAACTTGAAACGCGGAGGGGGCGTGCAGCACGTCTCGCTCGATGAGGCCGCCATCGTGGACGCAGGTCAAGACACCGACCTGGTAGCGCTGGATGACGCGATGAACGCGTTGGCGCGGCTCGACCCACGCAAAGTGCAGGTTGTCGAGATGCGATTCTTTGGAGGACTTAGCGTTGAAGAGACCGCCGAAGTGCTCAAAGTATCTACCGTCACCGTCAAGCGCGACTGGAGGGCGGCCAGAACCTGGCTCTACCGGGAGCTGACTGCGGCGACCGAGGCTCCAAACCAACGTGATGGACCCCGAACGATGGAAACAAGTCGATAACGTACTGCAGTCGGCGCTGGACCGCGCGCCGGAAGAGCGCGATACGTTTCTACGGCAGGCTTGCGCGGGCGACGATGCGCTGGAGCGCGAAGTCCGGTCCCTGCTCAGTCACGAGCAGTCGGCCGAGCGCTTCATGGATCGTCCGGCAATAGAAGTCGCCGCGCGCGGAATCGCCAATTCCAGCTTCCCCGCCGGCCACACGATCTCCCATTACCGCATTGTCGAAAAGCTGGGCGGAGGCGGGATGGGCGTGGTCTATAAAGCCGAAGATCCTCGCCTGCACCGTTTTGTCGCGCTCAAATTCTTGTCCGATTCCCTCGCCCGCGACCCGGAAGCCTTAAATCGTTTCCGGCGCGAGGCCCGAGCGGCTTCCGCCTTGAATCACCCGAACATCTGCACGATTTATGATATCGGCGACCAGGACGACCGCGCGTACATCGTGATGGAATACCTGGATGGAACCACTCTGCGACATCGCATCACCTCGGGGACCACGGGGCATCCGCTGGATATCGAAACGCTCCTTTCGTTAGCCATCGAAATCGCCGACGGTCTGGATGCGGCCCACGGCGCGGGGATCATCCATCGCGACATCAAGCCTGCGAACCTTTTCGTCACCACCCGCGATCACGCGAAAATTCTCGACTTCGGACTGGCGAAGACCAGCGCCATCGGCGTTCGCGGCGCGAGCGGAACAGCGCGGCCAACCCTTACCATCGAAACTGAACTGACCGGTGCGGGCAGCGCGCCCGGGACGGTCTCGTACATGTCGCCCGAGCAGGTCCGCGCCAATCCTTTGGACTCGCGCACCGATTTATTCTCGTTCGGGGTGGTTCTCTATGAAATGGCTACCGGCATGCTGCCATTTCGCGGCGATAGCTCCGGGGCTATATTCGATGCAATTCTCAACCGCGCTCCCGTGCCTCCCGTGCGCCTGAATCCAGATTTGCCGGTGGAATTAGAGCGCATCATCTACAAGTGCCTTGAAAAAGATCGCACACTGCGCTACCAGCACGCTTCGGAAATTCGCGCCGACCTCCAGCGCCTGAGGCGCGACACGGATTCCGGCCGGGCGGCGGTGGCAATTGGCGTCCCCAAGCGCTGGACGCCGCTGGTTCCGGCGGCTGCGGTTGTCGCCGTGCTAGCCATCGTCGCGCTGGCCATCCTCGCCGCAGGATACTTCTATTTTCACTCGGCACTCCGCGGCACACCAAAGCTCACGGACAAAGACACCATTGTCCTGGCCGATTTCACAAACACCACCGGCGACCCCGTGTTTGACGGAACCCTGCGCCAGGGCTTGGCGGTCCAGCTGGAACAGTCGCCATTCCTCAGCCTCCTCTCCGACGAGCGTATTCACGGCACGCTCGGTCTGATGAGCCAGCCGGCCGACGCCCGGCTTACTCCGGAGTTGGCTCGCGAGATCTGTGTGCGAACGGGAAGCGCTGCCGTCCTGGATGGCTCCATTGCAAGTCTCGGAGCCCAGTATGTATTGGGATTGCGAGCCAAAAGCTGCCAGAGCGGTAATGTGCTCGACGAAGAGCAGGTGCAAGCCGCCCGAAAAGAAGATGTCCTCAATGCTCTGAGCCAGGTTGCCAGCAAATTCAGGACCCGAGTGGGCGGAATCGCTCGCCACCGTTGAGAAACACGACACCCCGCTCGAGGAAGCTACGACATCGTCACTCGAGGCTTTAAAAGTCTACAGCACGGCCTGGAAGGTTCACTCCACAGCGGGTCCTGGCCCATCCATTCCTCTCTACAAGCGCGCCACGGAAATCGATCCCAAGTTTGCGGTGGCATATTCGTTCCTGGGCCGCTCCTACGGCGATATCGGAGAGTCGGCGCTCTCGGCGGAGAACACCACGAAGGCCTATCAATTGCGCGATCGCGCCAGTGACACCGAGAAATTCTTCATCATGGCTACGTATTATCAGCAAGTGACGGGAAACCTGGAAAAGGCTAGAGAAACCTATGAATTGTGGGGGCAAGCTTATCCTCGTGAGATCCGGTCGCCGTCGCTCTTGTCTGGCGCCATTTATCCAGTCTTCGGCGAATATGAGAAGGCCATCGAAGCCGCTAAGACTTCGATCGCAATCGATCCGAACTTTCCCTTCCCATATCTGACTCTTGGCACCGCCTATCAACTTCTCGATCGCCTCCCCGAAGCCGCGGCCACCTTTCAGCAGGCATCCGGACGCAAAGTGGACATCCCCGATTTTCTGCTGCAGCGCTACGACCTCGCCTTTTTGATGGGTGACAAATCGGGAATGGATCGGCTGGTGGCTCAGGCTAAAAAACTTGGCGTGGAAGACTCCATGTCGAATCACGAAGCTTTTGTGCTGGCATATTCCGGTCACTTGGAGCAGGCTAGGATGATGTCCAGGAAAGCCGTCGATTTGGTTCAGCAGACCCAGGCGGAAACGGCCGCTTTGTACCAGGCCGGAGCGGCTGTTCGAGAGGTATTCTTGGGAAATGTGGCCGATGCAAAGCGAAGCGCGGAGGCCGCGCTACAACTCTCCAAGACCCGGGATGTGCAGTACGGCGCGGCGTTTGCCCTGGCTCTCTCGGGCGATTCTTCCCGTTCGCGAGCTCTCGCGAATGATCTCGAAAAACGCTTTCCCGAGGATACCTCGGTCCGAACCAGCTACCTGCCAACGCTTCGCGCACTTCTCGATCCTGCCAGAGCGATCGAAGCGCTACGGGTTGCCACTCCAAATGAGCTGGGCGTGCCGCGCAGCTGGTTTAGCGGGACTTTCGGGCAGCTCTATCCGGTCTACGTGCGCGGCCTGGCCTATCTCGCCTCACACCAGGGCACTGAAGCCGCCGCGGAATTCCAGAAGATTCTCGATCACCGCGGGATCGTTGCCGCTGATCCCATCGGCGCGCTGGCGCACTTGCAACTGGGCGGAGCGTTCATTTTGGCCGGGGACAAAACCAAGGCCAAGGCCGCCTATCGGGACTTCCTCACCCTTTGGAAAGACGCCGACCCCGACGTCCCCATCCTCAAGCAAGCCCAGACCGAATACGCTAAGCTGCAGTGAACGATAACACCATCGAAAGAGCTCTCAGCCTTAGCTGACCCTTACGCGCTCTCCGACCACACCGCCAGCTCGTTCCCGTTCGGATCGGCGAAATGAAACCGATACCCGCAGGGAAACGAGAACGTGTCTTTCACGATCTTCCCTCCGGCCGACTTCACCCTCGCTTGCGCCGCCCCCAGGTCGCTGGCATAAATCACCAGCAGCAGGCCTCGCGCCGGCGCCGGAATCTCGGTCCAAAAACCGCCTGCCAGGCGTCCATCCTGAAAGCTGGTGTAGTTCGGTCCGTAGTCCTCGAACTTCCATCCAAACGCTGCGCTGTAGAATTGTTTGGTCCCGGCGATGTCGCTCGCCGGAAGCTCAATGTAATCGATTTGGTTTTCGGGTTTGTTTTGACTCGGTTTGTATTCACTCATGGTGTCTCGATCTTAGTCGAGATCACGCCGCCGGGATTGTAGAAAACGGCCAGGCGTGCACTCCGCGAACTCCTGAAACTCCCGAATCAAATGCGCCTGATCGTAGTATCCGCACGACACCGCGAAATCCGCCCAACTGGGCTGAGAGATGCCCTTCGACGCGGTTATTTTCTGCGCCGCCTTCCGAAATCGCAGAATCCGGCTCAAGTATTTCGGCGAAACCCCCGCTCGTTCCATGCACAGTCGCCGGAAATGGCGCACGCTGAGCCCGCTCTGCGCAATCGCCTCGTCTAACGAACTCCCGGCCGAAACCTCGGCCGCTTGAAGTTGCCACAACACCCGCTCGCCGGCATCCGGCGGATTCATTGGCCTCAAGGACAGGTCCATCAGCCGGCCCATCTCTTCCAAACTGTCGGACTCCGACAGACGCTCGAACATCCGCCGCGCCGCTCTGCCTATCAGATCGTCCAGCGGTGTCGTTTCGTCGGTGAGCAGTTCCGCGCCCGGAATGAACGCCGAGGCCATGCCCGGCCGAAACCGGACTCCAAAGTAAGACTGCGCCGCCCGCGCCGGCACCCTCAACGGGCTGGTCATCAAACCCACCGTCGCCAAGCCGTCCGGCTCTCCACCGCTCCGCGAAAACAAAATATCGACGCAGCCGTCGGGCAGCACCAGGTGATCGCCCGGTCCCTCCTGGCTCTGGGACCAGTAGCATTCCACGTAGCGCCGCAGTCGCGCGCTCGGCGGGACTTCTCTGTAGGTAGCCACCACGTCCCTCCAGTTTAGCCCCGCCGCACCGCGTTCGCACCGTTTCTAAGGCTGGTAATTCAGCATCGCCACGGGACTCTTCGAGGTTTTGCCGCTCGTGTCCGTGACAGTAAGCTGAACCAGGTACAATCCTGGTCCGTTTGAAAACTCGACGGTCGCCTGAGGATCGCTCGCCGTCTGCAGCAAAGAAGGTTGTTTGCCGCCCGGCACTGCCGTAAACTCATACCGCAGATTTCCCGACGCGCTCGCCGACCCTCCGCCATCCAGCACCACCGAGGACTGGCTGGTCGTTAAGCTAAGCGGCGATATCACCGCGCTTGGAGCGCTCGTGTTCACGCCGCTCGGCGTCGCGACGTAGGCGTGCAACTCACCGCTGCCAGTCACCGCCAAGCCCACGATCTGTCCGCTGGAATTGATGGAACACGCCAGCAACAGATGCAGCGCGGAGTTTGCGGGAAGCAGCGTGTTGAGGTCGGTCATCACGCCGTTTTGCCGGAGGTACGCGCGCGGATTGAACATTGCGTCCAGCGACGCGCCCACCACATCGCCTGCATCGTTAATGGCGATCGCGATGCTGTTCACGTCGCCTGCAACCGTGCCAAGGTCCTGCATGCCCGTGGCGCTGGTCCACAGGAAGGCGTGAAAGTTTGCGTTGCCCTTCAGGTCTGAATAACCAACTACCTGACCTTGGTTATTTATATCGTAGGCGAGGATTCCGTTCCCCAGACCTGTTCCGCCCAGGTTGCCCAGGTCAGTCACCGTACCTGTTTCCCAGAGCAATGCATGAAGAGGCTGGACACCGAGCAAGCTATTCGTGTTAAAGGCCGCGCAACTGCCCGATGCGCCGACAACCTGTCCGTTGTCATTGATCGCGAGCGCCACTCCCTCCAGGTCTTTAGCGGACGTAGGGAGCTCCTGTATTTCGCCATTTTCCCAAATAACAGGCTTGAACTGGAGCTTTTGCGGAGCCGGACAGGTCGAGTCCTTGGTGGTGTTTTCGGCGAACCCAGCCACCGTGCCGTGCCGGTTGACCTGGAAGGCCGTGCCGTTGCTGCCGCCCAGTGTCGGGAGCGGAATCGTCACGGCGTATTGCCATAGAAAGGGTAGACAGGTCGTACCTTTGGATGGAAGCCCGAGTGCTTTGAAACCGCAAAAATCTTCACCGTTGGGATCTGCGGTGGAAGTTTGAGCGGCTCCCACGGCCTGGCCCCTTTCGTTCGCGCTATGAGCGAAGCTGTTCTGTCCTCCGAGTCCCGGTTGGCCGATATCTCCCCTCAGCCCCTGGTACCAAAGCACCGAGCGCTGGACGCCAGAGAAGGTCGCTGCGCCGCTAACCAAACCATTATTGGTAATGGAAAACGGCTGTCCAGTTGCTCCCACGGCGCCTAGGTCGGTGACGGTATAACTGGGGGTCTGTGCCATTGCAAGCGCGGACAGCAAGCTGCTCGCTGCAAAGAAAGTCAGAATCGATTTCATATGTCCTCCGACCAGCTAGGCGCCGAATGCTTCAGGAAGTGATCACGCAAGGGCTGAAATTTCTTGAGATCAGGCGCGGGGTATAATCCATAGCGATGCAGAACGCGGCACGACCCGGTGAGCCGGCGGTGGGCGACATAAGCACGCTGCTCCGCGCCTGGAGCGACGGAGACCGGAACGCGCTCGAACGGCTGACCCCCATCGTGTACGACGAGCTCCACCGTCTGGCACGCCGCTACATGCGACGGGAGCGCCCCGGCCAGACCCTGCAAACGACGGCTCTGGTCAATGAAGCCTACATGCGCCTGGTGGATTATAAGCGCATGCAGTGGCAGGATCGAGCGCATTTTTTCGCCGTTTCGTCGCAGTTGATGCGGCGCATTCTGGTAGAGCGTGCGCGCAGGCGCAACCTGAAACGCGGGGGCGGCGCGCCGCATGTCACCCTGGACGAGACGGCCATGGTGGGCGGCGATCGGGCTGCGGACCCGGGCGGGAATCTTGTCGCGCTGGATGACGCTCTGAACGCGCTGGCGGTGCTCGATCCACGCAAGGTGCAGGTCGTCGAAATGCGCTTCTTTGGCGGACTCACCCTGGAAGAAACGGCCGAAGTGCTCAAAGTCTCGGCCGTCACCGTGAGGCGGGATTTGCGAACCGCCAAGGCCTGGCTCTTTCGCGAACTGACTGGCGTGACAGACGATGGATTCCGATCGCTGGAAACAAGTCGATAACCTGCTGCACGCCGCCTTGGAGCATCCCACTGCCGAGCGCGCTGAGTTTCTGCGGCAGGCGTGCGCGGGCGACCTAGACCTGGAGCGCGAAGTCCGGTCGCTGCTGGCCTCCGATGAGCAAGTGGGAAGTTTCCTGGATAGTCCGGCGATGGAAGTGGCCGCCCGGGACCTCGGTAGCCAGTCGAGTCCTCAGCGGAGCAACGACGAAAGCAGCGATTTGTCGATCGGCGTCACCGTCTCGCATTACCGTATTGTCGGAAAGCTCGGCGGCGGCGGAATGGGCGTGGTCTACAAGGCTGAAGACCCCCGCCTGCACCGTTTCGTCGCTCTCAAATTCTTGTCGGAGGAACTCGCTCGCGACCCCGGCGCCCTGAACCGTTTCCAACGCGAGGCCCGGGCCGCTTCCGCCTTGAATCACGCCAACATCTGCACTATTCATGACATCGGCGAGCAGGATGGCCGATCCTTCATCGTCATGGAGGCTCTGGACGGAACCACCCTGAAGCATCGTATTGCCGGGCAGGCATTGGAACTCGAAACGCTTCTTCCGTTAGCCATCGAAATCGCCGACGCATTGGATTCCGCTCATGGCGCGGGGATCATCCATCGTGACGTTAAGCCAGCGAACATTTTCGTCACCACCCGGGAACACGCCAAAATCCTCGACTTTGGACTCGCCAAGGCCAGCGCCTTCCCCGCTAGTGGCGCAGCCGCGACGGCACGTCCTACCCTGACCATCGAACCCGAACTGACCAGCGAGGGAAGCGCCCCGGGGACGGTCTCGTACATGTCGCCCGAGCAAGTCCGCGCCAAGCCTTTGGACGCGCGCACGGATTTATTCTCGTTCGGGGTGGTGCTCTATGAAATGGCAACCGGAAAGTTGCCATTTCGCGGGGACAGCACAGGTGCCATTTTTGATTCCATTCTCAACACCGCTCCCGTGCCTCCCGTGCGCCTGAATCCGAACGTGCCGCCGGAATTAGAGCGCATCATCGATAAATGCCTCGAAAAAGATCGCAAGCTGCGCTACCAGAGCGCGTCGGAAATCCGCACCGACCTTCAGCGCCTGAAGCGTGAGACGGATTCGGGCCGGGCAGCAGCCGCAACTAGCGTCACAAGACGATGGAAGGTGATGGCTCCTGCCGCTGCCGCTGTACTGGCGCTGTTCGCCGCGAGCTATTTCTACTTCCATCGCTCCCGGTCACTCGCCGACCAGGACACCGTCGTACTCGCCGATTTCGTCAACAACACGGGCGATCCAATCTTCGATAGTACGCTGCGCCAGGGACTCGCGTTCCAACTGGAGCAATCGCCTTTTCTAAAGATCATGGATGACGAATATGTGGGTCGCGATCTGCGCTTGATGAATTTCCAGCCCGGAACGCGCATTACTCACCAGATCGCTCGTGACATTTGCGTCCGTGACGGAGCCGCTGCCACCATCGACGGCACAATCGCGAGCCTGGGGAAGAATTATGTCATCACGATCGAGGCGGCCACTTGCCCGGATGGCAAGACGCTGGCGCGGCAGCAAGTCCAAGCCGAAGATAAAGAGCACGTGTTGAATGCATTGAGCACGGCCGCCACGGGCATCCGCGGCAAGCTCGGCGAATCCCTGGCCTCGATCCAGAAGCTGAATCGTCCGCTGGAAGAAGCCACCACCGCGTCTCTGGAAGCTCTTCAGAGCTACACCGCGGGTACGTTGGAGCTGGGCTTGGGCCACTTCTTAGCGGCTATACCGTTGTTTAAGCGCGCCACGGAAATCGATCCGAATTTCGCGGAGGCTTATTTCAGGCTCGGCGTCTCGTTCGAAACCGCCGGGGACATGGCGCGCAGCGCCGAATATGCCAGGCAGGCGTTCCGTTTGGTCGACCGGGTTTCCGAGTCCGAGCGGGCCGAGATCACTCCTTATTACTACAGGTCCACCGGCGAGGTGGATAAGGAGATTGACGCCTGGCAAGAGGGTGTTCGCGACTATCCCCGAAACTGGAGTTTCCATAACCAGTTGGGCCTCATCTACGTCGACAACGGGCAATACGAGGAGGGGTTGAAAGAAGCCGAGGAAGGGTCTCGACTGCAGCCCGACTCAGAGGCCCCCTATCGCCGTCAATTGGACGCCTACATCTGCCTGGATCGCCTTCCGGAGGCCAAGCGAGTAGCCGATCAACTGCGGACCCAAAAAATCGGCGGCGCTCGGATTCATCAGCGCTTCCTCGAACTGGCTTATGTCGGGGATGATGCCGCGGCCATCGCTAAGGAGATTCAATGGTTCGCAGGCAAGCCCGAGGAGTACCTTAGCCTCGGCTTGCAAGCAGCCAACCGGAATGTCCATGGCCAGCGCGGTGAGTCGCACAAGTTATACCAGCGAGCCGCGGAGATGGCGCTGCGGCGGGGACTCCGTGCCGTTGCTTCAGAGTTCGAAGAAGCCGATGCGCAAGCCGAAGCGCTGGCGGGCAATTGCCAAACCGCGCGACACCTGGGCCGTCCTGCGTTGGCTTTGGCGTTGTGCGGTGACGCGGCCCAAGCGGAGAAACTCGCCGCGGAGACGACCAAGCTGACTCCCAATGGAACCATCTGGAATGCAGTCCGGCTACCCGCGATTCGAGCTGCGATCGCGCTCAACCGCGATCAACCGGCCGAGAGCGTGGAGCTGCTCGCATCCGCCTCTCCGTACGAACGCTCCTACCTCGAGGCGAGCTACGTCCGTGGATTGGCTTATCTGCGCCTGCACAAAGGCGCGGAGGCGACGGCTGAGTTTCGGAAAATCGTGGATCATAAGGGAGCGAGCTGGGGCGCTACTTGGGTCCACCCCTATTGGGGCCTGTATTATTCGCTGTCCCATTTGGGGCTCGCGCGCGCCTCCTCGCTCGCCGGCGACCCGGCGAACGCCGCAAAAGCCTACCAGGACTTCCTCACGCTCTGGAAGGACGCTGACCCCGACGTCCCGATCCTCAAGCAAGCCCAGGCGGAATACGCCAAGCTGCAGTGAACAATCTTCGCAGTATACTCATTGGCACGTCCGGCCTTTCGGCGGCAGCTTTCGCCGCGCTCCTGTTGACCATTCTGCGTCGTCCTCACGGCTTCGATTTTGCTCCCCGCGACCAAGCCGCGCGTATCTTCTTAATCGGCCTGGCGGCGCAGTGTCTGCATTTCATGGAGGAGTCTGTTACGCGATTCCCCGAACGATTCCCTCCGCTCCTCGGCCTCCCGGCGTGGTCCGCGGATTTCTTCTTAATTTTCAATCTGACCTGGCTGAGCATCTGGATACTCTCCGCGATCGGCTTGCAAAAAGGTTACTGGTTCGCTTTATTTCCGATCTGGTTTTTCGCGATTGCGTCGATCGCGAACGGAATCGCGCACCCGCTGCTCGCGGTTGCCGTACGCGGATATTTCCCGGGCCTGATCACTTCTCCATTGATAGGAGTGCTAGGTGTGTTGCTTTGGCTCAGGCTGCAAGCGCTGACCAGGCCCCCGCCATAGACCTAAGACCTAACCCGCCGACGATTCGCCGTCACCAATACAACGATCCCCGCCACCACCGCAATCCCGCCGTACACCGCCCATCGAATCTGCCCCGTCATGAAACTGCCCGGCAGCACGTTGATCCCCTGCAAGAACCACACGCCGCCAAACAACACCAGCAATCCGCCCAGCACGTTCAGAGCGATTTTCATGTGCCCCTCCGGCAACAATTCTCCCACTTCCGTCCTTTAGCCCATCGACGGCGCGGTCCCGCGACTTTTGAATCGAAAGGAAAATGCTAATATGGCAAACCAAGGGCGCTCGATACCGTGGTCGACATGACCATCTCGCATTACCGTGTGATCGAGAAACTCGGCGGCGGCGGGATGGGCGTGGTGTATAAGGCCGAGGATCTCCGCCTGCATCGGTTCGTCGCGCTTAAATTCCTGCCCGGCGAGTTGGCTCACGACCCCCAGGCGCTAGCGCGTTTCCGGCGCGAGGCGCAGGCCGCATCGGCTCTCAATCATCCCCACATCTGCACCATTTACGATATCGGCGAAGAGAATGGCCGCGCCTTCATCGCCATGGAATATCTGGAAGGCGTCACGCTGAAGCACCGCATCGCGGGAAAACCGCTGGAGACCGAGGTGCTGCTCGAACTGGCGCTGGATATCGCCGATGCGCTGGACGCCGCGCATGCATCCGGCATCATTCATCGCGACATCAAGCCCGCGAATATCTTCGTCACCAAGCGTGGAGATGCCAAGGTCCTGGACTTCGGATTGGCGAAGGTGACCCCGCCGAAAACCACCGAAGCAGCCCAGCCGACGGCGCTGCGGACGGCGACTCTGGGCGAAGACATTACCGGCCCCGGGCTTGCCATGGGCACGGTCGCCTATATGTCGCCCGAGCAGGCTATGGGCAAAGAGCTGGACGCGCGCACGGACTTGTTCTCATTCGGCGCCGTTCTATATGAGATGGCTACTGGAACTCTGCCCTTCCGCGGGGATACTTCAGCGGTGATCTTTCGAGCGATTCTGGATCGCGCCCCAACCGCGCCCTCGCGAATAAATCCCGATACTCCGCCCGAACTGGAGCGCATCATCAACCGGCTTTTGGAAAAGGAGCGCGACCTACGCTATCAGAGCGCCGCGGATCTGCGCAGCGAGCTCAAACGATTGCTGCGCGACACCACGTCGGCCAGGTCGGCGCCCGCGGCTGTGCCATCGACTCCGGCGGTCGCCCGCCGCAAACAGTTGGCCTTGATTGCGGGCGCGTGCGCGCTGGTTCTGGCAGGCGGCTTTGGCATCGGCTGGTGGCTTACCCATCGCACCGAACCGGTGCACCATTCCACGCAACGCCGGCTGACGTCCAACCCCGAGGACGCACCAGTTTTCAGCGCCATCCTCTCCAAGGATGGAAAATATCTGGCTTATCACGATCGTCAAGGCATCCACATACAGGTCACCGCGACTGGCGAAGCCCAAACCGTCGCCCTGCCTCCGGAACTTCAAGGAGCGGATTGGTGGTTCGGAGACTGGTATCCCGATTCGACCGGTTTTGTCGGACGATTCGGCCCCTCCGGGAAGCCGACCAGTTGGTGGTCAATTTCAATATTAGGAGCGCCTCGCAAGATTCTCGACGTAGCTTCAGCCTTAACGCCGGCCATCTCGCCGGATGGCTCCAGGTTCTTGTATCAAAAGCCTGGCTCTCTCGGTAAGGTTGAGATTTGGATGATGGGCTCCCGCGGAGAATCGCCGCACCGGCTGTTAGAGACCACCCCCCAAGCCTCCGTTGAAAACCTGCAATTCGCTCCAGGCGGAAAGCGGATCGCCTACCTTGATCGCACTAAGCAAGGCGATCGAACGGCCACGACAATCGAAAGTTCTGACCTGAACGGGGCACACCCCACCACAATACTCAAGGACTACCTACTGGTTGAATTTCTGTGGCTTCCGCCCGGACGAGTCATTTTTTCTCGACAGGTCGAGGGCGGAACGGGCTTCGCCGAGAATTTGTGGGAACTCAAAGTAGACCCGGCGACCGGGATTCCGACAGGCAAACCTCGCCAGCTCACGGATTGGTCGGGATTCGAGGTGAGCTGGCTCAGCGCCACCACGGATGGCAAACACCTTGCATTCCTGCGCCACAATCGTCGTAATTCCGTCTTGGTTGGGGATCTGGAGAATAACGGAACACGTCTGGCGAATGTCCGGCGATTAAGCCAGGAGGGCTATTCCAATGACCCGTGGGACTGGACCGCGGACTCCAAGAACGTGATCATGACCGCCGAAAGGGCGGGCGATTATGGGATCTATGAGCAACCCACCGATGGAAGCGCACCGAAGCTCTCCTGGCAGTTCCCAAGGGATCAGGATTACGGCATAGTCCGGCGCAGCCCGGACGGAGCCTGGGCAGTGTTTGGAGGTAACCCAAATTCCTCCAGCGGCCCGCCGACCGGTTTCTACCGTGCGCCACTGAGCGGTGGTCCGTCCCAACTCATCTTTGAGCTAAAGAACGCCGGCAGTCTCGGGTGCACGGGTCCGGCCGCCAATTTCTGCGTCTATGATGACAACAGCAACGGCAGGGAGAGAATCTTTGTTGCCTTCGATCCGCTTTCAGGCAAGAAGAGGGAATTGTTTCGCGTCCCGATCGAGCCGGGCGTCTCTCCCGGTTGGGCGCCGTCTCCCGACGGTTCATGGATGGCCGTTCTGAAGGTTAACCCCGAAGGTGGCGAGATTCGCTTCATTCCGCTTCAAGGCGGCAAAACTCGCACATATCCCGTCAGAAACCCCTACCTCTCCATTGTGCTGGATTGGGCATCCGACTCAAAGGGACTATTTATGCTCGCTCGCCAAACCATATTGCATATAGACCTGAATGGAAATGTGCAACTGGTCCAGGCGCCCGCGGATCGTGCTTCGGGGAATTACGGTTACACAATCCCTTCGCCCGATGGCCGCCACCTGGCGATCTTGGCCACAATTGTGGACTCGAACGTTTGGATGATCGACGATTTCTGATCGCAAGAAAAGCCTACGCGCTCTCCGACCACACCGCCAACTCGTTCCCATTTGGATCGGCGAAATGAAACCGATACCCGCCCGGAAACGAGAACGTGTCTTTCACGATCTTCCCTCCCGCCGCCTTGATCCTCGCTTGCGACGCCCCCAGGTCGCTCGCATAAATCACCAGCAGCAGCCCTCGCGCCGGCGCTGGAATCTCGGTCCAAAAACCGCCCGCCAGGCGGCCGTCTTGAAAGCTGGTGTAGTTCGGCCCATAGTCCTCGAACTTCCATCCAAACGCGGCGCTGTAAAATTGTTTCGTCCCCGCGATGTCGGTCGCGGGAAGCTCAATGTAATCGATTTGGTTTTCTGGTTTATTTTCACTCATCGTGTCTCGATCTTAGCCGAGACCGCGCTTCCGGGATTGTAGAAAACGGCCAGGCGTGCGCCAAGCCGGGCCTCGCCAAGCGAGTTGACCTAAGAAAGAAAGCCATGAACGTTACGTGTTCGCGTTGGCAGAACTATATACTAGCTGAAGCGTTCATTCTTGTGTTTGCATTGGTTGCACCGTAGCCTGGTTCATCATTCGTACGCGCGTCGGGAACGCCCAGGCGGAAATCACGTCAAAAAAAGCCGAGATTGAAGTTAAAAGAGCCGAGATCGACGTTCTCCAGCGGCACATGGAGTACCATAAGGATCGGGCCGAGCATTTCAAGGCCCGCATCGACGCGTTTGAACTCCAGCAACTCATAACATCCACAACCGCCAGAGTTTGAAAAGAGTGAGCCGAGCTAAACGAAAGGCTGGCCATCCTTTGTCAAAAACGGCCCGGATGCCTCAATTCTGCCATTGCTGTTAGAAATGAAGAAAGGTAAAGTAGCGCCGTCAATCGTTACCAGCTTCAGATTCGAGCCGATAGGGAACGGGCCGCCCTGTACAGTACCGACGATTCTTTTCATCCCGGGAATGCGGTACTGCCCGTTCGATAGCGTTTGCCCTTGGAGAAACTCTTGATACACGTCAATTTGATAGTCGCCTTCGCCCAGCAATCGGCCGCCAGAGAAGACTTTCCCCGCCCCCGCTAAACTTTTGATTTTTTCCAATTGGAGATCCTCCATACGCCCGAAATGCCCTGCCTCACTGTTTAGCCGTTCTGACGCTCAAACGAGCCATTGAGATCCTGAACGGGTCTGGCTTCCAGCCAACCGCCAAAGATCTTGAGCTAAGAGGAAATAACATACATGCTCTGTCTTCCATTATAGGTGAGGGACTAATTTACGGTGATTGATGTCGTCAATCGCTTGCTCAATGATTAAACGGCGTGGTCGCCGCGCTTCCGGGATTGTAGAAAACGGCCAGGCGTGCAACCCGCGAACTCCTGAAACTCCCGAATGAAGTGCGCTTGATCGTAGTAGCCGCACGCCACCGCGAAATCCGCCCATCCGGCCTGAGTCAAAGAGCTGTGCGCCGCGCCCCGCACCGCCGCTATCTTTTGCACCGCCTTCCGAAATCGCAGAATCCGGCTCAAGTACTTTGGCGAAACGCCCGCTCTTTCCAGGCACAGCCGCCGGAAATGCCGCACGCTGAGCCCGCTTTGCGAGATCACCTCGTCCAAGGAACTGCGGGCGGAACTCCCGGCGGAAACCTCGGCCGATCCAAGTTGCCGCAACACTCGCTCGCCGATATCCGGCGGATCCAGCGGCCTCAACAACCGGTCCATCTGCGCGCCCATCTCTTCCAAGCTGTCCAACTCCGCCAGCCGCTCCAACATCCGCCGCGCCGCGCCGCCCATCAAATCATCCAGCGGTCTCGTCTCATCCTTGAGCAGCTCCGCGCCGGGGATGAACGCCGATGCCATGCCAGGCCGAAACCGGACACCGAAGTATGTCCGCGCTGGCGCCGCCGGCACTATTAAAGGAGTCGTCATCAAACCCACCGTGGCCAAGCCGAGCGGTTCCAGGCCGCTCCGTGAAAACAAGATGTCGACGCAGCCATCCGGCAGCACCAGTTGATCGGCCGTTTCCTCCTGGCTCTGCCACCAGTAGCATTCCACATACCGCCGCAGTCGCGCACTCGGCTGGATCTCTCTGTAAGTGGCCACCACGCCCTCCAGTTTAACCTCGATTCTGAACCGCGCACGTGAGTAAGCGGCGAGCCCTTGTTTCAATGCGCATCATCGCGGTTGGTTGTAAAATATTTACCGGAGTCTGCCCCCACGCAAGAACCCATCGATCCCACCCTGGCCTCCCACCCCAACGAAACCGGCTTGGGACCTACCCAGGCGATCAACCCCGGCGAAACCCCTGGGATACTGATCGGTCGCTATCGGCTGCTGCAGAAAATCGGAGAAGGCGGCATGGGCGAGGTGTGGCTCGCCGAGCAGACCGAGCCGGTCCGCCGCCGCGTGGCGCTCAAACTGGTCAAAGCCGGCATGGACACGCGCGAAGTCGTCGCGCGTTTTGAATCCGAGCGCCAGGCCTTGGCATTGATGGACCACCCCGCCATCGCCAAAGTGTTCGACGCCGGCTCCACTCCCCAGGGCGCGCCGTATTTCGTCATGGAATATGTCGCCGGTGTTCCCATCGTCGACTACTGCGACAATCACAAACTCAGCACCCGCGAACGGCTGCAACTTTTCATGCGCGTCTGCGAAGGAGTCCAGCATGCGCATCAGAAAGCCATCATCCACCGCGACCTGAAACCTTCCAACATCCTCGTCACGGAAGTCGACGGTCACCCGGCGCCCAAGATCATCGATTTTGGAGTCGCCAAGGCGCTCACTCAGAAGCTGAGCGCGGACACCATGTTCACGCGCGTTGGAGCGCTGGTCGGAACTCCGGAGTACATGAGCCCGGAGCAGGCCAGTTCTTCCGGCGAGGATATCGACACGCGCACGGATGTCTATTCGCTCGGTATTATTTTCTACGAATTGCTGGCCGGAGCACCGCCCCTCGAGCTGCGAAAAATCGCGTTCGAGGAATTCCTGCGCCGGCTGCGCGAGGACGACCCGCCCAAGCCGAGTACCAGGATCCGCACGCAGGACCCCGCCACGTCGACGGAATTGGCTCGCAAGCGCCAGAGCGAGCCGCTGGCGTTGGCTAGACAGATGCGCGGCGAGCTGGATTCGATCGCGCTAAAAGCTCTTGAAAAAGATAGAGCCCGCCGCTACGGTTCCCCTTCCGATTTCGCCGCCGACATTGGGCGCTACCTGAAGAACGAGCCGGTCCTCGCAGTCCCTCCTTCCCCCGCGTACCGCGCCCGCAAGTTCGCGCGCCGCTACCGCGTGGCTCTGGTCACCTCGTGCGCCTTCGCCCTGGTGCTGATCGCCGCGGCCGTCATCAGCATCCGGCAGAGCATACGCGCGAACAAAGAAGCGGCCGTCGCCCAAGCGGTGAATGACTTCCTGCAGAACGATCTGCTGGCGCAGGCCAGCGCCGCCAATCAGTCTGGGCCGAGCGCCAAACCCGATCCCGACCTGAAAGTCCGCACCGCGCTCGACCGCGCCGCCCAGCGCATCACCGGAAAGTTCGACCGGCAACCGGAAGTGGAGGCTGCCATTCGCGACACCATCGGGCAGACGTACACCGATCTCGGGCTGTACCCCGAGGCAAGGAAGCAAATCGAGCGGGCGCTGGAACTGGACCGCCGGGTCCTAGGGGCGGACAATCCGCGGACCCTCAAAACCATAAGCCATCTTGAGGGTGTTGCATACTTTCAAGGCAAGTACGCGGAGGCCGAGGCGCTCGACAATCAGACCCTTGAGATCCGGCGTCGCGTGCTCGGCCCGGAACATCCCGACACGCTCGAGTCCATGGGCGCTCTGGCCACCGCCTACTGGGCGGAGGGCAAGTACGCGCAGTCTGAAGCGCTCTTTGGCCGGACCCTCGACCTCCAGCGCCGGGTGTTGGGACCCGAACATCCTGACACGCTGAAGTCCATGAACAATCTGGCACTCGTCTACCGCGGGGAGGCCAAGTACGCGCAGGCTACGGCGCTGGATAGCCAGACCCTCGAGATCCTGCGCCGCGTTCGGGGCACCGAGCATCCCAACACCCTCAAGACCATGAACAATTTGGGCATCGATTACCGGAATCAGGGCAAGTACGCGCAGGCTGAGCAGATCCTCGGGCAGGCCCTGGAAATCGAGCGCCGCGTGATGGGTCCCGAGCATCCTGACACGCTGATGGTCACGAGCAACATGGCCGGTGTCTACGAGTCGGAGAACAAGTACGCGCAGGCTGCGGCGCTCGATAGCCAGATCCTGGAAATCCGCCGGCGCGTGTTGGGTCCCGAGCATCCCAGTACGCTAAATTCGATGACCGGACTAGCGGGTGCTTACTATGGACTGGGCGACTACGCGCAGGCCGAGGCGCTCCACCGCCAGGTTCTGGAGATTCGTCGCCGCGTGTTGGGTGCCGAGCATCCCGACACGTTGTTTTCGATGAACAATCTAGGCGACGCCTATCAGGCCGAGGGCAAGTATGGGCAGGCCGAGGCGCTTCTTGGCAAAACGCTGGAGATCAGGCGCCGTGTATTGGGTCCGGAACATCCCGACACGTTTTACTCGACACTGAGTCTGGGAGTCGCCTACGAAGCGGAAGGGAAGTACGGGCCAGCCGCGGCGCTCTTCAGTCCGGCCCTGGAGTTGAGCCGCCGCGTGTTCGGTCCCGAGGATGAAAACACACTCATCGCCATGGACGATTTAGCCGTGGTCGACGAGGATCTGGGCAAGCAGGCCGAGGCCGATGCACTCTTCGGCCAGGCTCGGGAGGCGAGCCGCCGCGTGCTTGGCCCTGAGAATTCGACCACTCTTTCGATCCTTTCGGATATCGCATCCATGAACCAGCGGCAGGGCAAATTCGAACTGGCGGAAACGTATGCCGCGGAAGTCATGGACCGACGCCGGCACGCCCAGGGCCCGGAACATCCGGACACTATGGATGCGTCGTCCGATTTGGCGCTGGCCTATCAGTCACAGGGCAAGTTTAGTAAAAGCGAGCCCCTCGCGCGCCAGGCCCTGGAGTTCGATCGAGACAAGCGGCCGGACCACTGGCAGCGATTTCGGGCCGAGGCTCTGCTCGGAGCCAGTCTGGCTGGGCAGAAGAAATACTCCGAAGCCGAACCGCTGTTGCTCGAAGGCTATCAGGGGATGCTGGCGCGGAAAGATCGGATGGCTGTGTCGGACCGGTACAATCTGGATCGCGCCCGAGAATGGATCGCCCAACTCTATCAGGCGTGGGGCAAGCCGGCGAAGGCTGCCGAGTGGAGGAAAAACTGAAGCCCGTTCCCCAATTCACCGCGCCTCTTACTCCACCAAATCGAATAGCATACGTTTCCACGCCCATCGGCGCGTCGTTTCGCGCTGCTACTCTCGATCCAAATCCCCAATTCCCAACCCCCAATCGCCAATCCTAAGAAACCCACAGGTAAACACAAAACTAGGCGACTTGCGCCACCTGAGTACTACCCTCTTCGCCGTAACTTCGCCAAATTCGCCAAAAAAATTCGTCACCCGCGTGCCATATCACGCACCACCAGCACCGGCACAAGCTCCCAGGTAACATTGGTCTAAGGAGTGAATATTGTCCCTTGACGACGAGTTGTACGGCCAGCGCATCCAACGCATCGCCGAAATCGAAGCCCTCGGCTTCCAACCCTACGGCCACCGCTTCGATTTCACTCACACCATCCCGCAAATCCTGGCCGAGTACCGTGACAAACCCTCCGAAGCGCTAGACCCGCGCGTTCAAGTCCGCGTCCCGGGCCGCGTCATGACCGTTCGCCGCATGGGCAAGGCCGGCTTCGCGCATCTGTTGCAGAACGGCGAACAGCTCCAGATCTACGTCCGCAAGGACGCCGTTAGCGAGAAGGAATTCGCGCTCTATCAACTCCTCGACTTGGGCGACCTCATCGGCGTAGAAGGCTATCTCTTCCGCACCAAGACGAATGAGCTCAGCATCCACGTCGAACATCTCGATTTCCTGGCCAAAACCATGCACTCCATGCCCGAGAAGTGGCACGGCCTGGAAGACGTCGAGACGCGTTACCGCCAGCGCTATCTCGATCTCATCGCGAACCCGGACGTCCGCAAAGTCTTCCTCACGCGCGCGAAAATCATCGGTTCGCTCCGCCGCCAGCTTGAATCCCGCGGCTTCGTGGAGGTGGAGACGCCCATGCTCCAGCCCATCTACGGCGGCGCCGCGGCGCGGCCTTTTACCACGCATCACAACACTTTCGATATCGATCTTTATCTGCGCATCGCGCCCGAGCTGTACCTGAAGCGCCTGGTGGTCGGCGGTTTGGAGCGCGTCTACGAAATCAACCGCAACTTCCGTAACGAGGGTGTCGACGCGCAGCACAATCCCGAATTCACCATGCTCGAGTTCTATCAGGCTTACACCGACTATCACGGCATGATGGATCTTTCCGCCGAGCTGCTGCGCCAAACCGCCATCGACGCCACCGGCGGCACGGAGGTCGAGTATGAGGGCGCGCGCCTCGACTTCGCCAATATCCGCCGCGTGTCGATGCGCGAAGCCGTCGGCGATCCCACTCTCAAGGGCCCTGCCTTGGTGGAAGCCTTCGAGCTTAACGTCGAACCCACGTTGGTCCAGCCGACCTTCATCTACGATTTTCCCGTCGAAGTGTCGCCGCTCTCCAAAAGCAAGCCCGATGATCCGGACTTCGTCGAGCGCTTCGAGATCTTCATCGCCGGCATGGAAATCGGCAACGCCTTCACGGAATTGAACGATCCCCGCGAGCAGCGCCACCGCTTCGAAATGCAGCTCGCCAATCGTGAGAAAGGCGATGACGAAGCGCATCAGATGGATGAAGATTACGTGCGCGCGCTTTCTTACGGCCTCGCGCCTACCGGCGGCGAAGGCATCGGCATCGATCGCTTGACGATGATCCTGACTAATTCGCGCTCCATTCGCGATGTAATTCTTTTCCCCCTTCTGCGTCCCCTATCATGAGCTCTCGAACCTTCGAGTTCTTCATCGCCAGCCGTTACCTGCGCGCCAAACGCAAGCAGGCGGTCATTTCGGTGATCACCGTCATCTCCATCGCGGGTGTCGCCGCCGGCGTGATGGCGCTGGTCATCGGCATCGCCATCAACAACGGATTTCGCGGCACGCTCCAGCGTAGTTTGCTCGGCGCCACGGCCCACGTGATGGTGCTCGAGAAAGAGCCGAGTGAAGGAATCGCGAACTGGCGGGAACTCGACCCCAAGTTTCGCCGGCTTCCGCACGTCATCAGCGTGGCTCCGAATCTTTATGGCCAGGTCTTGCTCGCAGGGCCGCTGGGCGGACGCCAGTCCGGGGGCGCGGAGATCAAGGGCGTCCCCATCGACAATCCGCCGGACATGCTGAAGCATCTCAAACAGGGCTCATTTGAAAAACTCAAGGACGCCGGCGGCTTTCCGGGAATCATTCTCGGATCGCGCCTCGCGCAAAGTACCGGGATGCTGCTGGGCAGCGTCGTGAATGTATTCAGCCCGCAAGGCTTCACGTTGACGCCGTTCGGTCCGGCCCCGGCGCCGCGAACTCCCTTCCGCGTGATCGGCATCTTTGAATCCGGCTTTTACGAGATCGATTCGTTCTGGGCGTTCACTTCTCTCAGCTCGGCGCAACGGCTCCTCAGCGTTGGAGATGTCGTCAATTCCATCGAGCTGCAACTCGACGATATCTACAAAGCTCCGGAAGTCGCCAAGCTGGCCGATGCGATTGCCGGGCCCAAACTCAACGCCACCACCTGGATGGAACAGTATCACCAGATCCTGGACGCGCTCAGCATGGAGCGCATCGTCACCGCCGTCACCATCGGCCTGATCGAGATCGTGGCCGCGCTGAATATTCTCATCACGCTGATCATGATGGTGATGGAGAAGAACCGCGAGATCGCCGTGCTCATGTCCATGGGCGCGACGCGCCGCCAGATCCGCAAGATTTTCATGCTGCAAGGCGCGCTCATCGGGGTGGTCGGAACCGCCATCGGTCTCGCGCTCGGCTACACGCTCTCCATCCTGGCCGATCATTACCGCTGGCTGCGATTGAACGAGGATGTCTATTCGCTCGCCTACGTTCCCTTCAACCCGCGTTGGCAGGACGCCATCTGGATCGCCGCCGCCGCCATTTTCGTCAGCTTGATCGCGACGTTGTATCCCGCCCGCGCCGCCACCGCGATCGCGCCCGTGGAAGCTTTGCGCTATGAATAGAACTGCACCGTGACACCAGTGTTGCTGCTGGCCCGCGAGTTGGATCTCGGGGGCAGCGAGCGCCAGATGACCGAGATCGCGAAGACGCTGGATCGTTCGCGATTTACGCCGCACGTTGGATGCTTTCGTCCTCGCGGGATGCGCAACGCAGAGCTCGCCGCCGCCGGCGTGCCCATTGTCCATTTTCCGGTCGATTCGTTTCTTTCGTTCGGAGCGCTCTCCGAAGCCTGGACTCTGCGCCGCTATATTCGCCGGCACGGAATCCGGCTGGTGCACGCATTCGACTATCCGCTCACGCTGTTTGCGGTTCCCGTAACGCGCTGGTCGACGCGCGCGGTTGCGGTCTCGAGCCAGCGGTCGCACCGTTCGTTGATACCGCGGAAATATCGGCGCTGGATTCGAATGACTGATCGCGTTGCGGACGCAATCGTGGTGAATTGCGAATTCGTCCGGCGGCATTTGGAGACCGATGAAGGCGTCCCTTCCGACCGAATCCGGCTCTGCTATAACGGCGTGGATCTGGACGAATTTCAGCCCTCCGCGGAGGCCCACGACGACGTCACCATCGGCGTCGTGTGCGCGCTGCGGCCGGAGAAGGATCTGGGAACCTTGATTGAAGCATTCGCCCGCATCAATCGCGTGGGAGTTAAGTTGGCGATCGTTGGGAGCGGATCGATGCTGGATCAACTGCGAGCGCAAGCCGAGGCGAGGGGCCTCGCGCCCGATTGTATCTTCACGCCAGCGACCGCGAATGCGGCCGAGAGCCTGCGCGTGATCGATATTTTTGTTCTGCCGTCGCGATCCGAGGCGTTGTCCAATTCGCTGCTCGAAGCCATGGCCTGCGGCTGTTGTCCGGTGGCTTCCAGGGTCGGCGGCAATATTGAATTGATTCGCCACGGCGAAAACGGAATGCTCTTCGACGCCGGCAACGTCGATCAGCTCAGCGGCATCCTCAATGTGCTGGTGGAACAGAGCGAACTGCGGCGGCAGTTGGCCGTGAAGGCCCGCTCGGTCGCCGAGCAATTCTCGATCGCGGCGTCCGCGCGCCGAATGGAGGCCATCTATACGGAATTGATTCGATAAAGCGCAATCCATTGCGGCCCGATTTCAGGCCACGCGTATTTCTTGCACTCCGCGCGGGCGTTTCTGGCCAGGCGCGCAGCCAGTCCCGGTTCTTCCAGCAGGCGTAGCGCGCAGGCGGCCATGGCCTGGTGATCGTTCGGCGGAAACAGCAATCCGGTTTGGCGATCTTCGACGATGTCAGGAATGCCGCCGGCGTTGCTCGAGACAATTGGCAGCCCGGCGGCAAAGCACTCCAGCAGCGAGAGCGGCATGTTGTCGGCGTTCGGGCTCATCAGATAAATGTCGGTGGAATCGTACAGCGCGGCCATCTGCCCGCGTGAAACAGAACCGACGAATCGCGTTTGGTGCAATCCGAGCGACCGAGCGAGGATTTCCAGTTCGTCCTTCAGCGGTCCGGAGTGCGCGACGGTCAAGCGGGCCTCGGGATGGCGCTGTTGAATGAGGGCAAAAGCTCGCAGCGTGCAGGCCGGATTATACTCGGGCGCGAGTCCGCGATTGTGAAGAAAAATAGGGTGAGGCCGGCGGCGCTCGCGATAGGGCAGGGAAGCTGGTTCGGCGACGTTGTGGATGCGCGTGGCTTCGAATCCCAAGCGCGCGAAAACATCCACGAGATAGTCCGAGGGCACGACGATTGTGTCGGCGAGTCGCATCAAGCGGCGCGCCATGGGCCAGTGCGTCAGATGATCTTCGGCGCGGCCGTCGTGATAGTTGAGGATGGTTTTCTTCCCGAGCAGCCGCCCCAGCAGCAGAGCGGGAGCGGGGGCGAGATAGAAGGCGAAATATCCGGGCGTGAAAATGTGCAAAACATCGGCTCGGCCTATGTTGGCCGCCAGCCGCGCGAGATAAAGAACGAGAGTAATCAGCGTTCGCACGTACTTCATGCTCAGCGCCCAGTGCAGCCGGGGATTGACCAGCCCGGGATCGACCGGGAGAAATTGAACTTGAACGGAGGGTTCATTTGCCAGGCATCGCAGCAGTTGGCTCGCCTGAATGGATTGACCGCCGATGATGCTGAGCGATGGCGCAATCAGCAGGACGCTGACGTGGCGAGTTTCGTGGCTCACCTTCGCCAAAACAGCGGGTTTCGTTTTCAGCATCGCGCTACCACTGCTGCTTGTCCGCCGCCTGGACCGCGAGCAGTACGGGCTGTTCAAGCAAGCCTTTCTGGTGGTCACGACGGCTATGACCGTGCTGCCGCTGGGCGTTCCCATGAGCGCGTTCTATTTCCTGCCGCGCGAACCAACGCGCCGCCGCGAAACTGTTTTGAACATTGTGCTGTTCCATGCCGCGGTGGGCGCGCTGGCCTGTGGCGTCCTGGTTCTGTATCCCTCCATTCTCACGGCGGTCTTTCATGGCCCTCAGCTCGCGCCGTATTCGGCTTGGATCGGCGTCACGATTCTGTTCTGGATCACGGGAGCTTTCCTCGACATGGTCCCGATTGCCAACGATGAGGTTCGGCTGGCGTCGGCGTTCATCATCGGAATTCAGGCGTCGCGCGCGCTGATCTTTGTGGGAGCGGTCCTGTTGTTCGGAACGCTGCGCTCGCTGCTCGCGGCCGCGATCCTGCATGGCGTAATCCAGACCATCGTGCTGTTCTGTTACCTGGAGTCGCGCTTTGCGGGATTCTGGCGCGCCTTTGATTGGAAAATGCTTCGCGAGCAATTGTCTTATGCGATTCCGCTCGGCGCAGCCGGCATTCTGATGATCGTGCAAACAGATCTGCACAACTATTTCGTGTCCAATCATTTTGGCCCCGCGCTGTTCGCCGTCTACTCGCTCGGAACGCTCCAATTGCCGCTGATGGGATTGATTCAGGAAGCGACCAATTCGGTGCTGATCGCACGCGTCAGCATTTTGCAGAAACGCGGCGAACATCGCGAGATCGTTGTGTTGCTGGCGCGGGCGGCACGCAAGCTCGCTGCGGTCTACTTCCCGGTCTACGTGTTTCTCATGGTGGCGGGACGCGAGTTCATCCGGGTTTTGTTCACTGCGCGCTTCGCCGATAGCTGGCCGATTTTCGCGGTGAATCTCACGCTGCTGCCGCTGGGCATTGTCCTGCTCGATCCGCTGTTCCGTGCGTACCAGCTTGAACGGTATTTCCTGTTGCGGCTTCGTCTGGTATTGGCCGCGGTATTGATTGTGACGCTCTGGTTGTTCACCGCGCGGCTGGGATTGTTGGGTGTGATCGCGATGGTGATCGCGACGGCTGCACTCGAGAGGTCGGTGATGGCGGTACATTTCGCGCGGCTCCTGGGCGTCACATCGCGCGATTTGGTTTTGCTGCGCGATGTCGGCAAACTGGCTGTCGCGGCGCTGTCCGCGGGCGTGGTTGCGGCCCTGATCCGGTGGTTTCTGGTTCGTGAGAGCGCTCTTGTTGTTCTGGCAGGATGCGGCGCTGCGTTCGCCGTCGTCTATCTGCCCTTGGCGAGTTGGGCTAATTCGGCGGGAGTGAGCTCGCGATACTGGCCGATAGGAAGATCGCCGATGCGCAAACTGCCGATGGCGATGCGAACCAGCTTCAACACCTTGCTTCCAATCGCCTCGATCATCCGGCGGACCTGCCGGTTGCGTCCCTCGTGAATGGTGATCTCGATGAAGGAATACTTGGCCGAATCGCGCACGCGTTTCACTTGTGCGGGCGCGGTAGGCCCGTCGCTCAGCATTACTCCATTGCGGAGTTGTTGAAGCTGCTGGTCGCCGAGCAGAGTGGAAGCCTTGACGAGATACGTTTTGGGGATCTTGTAATCGGGATTGGTCACTCGTTCGGCAAACTGCGTGTCGCTCGAGAGCAGCAGCAATCCGCTGGTGTCCTGGTCGAGCCGGCCCACGGGAACCACCCAGCGTCCGGTGCCTTGGATGAGATCGTAAACCGTCGGCCGTCCCTCGGGATCCTTGAATGTTGTAATGTAGCCGGTGGGCTTGTAGAGCAGCAGGTAAATCTTTTTGCGCGCCTGCACCGGCAGATCGTCCAAGGTGACTTTGTCGCGCCCGAGATCCACCCAATGATCGGGCGTCTGGATCAGCTTTCCATTCACTTTGACGCGCCCGGCAGCGATCCATTTGCGCGCTTCGGTGCGCGATCCCAAGCCGGCCTTCGACAGCACGCGTTCGAGCGTTTTCAGCGGGCGCTTGCCGGGCCCGGGCTTCTTCACGCCAATACACTAGCATGCGGTGTAGTTCGGAATCGGGCAGGTTTTTCTCGCAGTGGTGTAGCCTGGAAGGGCCGAGCTCCATTGCGGAAAGTTACGTTGGTCCGGGGCGCGCGCCAATTGCTTACGTTGCGCGGGCCGAGCGGTCCCCGGCGCGGGACCGATCTTCGCAACCTTGGAATCATTCAAGACGGCGCGGTACTGATCGCGGACGGGTTGATCCGCGAGGTGGGCCCGAGCCGGCGGCTGGAGAATCTCGCGCTGGCGCGCGGAGCCGAAGAGATCGACGCCAGCGGACGCGTCGTCATGCCGGGCTTCGTGGATAGCCACGCGCACCTGGCGGGCGGACCGGCGCGCGTTACCGACTACGAGATGCGCATCGGCGGCGCCACCGAGGAGCAGATCACGCATGCCGGCGGGGGTCCGCTGGCGGCGGCGCGGGCCATTCACGAACTCTCGCCGCGAGCGCTGGAGACGCTGGCATTGCGTGCCTTGGAGGAAGCCGTGCGGCATGGAACCACGGCGCTGGAGGCGAAATCGGGCTTGG
>Ga0302324_100004822_pt1 | contig 29743 bp, 31 predicted proteins | sample Palsa_T0_1_FD_201949 | JGI IMG/M metagenome (GOLD analysis project Ga0302324, IMG submission 201949) | Peat permafrost microbial communities from Stordalen Mire near Abisko, Sweden - Palsa_T0_1 | ecosystem: Environmental > Terrestrial > Soil > Palsa > Peat permafrost | place: Sweden: Abisko...
AAAAGACGCCGTCCGGATGGGCCTTCGCGAAGTCGACGTAGGACGCGTAGCGGCGCGGCATGCCCTCGAGCCCAAGCCAATGCATCGGTAAGAACGTTCCGTTGAGGCCGATGAAGAACAGCCAGAAACCCAGCTGACCTAGCCGTTCGCTCAGCATCCGGCCCGTTGCCTTCGGGTACCAGTAGGGGATCGCCGCCAGGAAGCCCATGACGGCTCCGCCCGCCACCACGTAGTGGAAATGCGCCACGACGAAGTACGTCCCGTGCTCGTGGAGATCGACCGGCACCGACGCCAAGAAGATGCCGGTGACTCCTCCGAAGCTGAACGTGATGAGGAAGCCAAGCGCATAGAGCATGGCCGTCGTGAAGTGGATCCGGCCGCCCCAAAGGGTCGCCATCCACGAGAAGATCTTGATTCCCGTCGGTACGCCGATCGCGTAGGTCAAGATCATGAACGGTATCTGCAGCCAGGGAGCGAGGCCGCTCGGGAACATGTGATGCGCCCAGACCGTAAAGCCCAAGATCGCGATCGCCATCGATGAGAACGCGATCATTTTATAACCGAAGATCGGCTTGCGCGAGAACGTCGAAAGCACTTCCGACATCACGCCGAACGCCGGCAGAATGAAGATATAGACCGCCGGGTGCGAGTAGAACCAAAACATGTGTTCGTACAGGACGGCACTGCCGCCGCGTGCGGGGTCGAAGAAGGGCACGTTGAAAACGTGTTCCAGGAAGAGGGCACCGACGGCGGCCGAAAGCGCGACGGTCGCGACCATGTTCATCAGCGCGGTCGCAAAGGTGGCCCACACGAAGAGCGGCATCCGGGTCCAGGTCATCCCGGGGGCGCGCATTTTAATGATGGTGACCATGAAGTTCAGCCCGGTCATCGTCGAGCTGATCCCGACCGTGAAGATCGACAGGCACCACAGCGCGCCGGCCGTTCCGTCCGCGAGCGAGATCGGCGGATACTCCGTCCAGCCGGCATGCGGCCCACCGAAAAGCAACGAGCTGAAAAGGATCAAAGCAGCGATGGGCACGATCCAAAAGCTGATCATGTTGAGCCAGGGAAACGCCACGTCGCGCGCGCCGATCTGAAGCGGCATCACGAAGTTGCCGAGCGCCCCGGTCACCAGCGGAATGAGCACGAGCCAAACCATTGCCGTGCCGTGCATCGTGAACATCACGTTGTACGCCTGGTGGCTCATGATCGCGCCCTTGGGGTCGGTCAGCTGGAGCCTTACGAGCTCCGCAAACGAACCCGCGATCAGCATGATGAGCAATCCGGTGAAGAAGTATTGGAACCCGATCACCTTGTGATCGAGAGAAAAGACGTATTTTCGGACGAAGCCTTCGGCCGGCGGGTGGATGTGGTCCGCAACGTCGTGGCTATCGTGCGTACTCGTTCCGGCGTGCATGCTGCGATCTCTCTTCGGCTGGGCGCTTGAAGCTACTTGAGGCTGGCGAGGTAAGCGACGAGGTCGGCGATGTTCTTATCGGAAAGCCCGTTGGCTTGCCGGTTGGGCATCGCGCCGATCGGCCCGGTGTAACCGTTCTGCAGGATGGCTGCGATGTGCTCGGGCGTCGGCGTCTTGCCCGTCACCAGGTTCGGGTGCGCGGGGTCGTCCGTGATATGGAGCAGACCCGGGCCGACGAGCTTTTGGTCGAAGGGTGCTATCTGGTGGCAGGCGGTGCACTTTTGGGCGAACAGCGCCTTGCCCGCAACGGGGTCGCCGCCGGCCACGCTTACTGCGCCGCCGCCCGCGGCGGCCGCCTTCTTCTCGCTGTCGAGCCACTTGTTGAAGGCGGCGACGGGTTCGATCACGAGCGCGCCCTGCATCAGGCTATGATCGACTCCGCAAAACTCGGAGCACGCGATGTCGTACGTGCCGGTGCGCAGCGGGGTGAAGTTGAGGTTTTGTACGAGTCCGGGCACGCCGGCCGCCTTGAGACGGATCTCAGGAACCCAGAACTGGTGAATCACGTCGGCCGAGGTGATCAGCAACCGCACGGGCACGCCCACCGGTAGATGCATCGGTTCGGTCTTCGAATACACCGAGGTCTTCAGCCCGGGGTAGCGGTATTCGAAATAAAACTGGTGGCCGATGACCTCAGCCGTGAGGGCGGGCGCCGCCGTGCCGAACTGAATCTTGTACCAGACGGCGATGCTGAGCCCGGTGAGCAGTACGAGCAAAAGCGATGGAATCACCGTCCACCACAGCTCGAGAGCGGGTGCGTCGTGGATGGGGACGCCCACCATATCCGGCGGGTCGCTCTTGCGCGCGCGGAAGACGACCGAGAAATAGATCACGTAGCCGGCGACAAAAATCATAATCGCGTTTCCGAACACCGCCATGAACTTGAAAAGCCCGTCGATGTCGGAGGCCCGATCGGCCACAGGTTGCGACGCGCCCGGCAGCAGCCAGTCGAGCGAGCCGAAGAGGAAGTACACGGCGCTGACGATGCTGAGCAGGGCCAGCACCGCGGTCACGGGCCAAAAGCCGGGCCCGAGTCCTTTGAAGCGAACGATTTTCGGGTTCGGAATGCTGCCCTGAGCCAAAGTTACCTATCTCCCGCGTATCGGCGCGTCATTGGCGCCGACGCGACGTCTCCCTTTACCCGGACTTGCAACGCCGAACGAGCGGGAAGCTGCACCCGGGCCGCACGGGGATACGCCCGCAAACAGCCATCCCCTTCGTGGCCGGCAACGCGCAATGGCCGTGCGGCCGGGCGTTTCCTCGATGGCCTGGGCGGGAAAACGCATTTAGGGACGGCGCCCAAACCTTGGAGGAAGCACGATGATGCCAATGACCGATCGCGATTCTGCAGCCGAACTTGCACGCCGGATCGAAGCCAGTCTCACCGATCCGTCCAAAGCGGACGAGGCCGGCCGGCCGCCGTCCGACAAACCCCCTGCGTTCGCGGACGCGCTGATGTCCGAAGAGCCTGGCTCGATCGAAAAAACCGTCGACTTGAACTCGGCCGATTGCCGGCTCATCGCGCGGGCGTTGCAGTATTACGCCGCGCGCTCAGCTTGATGTATTGATTGCCGAACGCCGCTCTCGCGCCCGCGGAGCCAGCGCAAAGGTGCCGAATACCGTCGCGAACGCTATGAGGGCGAACGCGAAATACGCATTGCGATAGCCGGCGACGTCGCCGATGTCGGCGCCCACGATGCCGCCCGCCAGCGATCCGCCGAAGATCTGTCCGACGATCAAGAAGACGCTCAGCAGGCCGACGGCCGTACCGCGCATCTCGGCCGGGGCTTCGTTAGAGACGATATAGCGCGTCGGCGCCCCGAGCAGCGCGCCGAAGCCACTTCCGGCGATCGCGATTCCAACGATCGCCATCGGAAGCAGGGCCAGCGATGCGCCGAACAGCGCGAGGCCCACGGCCGTGAGGCTCGCTCCGATCCCCAGGACCGCCCGGCTTCCGAACGCGTCGAGGGCACGTCCCGCCAGGGGGATGACCGCGACGAACGCGATCGCACCGACGGCAGCGATCGCGCCCGCGGCCGCGTACGAAATGCGGTCCGCGGCGACAAGCGCGGCCGGCACGAAGAAGAGCGCACCTTCCAGTAAGCCGATGGCAACCTCGAGGGCGTAGGTCAGCCTTAATTGGCGCGACGCGAACAGGCCGGGCGCGATCACGGGTTGCGGCGCGCGCCGTTCGATCGGAACGAGCAACGCAAACGACGCGGCCGCGACCAAGAGCCCGAGGATCACCGTGCCGTTGCCGAGCGTCGCCGAGCGCGTATCCAAGCGCGTCAGACCGACCATCACACCGAGCAGGCCAAGCGCGAGGGCGAGTATGCCGGCGAGATCGAGTGGTCCGCGCGCGCGCGCCGCACGAGAAGGCAGATAACGGCTCGCGAGCCAGATGACGGCAAACGCCAACGGGATGTTGGCCGCGAAGATCCAGCGCCACGAAAAGAAATGGGTCAGGATGCCGCCGACGTTCGGTCCGATAATGGCAGCTAAACCCCAGACGGCGCCCAGCAAGCCGAGCGCCGAGCCGCGGCGCTCGAGCGGAACCTTGTCGGCGATTGCGGCCGTCGCGACCGGAAAGATCCCGCCCGAACCCGCCGCCTGCACCGCGCGCGCGATCAGAAAGATGGGGAATGTCGGCGACACGATCGCAAGGACGCTGCCGGCGGCGAAGATCGCCACGCACAACGCATAGATCGTGCGCCGTCCGTAACTGTCTGAGAGCTTGGTCATCACCGGAATGCTCACGACGTTGGCAAACAAATAGAGCGTGAAGGTCCAGGCCACATCGCGCGGTGCAACGCCGAAGCCCTTCGCGATGGCGGGCAGTGCCGGTGAAAGCACGCCGAGATCCAGCGCGCCGGCAAATACGCCGAGGGCCAAGGTCAAGAGCAGCGGAAGGTTGCTGCGATCCAAGCGGTGACCCGCCAGTTGCGCCGCGTCCCCTTCGTTAGCCGCGCGGGGCGCGTCGTGGATGGTCAACGAGCGATGATGCGGTCGACGACCATCGCGGCGCACATCAGCGCCAAATACAGCAGCGAGTACTTAAAGAGCACGCGCGCCAACGGCTTGGTCGGTCCATGCAGTATCTTCCACGCGTCGAAGATGAAGAGTGCGCCGAGCAGCGCGGCAGGCACGAAGTACCACCAGCCCATCACGCCGAGCGGCGTCAGGGCAAGGGAAACGGCCACGAGGATCACCGAGTACGCGAAGATCGCGCGCTTGGTGTGCGCCGCGCCGCGGACGTTCGGAAGCATCGGGATGCCGGCTTTGTGGTAGTCGGTGTCGGCCATCAAGGCCAGAGCCCAGAAGTGCGGCGGCGTCCATAAAAAGATGAGAGCAAACAGACCAAGGGCCGGAGCGCCGACGGTATGGGTCACCGCAGCCCACCCGACAAGCGGCGGAACGGCGCCCGCCGCGCCGCCGATGACGATGTTCATGGTGGTCGTTCGCTTGAGCCACAGCGTGTAGATCGCGACGTAATAGAGATTGCCGGCCAGCGAAAGCCAAGCGGCCAAGGGGTTGGCCAAAACGAAAAGCACTGCGAACCCTGCCACGCCCATAAGCGACGCGAACAACAGCGCATCCCGCGGCGCGATGCGCCCGGTCGCAAGCGGCCGCATCGCCGTCCGCGTCATCAGACGGTCGATATCGCGGTCGAAGAAGCAGTTGAACGCCCCGGCCGATCCGGCGGCCAGCGCTCCTCCGCCGAGCGTCGCGAGCGTTAAGCCGGCGGGCGGAAGTCCGTGCGCCGCCATGATCATTGCGGCCGCCGTCGTCACCAACAGCAACGCGATGATGCGTGGCTTGGCGAGGTCGCAGTAGTCGACGAACCGGCCACGCGCTCCGGAGCGAAGCGCCGGCGAGCGGCCCTCGAGGCGCGAGAGCGTCGAGCTCATCGAGGCGGCAACACGAAACGAGCGCCTACGTGCGTTCGGGAATGGAAAACCTTCACGAGAAGGCCAGTGTAGAGGCGCACCACGACGACAACAACGACAATTGCCTTCGGGGGCTCAGGTGGATCGCCTTCGTTGCCCCGGCGTGGATGGGGCCAAAGTAGCCGGGGCGAAGGCGCAACCCAATGAACAGGCTTGCCGCCCTGGCGGTGCTCGGGCTGCTGCTAGCCGGCTGCCGCGAAGTCCGCGTCAAGACCTACTCCACCGGCATGACGTCGGTGAGCGGCGGCAATCAAATCGCGGTCGTCCGCAACGGACACGATTTAGGGGAGTTGGGAATCCGAGCGCCCGTCCGTTTCAATCACGAGTTCGGCGTCCTGCTCGTCATGGGGCCGCACACGGATACCGGCTGGCGGCAAGTCATCGAGTCGATTCGCGCCAACGATCAACGGGTGCGTATCGTTGCCTACGAGCGAGCGCCTGCCGACGGCGGCGAGCCGGTCGCTCCGTACCGCACGTACACGCTATGGATCATCCCAAATTCGGTGTACCGCATCGGTTCGGTCCTCGACGTCGTCACACCGGGAGGCGAGCCGATTGCCTCGACGGTCCTGCGATAACCAGCCCTAGCGGGAGGAGAATGGACACGCACATCGCTCTGCTCGAAACGCAGGTGACGCGTCTTGGGATCGTGCTCGAACCGAGCGGCGATCCGGCAGAGGCTGCCGGAGTCCTCAACCCGGGAGCGACCCGGGCTCGCGACGGCACGTTACTGCTCTACCCGCGCGAGGTCGCGGCGGGAAACGTGTCGCGCATCGGCCTGGCAGCCCAGTCCGAAGGTGACGGTGAGCTCCGCTTCATCCGCGCCGGCGTCGCCCTCGAGCCGGCCGAACCCTACGAATTGCGCAGCACCCCGGGAGGCTTCGGCTGCGAAGATCCGCGGGTGACTTTTGTCCCGCTGATCGACGCGTACGTGATGGCCTACACGGCCTTTGGACCGGATGGGCCGCGCATCGCCTTGGCGCTTTCCGAGGATGGCTACGCCTGGCGGCGGCTCGGCCTGGCCGACTTTTCGGCTGCCGGCCTGCCTCGCGGCGACGACAAGGATGCGGCTTTTTTTCCGGAACCGGTCATCTCGCCGGCCGGCGTGACGAGCCTAGCCTTTTATCACCGCCCGATGACTCACATCTCGGCGGTCGATGGGCATGCCGCCGTGCCGTTGATCCTGAGCATGCCGGCGCGCGAGCGCGAGTTGGTCCGCATCGCCTACGTGCCCCTCGAACCGGTCCTGGCCGACCCTGCGAACATCGTGAAAGTTGCCGAGAGCGTCCCCGTGCTCGAGCCCGCCAGCCGCTGGGGCCGCGTTAAGAACGGCGCCGGCACACCGCCCGTGCGCATCGAGGAGGGTTGGATGTCGCTCTTCCACGGCGTCGACGCCGAGTTCGACGCCGGAAGCCGGTTCACGGGCCTGCGATACAGCGCGGGGATCGTGATTCACGACGCCGAGCGTCCCCACGTCGTGCTCTATCGCTCGCCCGAGCCCATCCTCGTTCCCGAGCGCGACGAGGAGCGCCGGGGGGTCGTCAGCGACATCGTGTTTCCGACCGGAATCGACGTCGCGTCCAAAGCGCGCAGCTACGACGTCTACTATGGAATGGCCGACGCCCGCATCGGCCGGGCACGCCTCGCACTCGGGGCGTCCGCGCTTGAAGCAAGCGACGCCCAGGAGAGCGCCGCGTAGGAGGCGCGGAATGCTGCGCTACTACGCGATCGCCACCGTCCTGGTGCTCGGAGCACTCGCCCTCGGGCTGGTCTTCCTCCACCGTGGGCCTGCTCTGCAGGTGGCGTCGGTCGATTCGACCGGTTCGCCGAGCGCAGCCAGGCCGCCCGTTGAGGCGACCTTCAGCCCCTCGGGCGTGAAGGGGACCGCTCCTTGGGCGCTTTCGGCTTTGACCGAGTGCTTCCATCAGCAGTTCGAGGCACACGGATCAGATGCTTACGTTCGAGCGCTGGTGCCGCGTGGGGCGCGTGAGGTCACGGCCGACGTCGACGTGACGGTCGCCGACTGCCGCCTGTCGATCTATGCCGACGCGGCGGAAGTCGAGCGCCGCGACGACCGGCTCTTCATCCCGCCGGATGCTCACTTCTATACGACGCCGAGCGGCGCGCTCGTCCTCGTGCAGCGCGCCCCCACCCACGCCTCGCTGCGGGTGTACCGCCCTGCGAACGGCGCCAAGATGAAGTTTGAGCGCGTTTTCGGAACCCCTGAGCCGGCGTGGTGTTTTCAGGCTCGGAGAGCATGCACACCAAGGACCACGAACTGAGCGACGCGGTCGAGCGCCGCCGCACGTTTGCCATCATCTCGCACCCCGACGCCGGTAAGACCACCCTCACCGAGAAGCTGCTGCTTTACGGCGGGGCGATTGCCACGGCCGGACAAGTTGCCGCCCGGCGCCGGGCCCGATCGGCGACCTCCGACTGGATGGCGCTCGAGCGCGAGCGCGGCATCTCGATCACGTCGACGGTCCTCCAGTTTCCCTACGCGGGCCACACGCTCAACCTTCTCGACACGCCGGGGCACCAAGACTTCGGCGAGGACACCTACCGTACGCTGCTGGCCGCCGACAGCGCGGTCATGCTGATCGACGCGGCCAAAGGCGTCGAGCCACGCACGGAAAAGTTGTTTGCGATCTGCCGCGATCGCCACATTCCGCTGTTTACCTTTATCAACAAGATGGATCGTCCCAGCCGCGATCCGCTCGAGCTGCTCGACGAAATCGAACGGCTTTTCGGATTGCGGACGTGCCCGATTAACTGGCCGATCGGCGACGGGCCTGGGTTTCGCGGGGTCTACGATCGCCGCTCTCACGAGGTCCATCTGTTCGAACGGACCGAGCATGGAGCCAAACGCGCGCCGGTGCGCGTGACCGACATCGGCGACCCGGCGCTTGCGGCGTTGACCGACGCGCAGACCTACGCCCATTTTCGCGAGGCACTCGAGCTGATCGAGGGCACCGTCGCGCCGCTCGATCCGGCGGCGCTCGCGCGCGGCGAGGTCACGCCGGTCTTCTTCGGCAGCGCCGTTACCAACTTCGGGGTGCAGCTCTTCCTCGACGGCTTCTTGACGATGGCGCCCCCGCCGGCCGCGCGCTTTGCCATCCGAACGGGCGGGGCCGAAGCGCTGCCCGTTTTGCCCGACGGCGATCAATTCTCGGGCTTCATCTTCAAGATCCAGGCCAACATGGACCCGCGCCACCGCGACCGCGTTGCATTCCTGCGGGTCTGCAGCGGCAAGTTCGAGCGGGACATGACCGTTCGCAACGTGCGCAGCGGGAAAGACGTGCGCCTGACGCGCGCCATGCGGCTGTTTGCGAGCGACCGTGAGGTCGTCGACGAAGCCTATGCTGGAGACGTCGTCGGGCTCATCAATCCCGGAACGTTCGCGATCGGCGACACGCTGTGCGCGGGGACGCCCGCCTTTGCGTTCGATCCGATACCCTCGTTCGAGCCCGAGTATTTCGCAAGCGTCCGCAGTCTCGATTCGAGCACCTATAAGTCGTTCCAAAAAGGCGTGGCACAGCTTGCGGAAGAGGGCGCCGTGCAAGTCTTCTATCCGCCCGGCAACCTGCGCATCGAGCCGGTGTTCGCGGCCGTCGGGGAGCTGCAGTTCGAGGTCGCGCGCTACCGCCTCGAGGCGGAGTACAACGTGAAGGCTCAGTTCACGCGTTTGCCGTTCACCCTCGCTCGGCGCGTCAGCGGCGGCGTCGCGGAGGCGGCCCCGAGTAACTGGCCCAGCAGTGCGAAACTCGTCGAGGACAGCAAGGGTAGACCGATCGTGCTTTTCGAGAGCGAGTGGAGTTTGCGGTTGGCGCAGGAGTGGAACGCCTCGCTGCACTTTGCTCCATTCGCAGAAGCCGCTTGACGATGGAGGTTGGAAAGAACGTGCGCATCGGTCTGCTGACGGCAACGCTCGCGCTAGCGGCGTGTGCGGGAGAGAACCACAACGAGCAACTCGCCGATCGCGTGACGATGGCGATCGTTGCCAACGACATGCGCCCGGTGGAACCCGATTTCAACGCTCTGGCGCGGCCGGGGCTCGAAAACCGGGCCAAGGTCGGCCGCCTTTCCGACGATCTCAACGCCCTCGGGAAGTTCAAGCGCACGCATGAGACGACGCCCAAAGATGCCCCGCCGCTGCGCCACACGTTCGATGCCGACTTCGAGAAAGGCGCGTGGGTCGAGGACCTAACCTTCGATACCGACGGAAAAATCGCGTCGTTTCACGTCCATCCGCCGGCTGCGATTACGCAGTAGTCCGGGCACGGGCCGTTACGAGCGGCCGTGTTTGACGCTGGAGAGGTTGGACGCCACGCCGCGGTAGAGGTGGCGCATAACGTCGACGAGCAGGCTGCCGACGCGAAAAACGCCGTCGCCCGAGATCGTGATGGCTTCCCATTCGGTGCCCTCGTGCCGGTGAACCAGCGCGTAGGTATCGTCGCCGAGGACGTAGACTGCCAGCTCGTTCGATTCAGCCAGGCACGGCGAATCGGCGAGCGAGGCGGGATCGACTTTGGTTAGGAGCTTCATCCGGTTCGCAACCTTTCTAGCGGTTAGCGCCATGAACTTCGATGGCGGCTTCTGCGAACCCGGCGTTCTTTCGTATCGCGACGCTCACTCTCGGTCGGGCGGGAGATCCGAAGGCGACATCGAGAGAAACTGCTCGGCGCCAACGGCGGTTGTGACCGGGCTGAACGGTTGCGGGGCTTGGGTAAAGTCGAAGCAGTCGGCGAGGTCGTCGGCACGCACGTCGGTCGTGCCGAGGGTGGGCAGAGCAAAAAGCTTCTCCGTGAATTTGAGCAGGCTGCCGAACTCGTGCTGTCGATGCGAGACGTAGCCGCGTCTGGCGTACGGGCTGACGACGATCATCGGCACGCGGAAGCCAAGACCCATCGCGTCCAGCTGCGGCGGTGCGACGTGGTCGTACCACCCGCCCCAGTCATCCCAAACGATGAAGATCGCGGTCGTGTTCCATGAGGAGCTGCGGCCCACCGCGTTGACCACGGTCGCGACCCACTGCGGCCCAAGATCGTGGCTCGCCGTCATCGTGTGTTGGGTGATGCCCGATTGGGTGTGGTCCGAGGCACGGAAATCCGGCGTGACCCACGTGACGGCAGAAAGCGAGCCGGCTGCAACGTCGGTGAGAAAGCGCTTCTCGGGGGTCACGATATTATGACTCCAGTCGGGTCCGTAGCGGATCTGCCGGATGGCGTCGAACGCGGTCCAAATGCTCCCTAGGTCGTTTGTCTGCGGCCCGTAGTCGCGCCAACTGATGCCCTGCGCGTCGAGCAAATCGGCCAGCGTATGGTACGCGAAGCACGGAAAGATGCCGCCGCCATATGTCGCGCCGCGCTTCCCGAGTTGCGCGGCCGTCGTTCCCTTGGGCGAGTCGCAGCCCCACGCGAACGTCGTCGAACCGATCTGGTCGGGATTCCCGACCACGTTGTCGGACTCGCCCGCGATCAGGTACTGGTGCGCGGGGAAACTGGGTCCCCCCACCGATTCGAACATGCGGTCGGCAAGCGTGTAGCGGCGCGCGAGCGCCCAATACGGCCCGACTTCGCCTTGCGGAACGTAGGCGTACACGAAATCGCCTCCGTCGCTGCGCTTGGGATTGGTGCCGATCAGGTCGAAACCGTTCATCCGGCCATGGTTGTAGGAATTCAAGAATGAATCGCGCGCGTGATCGACTTCGGTCCCGTCGTCGAGGCTTACCATATGGAGGCGAACCAGCGACCCGTCGTGTCGCCGGCCGGCGCGCACGGTATCGGCCCCAGGAAAGCCGTTAAAGAGGTTGTCGAAGCTACGATTCTCCTGTACGACGAAGACGACGTGGGTGATCCGGCCCTCGGGAAAGGCGGCTTCGACGCGGCTCGTCCCGAGCGCCAAAAGGAGAATCAGCCCCACCCGCGCGGATCTGAGCGCACTCTTGAGCTCCATGCAGCGTTCTTTCCCCGCATTGGGTAAGGAATCTCCGTTATGCGACGAACCCTAGCAGTCGCGGCACTGCCGTTGCTGCTTTTGCTTGCATCGTCGGGATTCGCGAGCGAAGACGTTTCGCTTCCCGACGAGGGCCGGGCCGAGCTCGACTATCGGGCGGCGCTGCGCGGCCATATCAAGCACGTCGTCTTCATCATTCAAGAGAATCGCACGGTCGACAACCTTTTCAACGGTTTTCCCGGGGCCGATACCGTGCGCGCCGGACAAACTCACGAGGGCGAGGCCCGCCTGCATCCGGTCGATCTCGACTTTCCGGCCGACGTCGACCATCAGCACCGCGCCTTTGTTGAAGAGTACGACGATGCGAAGATGGACGGCTGGGACCGCGTCGAAACCGAACCGCGCCAGGCGGCTACCTTCCCGTACGCGTTCGTGCCGGAACAGGAAATTCAGCCGTATTGGGACATGGCGCGCGCGTTCACGTTCGCCGATCGCACGTTCCAGTCGAACACGGGGCCAAGCTTTCCGGCGCACTTATACTTGATTTCGGGTCAGGACGCGTTCGTCTCGAGCAATCCCAACCACGTCGAGACGAGCCAGTTTTCATGGGGCTGCGACTCGCCGCCGACCACCTTCGTCAGCCTGCTCGATCCGATCGGCACCGAGGTTCGCGGACCGTTTCCGTGCTTCGACTTCGAGACGCTGGCTGACGTTGCCGAAAGCCACGGCGCGACCTGGCGCTACTATGCTCCGGCCGACGGCAACCTCGGATACATTTGGTCGGCCTACGATGCGATTCGGCACGTTCGCTACTCCTCGCAGTGGGATAACGTGGTGTCGCCGGAGACGCGCATACTGACCGATGCGCGCGCCGGCAACCTAGCGGCAGTCACCTGGGTGGTGCCCTCGGCGCAAAACTCGGATCATGCCTTTCCGCGCCGCGCGACCGGCCGCGACGTCGGCGTGCGCGGCCAGTACGGCCCCGATTGGGTCGCCGCGGTCGTCAATGCGCTCGGCGAGGGACCGCTGTGGTCGAGCACCGCCGTTTTCGTCGTGTGGGACGACTGGGGCGGCTGGTACGACCACGTTACGCCGCCCCGGCTCGATCGCATGGGTCTTGGCTTCCGCGTTCCACTCATCGTGATCTCGCCCTTTGCGCGCCGCCACTACGTTTCGCACGTGCAGCACGAGTTCGGAAGCCTGCTGAAGTTTGCCGAGCTTGCGCTCGGGTTGCCGACGCTCGGTACGACCGACGCGCGTTCGGATGCGCTTCGCGATTGTTTCGACTTCGAGGAACCGCCGGAGCGCTTTCACGCCATTCCCGCCCTTTACCAGGCCGCGTACTTCATCCCACCCGGACGATACGACGGCCCCCCCGACGACGACCAATAGCGCGTGAACCTCGAAGAGCGCTTTGCGCTGACCTTCGACGACGTCGTTGCCGCGGCGCAACGGCTTCGCGGCGTCGCCCATCGCACCGCGGTCGTCACCTCGCGCACGCTGGACGCGCGGACCGGCGCTGCGGCGTTTCTGAAGTGCGAGAACCTTCAGCGCATGGGTGCGTTCAAATTTCGGGGCGCGTACAACCGCCTCGCGCAGCTGGCCGAAAGGGAGCGCCGCGCCGGCGTGGTCGCGTTTTCCAGCGGCAATCACGCGCAAGGCGTAGCGCTGGCCGCGCAGATTCTGGGCATCCCCGCGGCGATCGTGATGCCGCGCGACGCGCCCGCGACCAAAGTTGCCGCGACGCGCGATTACGGCGCCGAAATCGTCTTCTACGAACGCGAGCACACGAACCGCGCCGAGATTGCCGCCGCGCTCGCGCGCGAGCGCGGCGCGACGCTCGTGCCGCCATTCGACGATCCGGCGATCATCGCCGGGCAGGGCACGGCCGCGCTCGAGCTGCTCGAAGACGTGCCCGATCTCGACGTGCTGCTGGTTCCGGCGGGCGGCGGCGGATTGCTCGCCGGCTGTGCGCTAGCCGCGTCCGGCCTGCGTCCCGGACTCGCGCTCTACGGCGTCGAGCCCGCGGCTGGTGACGACTTCGCGCAATCGTTCGCGCTTGGCGAACGCGTCGAAATCCCGGTGCCGAAAACGATCGCCGACGGGCAACAGACGACCTCGCCGGGCGAACTCACCTTCCCGATCGTGAAGAACCTATGCGCCGGCATTCTTACGGTCAACGACGACGATCTACGCGGCGCGATGCGCTTCGCGTTCGAGCGCCTCAAGCTCGTGATCGAGCCGAGCGGCGGAGCGGCCCTAGCGGCTCTGCTTGCCGCCAAGCTCGACGCGCGAGGCCGCCGCGTCGGGGTCGTGCTGAGTGGTGGCAACGTGGATCCCGCCGGCTACGCGGCAATCCTGGCCGAGCGCGCGCCGGCCTAAGCTATCTCGATCGAGGCGATGGCGCGGCGCAGGATGTCGCGTAGCGCGCGCTGGTCGGCTAGCGAAAGCCGGTCGATTGCCGGCGGCGGCTTGAGCATGCGTTGCCGCACCTTCTGCTGCAGGCGCGTGCCGGCCGGCGTCATGATCAAGGCTTTCACGCGCCGGTCGTAGTCGGCGCTGCGGCGCTCGACGTAACCGTGCGATTCGAGCTTGTCGACGATAGCCGTCACGTTCGAGGCGTCGCAACTCAGGGTCGTCGCGAGGTCGCTCATGGCCAAAGGCTGGTCGTTGGAAAGGGTCTTGAGCGCAAACATCTGCTGCGGGGTCAGGTCGAATTCAGCGGCGATGCTCTCGATGTACGGCTTGCTGACCTTGACCAGGTCCCATAACAGCTCCCAAGCCTGTGCTCCAAGCTCGGATTTCTCAGATTTGTGCGCGCCGATCACCGCTCCATGATAACCGAAGCAAGGGCTTTGCGCAAGACCCTTGACTCTTATGAAAGTCGGTAGTATAAACTAATTACTTGACAAACCAAAGCAATATCCTGAGCCGGCCGGTAGGAGGGCTAACCTTGGACGATCGCAAGCAGCGCGTGGACGACGCGGGCCCCATGGAGTGGTTCATGGGAGCGTTGCGCATCGTCGAGTTTCAGGGAGGCTATTTCGACGATCTCAGCCGCGCGACGGCGGCCAGCGCCCCGCCGTGCGAAACCCGGTGAGCACGGTGCTCGAAGGGCGGGTCGACGAGGTGCTCGTCGATGCAGCCCGGGCCGGGTCGTCCGAGGCGTTCGGCGAGCTCGTGGTGCGTTATCGCGCGCCGTTGGTCCGACTGGCGTACCGTCTGACGCACGACCACGAGGAAGCTGACGACATCGCACAGGACGCGTTCATTCGCGCCTATCGAGGATTGGGCGACTTTCGCCCGGACCGTCCTTTCGCACGCTGGCTGTTCGTCATCGCGCGCAATGCATCGCTCGACGCCATCCGCCGCCGCCGACGCTCGAAAGGGATCGAACCGGAGGAGCTGCTTTCGGGCGAGGGCACGACGCACGACCTCGGCCCCGAGGAGCTAGCATTGCAAAACGACGAGGCGTTGCGCGTTCGGCTCGCGCTCGATGCACTGCCCCCCAAATATCGCGAGGTGCTGGAGCTCTACTACCTCGGAAACTTCCTCTACCGCGAGATCGCCGAACGGCTCGCAATGCCGATCGGAACCGTCAAAACCTACATTTCGCGCGCCAAGCGACGCCTGCGCCACGAACTCGAAGCAGAAGCCGAACTCCTAGCCGCCTAACGCCCCGCGTATGCGCGGAGCGCCCTAAGCAAACGAAGGAAGTTCTGATTTGGCGCAGGCCTAGGCGCCGGCGGCCGAAGTGTACTTACGCGTACATGAGGCCGCCGGCAACGACGGCCTGCGTCAAATCAGAACTTCCCTTCCCATCCCGTGGAATTCGGGGTTGGGGCGCAGATGCATCAGTTCGGCCATGCGGTTGGAGAAGCCGAAGAATGAGGCGATCGCCGCGATGTCCCAGAGGTCGCGCTCGCTGAACCCCTCGGCGCGAAGGTTGGCCAGTTCCTCGTCGCCGGGAGCGAAGCCGGGCTCGTTGACGTGGGAGGCAAAAGCGAGCATCGCCCGCCAGCGAGGCGAGAGATCGGCGGTGCGCCAGTTGATTGCGATCCGATCGGCGAGCACCGGGTCTTTGCCGAGAATGCGCAGTGCTGCGCCGTGCGCCGTCACGCAGTACTGGCAGCGGTTCTCCGACGAGACCGCGACGACGATCGCCTCGCGTTCGGCGCGGCTTAGTCCGCCTTCGGCGCGCATCAGCACGTCGTGGTAGTGCATGAAAGCGCGAAAGTGTTCCGGTCGCGCGGCGTACGCCAAGAAAACGTTGGGAACGAACCCAACTTTCTCGCGGTTTTTTTCGAAGACCGCGCGGATGTCGTCGGGCAGCTCCGCTTCAGGCGGCGGCGGAAAGCGCAAAGCACCGTCGCTCGGGGTTCCTGCCGTCTTACGATCGTGTATCACGTTAACCTCGCAGCATCTCGCGGGCGGCGTTGTGACCGGCGGCTCCCATGACACCTCCGCCCGGATGGGCCGCGGAACCGCACAGGAACAAATTTTTGATGGGCGTTCGATAGCTGGAATAGCCGGCCGCCGGACGGAAAACGAAAAGGCGGTTCAACCCCATTGCGCCCTGAAAAATGTTGCCGCCCGTCAGATTGAACGTGCGCTCGATGTCGACCGGACTGAGAATCTGGCGCGCGATGACCGACTCTTTGAAGCCCGGCGCATGGCGCTCGACCATCTCGAAGCAGCGGTCGGCGAAGGCGTCCTTCGCAGCCTGGTCCCACGACCCGTCCGCGAGCTGATAGGGCGCATACTGACAGAACATCGACATCAAGTGTTTGCCCTCGGGAGCGACGGTTGGATCGAGCGCCGAGGGAATGGTGCACTCGACCACGGGCTCGGCCGAGGGCCGGCCGTATTTTGCGTCGTCGTAGCCGCGCTCGATGAAGTCTTGGTCGGGGCACAAATGGATCGTTCCGCGGTGCTGCGGGCCGGCCGATGCACCCGGAGCGGCGCTGAAGTTCGGAAGCTGCGAGAGCGCGACGTTGATTTTGGCCGAAGCGCTGGCGTAGTCGATCCGCTTGATCTCGGCCAGAAACTCGGGCGGCAGGAGACTCGCCTCGACGAAGCTTTCAAAGGTCAGGCGGCAGTCGACGCTGCTGGCAACGTGTCGTGCCCGCAGCTCATCGCCGTTCGCTAGCACGACGCCGGCCGCGCTCCCTTTCTCGACGATGATGCGCGCCACTTCGGCCTCCGTTCGAATTTCGGCGCCGAGCTCGCGCGCCGCCTTCGCCAGTGCTTGGGTCAGGCTTCCCATGCCGCCCTCGACGTAGCTCCACACGCCGCGTTTGCCGTTGGTCTCGCCCATCACGTGATGGAAGAGAACGTAGGCGGTACCCGGCATCGAGGGCGCGGCGAACGCACCGATGATCGCATCGGTCGCGAGGGTCCCCTTCAGCTGCTCCGAGTCGAACCAGCGGTCGAGGATGGCTCGCGCAGGCCCGGTCAAAACGTCGATCGTTTCGCCCATCGCCCCATTGAGCTTGTGGGCGGCAAGGCCCAGCTTCGCAAGGCTGACGAAGTCTCGCGGGCCGGGCCGAACGACGTTGGGCGGCGTCTGCATCAGCGTCGGTTCGATTGCCGCCGCGACCCGTTCGAGCATCCGCTCGTACTCGGGGTAGCGCTGCGCGTCGCGTTGGCTGAACTTAGCGATCTCGCGTTGATTGGCGGCGCCGTCGGGGCCGAGCAGCAGGTAGCGACCGTCCACGAACGGCGAGAACGACGACGGGTTGCGCTCGATCAGGCGAAAGCCGTAGTCGCGCAGTCGCAAGTCCCGCACGATCTCCGGTCGAAACAAGCTGTTGACGTAGGCCGCGGTCGAGACTTTGAAGCCGGGGAAGATGTTGTCTTCGGTTACGCACGCGCCGCCCACGATGTACCGTCGCTCCAGTACGAGGACGCGCCGCTTAGCGCGCGCCAAGTAGGCTGCGGTCACGAGGCCGTTGTGACCACCCCCGATGATGATTGCGTCGTACGGTTTCAGCGCAATCTCCGGCGCGTCTTGGGCGGATGCTTGGGTTGGAATGGTGAACCCGGCACGAAATTCCGATCGTGACGCAAGGACGCGTCGACGTCCTCGCAGCCGATCGGCGTAAAGGCGCGGCAGTCGTGCGGCCGTCCTTCGTAGATGCCGCAGTAGTGGCGCCCCGAGCTCGATCCTTTGAGGAAGACGCACTGGTCCGCGACGTCGTCGGTGACCTTGCGCAAATAACCGACCGAGAAACCATCGGCCGAATCGCGCTTGACGACGTATTCGTCGAGCGCGTCCTCATAGTTCATCCCCAAGAAATCGGCGATGCGCTGCACGTCGGCTTTTGAGACGAACGGCTCGTATCCGCTGCAGCACTCGGCGCAGCCGGGCGGGCAGGCGATGTTGTCGGGCATGTCGCGCAGATGCTTGCGGGCCAGCTCGATGACGGCGCGAACGGCCTGCACGAATTCAGGGTCGTCGTTGTACTTGTAGATCCATTCCTTCTGAGTGATCTCGTTGGTATTGTAGTTGTTGGTGATCTTCTGGTTGTAGAGGATCGTGACGTGTTCTTCGGTGATCTCGATCTCGTGGACGTGCTCCATGGGGGCCAGGTCCAGCATTTCGAGCCGCGTGGGCTGCCGCGTACGGTTGGTGAACGAGCGAAGCTCGCGAAGGGCCGCGTGCGATATGAGGTCGATCGGTTCGTGCATGGGCTGGCTTTCTCGGCCGACCCCGCCGGCCCCGGCAAGGTGCGCAACGGAACCTGCGGAATTTGCGTTGGTAACGGAATGGTCAAAAAAGAACGCGCGCTCGGTTGGGTGTTTCGCGTAGCGCGGCCGGCGGCCGCGTTCGTTGCGTTGTCGGCGGTGCTCGGGGCGCCGGCAGCGTCCCGCGCCGGCAGCGCGGATGCGGCCCTGCAGAACAAGATCCGCAGCGTGTATGCTTCGGTCAAGTCGTACCGGCTGACGGTCCTAGGCTCCGTCCGGTCGACCGGCGACTTCGTCGCACCCAACAAGTACGAGATGACGACCGATCTCGACGGCAAGCCCGTCAAGACGATCATCATCGGCACGACCTACTGGATCTACGATCAGGGAAAATGGGAAAAGTCGGGCGATACGGGCTCGAGCTTGGACGCCGACATCGCCGGCGTCATACGCCGCCTCAAGCTAGGAACGGCCAGCAACTTCGTCCGCCTGCCAGACCAGATGAGAAACGGAAAGCGCACCGGAGCCTTTCGCGTCTCTTTCGGGGGCAGCAACGAGGTGTGCGATTTCGACCTGCAAACGTATTACGTCACCCGCTGCCAGCGCGACGAGCTGACGATCCTCTACTCCGGCTTCAACGACCCGTCCAACACGATACCAGTCGTTAGGTAACGGCCCTAGGGGGCTTGCGTGGGAGCGTCCAGCGCGATCGCCGTCAACAGGCGCACTCCCGTTTCGAGCGCGGTCTCATCGATGTCGAAGCGTTCGTGATGGTGGGGAAAGCCGGTGCGCTCGTCCGCGCAGCTTCCCACGAGCGCAAAACAGGCCGGCACTTTCTGGGCGAAAAACGCAAAATCTTCGGCCCCCATGTGCCGTTCCGAGCGGATGACGCGCTTGCTGCCGAACTCGCGCTCCGCAAGCGCCCACACGTAGGCCGTCTGTTCGGAATCGTTTGAGGTGACCGGGTAGCGCCAAAGATAGGCAAAGTCGTAACGCGCTCCGGCGCCTTCGCAAACGCCGCGCAGCACGCGCTCGATGCGCTCCGACATCTTGGCGCGAACGTCCGGGTTGAAGGCCCGCACCGTGCCGAGCAGCTCGACGCGCGAAGGGATGACGTTGTGCGTCGTGCCGCCGGCCACGGCTCCGATCGTGATAACCGCCGGCTCGACCGGGTCGATCTCCCGGCTGACGACTTGCTGCACCGAGGTCACGAATTGCGCGGCGACGAGGATCGGATCGACCGAGAGGTGCGGTGCGGCACCGTGGCCGCCGCGGCCGTGAATGGTCACTTCGATCGAATCGCTCGAGGCGTAAAACTCGCCCTCGCGCAGACCGATCACGCCGGTCGGGAGCTGCGAGAATAAGTGCAGCCCGTACGCGCGCTCGACGCCGAAGCGCTCGATGAGGCCCTCCTCGACCATGGCGCGCGCACCACCCTTGCCTTCTTCGGCGGGCTGAAAACAGAGCACCACGGTGCCCCGCAGGGCGTCGCGCTTTTCGGCAATCAGTGCCGCGGCGCCGAGCAGAATTGCGACGTGGCCATCGTGCCCGCAGGCGTGCATGCGTCCGGCGATTCGCGAGCGATAACCGTGCTCGGCTTCTTCTTGGAGCGGCAGTGCGTCCATGTCGGCGCGCAGCATGATCGTTTTGCCGGGCTGCTCGCTGCGAAGGACGCCGACGACGCCGGTCGTCGCGATCTGCTCGTGCACTTCGTAACCGAGCGCACGCAAGCGCTGGGCCGCGATCCCCGCCGTACGGTATTCCTCGAAGCCGAGCTCGGGAAAGGCGTGCAGATCGCGGCGCAGCGCGATGACGTCCTGTAAGAGATCGCGCGAAGGAGCCAGCGGCGGCGCCATAAGGGGGGTGTTCGCGTTTCGGGCCGAACCGCCTCGCCGCATGAAGGCTCTTGGATGAAGGCGGTCGGCGTCGATCTCGGCGGCTCGCACGTTATGGCGGCGGTGGTCGACGATGACGGCGCGATCAAGCAGCGAGCGGAGCACGAGGTCGTCGACCGTGCTTTCGAATCGGTGGCCAAAACGGTCGGCGATGCAATTCGCGAGGTGCTCGAGGGCAAGCTCAAGGACGTCGCAATCGGCGTTGGATCACCGGGGAACGTCGACTTGGCGACCGGTGCGATTCGCTACTCGCCAAACTTCGGCTGGCACGATGCACCCCTCGGGCAGAGCCTGCGCGAGAACCTAGGCCTGCCGGTGTTCATCGGCAACGACGCGCGCTGCGCCACCCTCGGCGAGCACACGTTCGGCACGGGCCGAGGCACCGCGAATTTCGTCTTGATCACGCTTGGCACCGGCATCGGCGGCGGCATCGTGGCAGAGGGAAATCTGCTGCTCGGCAACGCGGGTGGCGCGGGCGAACTCGGGCACCATCAAGTGCGCGCGACCGACGGATTCATTTGCGGCTGCGGCAAGATCGGCTGCTTCGAGGCGCAAGCCTCAGGCACCGGGCTGTTGCGCCATGCGTTCGCCGTTGGCTCGTCCTTTCCACGCAGTCAGCTCGTTGCGGGAAAGCCTGAGAAACTCGGTTCGAAGGCGATCCGGCGCGCCGCGGAAAGCGGCGAGCCGCATGCGCTAGCTGCCTGGAACCGGTACATCGACGATTTGTCGCGCGGCCTCGCGAACATCATCGCTTTCGTCAATCCCGAGCTCATTGCGCTCGGCGGCGGGGTCGCTAGCGCCGGTGATTTCATGCTCAACGCGGTGCGACCGAAGGTCGACGAGCTTACCACGATGGTGCCCAGGGGCCAAACCAAGATCGTCGAGGCATCGCTCGGCAACGACGCCGGCGCGATCGGCGCGGCGACCATGGCGCGTCGCGGAGGGCTGACGACGAAGGAAGCTTCGTAGGCGCTTGATGCGAGCGCAGGCTCTCGATTTAGATCGAAAGCACGATCTTGCCGGCGATTTTCCTGGACTTTTGCAGTTCGAGCGCGGCAACCGCGTCGACCAGATTGCGTTCGGCCACGATCGGTACGCGAAGCCGGCCCTGTTTGACCATCTCGGCGAGGCTGCGCAGCCCTTCGCGCGACGACTGGGGCGACTCGAAGAGGTTGACGTTGAGGCCGGTCAGGCCACGCTCTTTGAAATGCTCGGCGTCGACCGCGCGGATGGTCGATGCGATCGAGCCGCCGGGGCGCAGCACGTCGGCCGTCCTCTTGACGGCCTCAGCGTCTTCTGCCAAGTCCAAGACGGCGTCGACGCCGTTCGGGTATTTCGTCCGAATGCTCTGCACGACGTCGTCACGGTCGTAAGCAACGTACGTTTCGATGCCGAGCGCGTCCCCAATTTCCGCATTGCCGGCGCGACCCGTGCCCGCTACGCGGATGCCGCGGTCGCGTGCGATCTGGGCTGCGAATTGCCCGACGGCGCCGCTGACGCCGACGATTAGCAACACCTGGCCGGCTTCAAGGCCGAGGCGCTCGACGCCGGCGAGGGCCGTGAGCCCGGCGGTCGGCAGAGCGGCAGCGTCGGCGTCGCCGACGTCGATCGGAATCTTGGCCACCGGCTGCGTTCGATCGTCCTCGGGGACCACGGTCAACTCCGCGTACGCGCCGTGTTCCCGGGCGATGCCGAAAACGCGATCCCCCTCGGCATAGTGCCGCACCCGATCGCCGGTTCCGACAACGACGCCCGCAAAGTCTTGGCCGAGCACGAACGGAATCGGGCGTTCGTAGACGTCGCGATTCTTCCAATCGATCGGATTGACGCCGGCGACGCTGATGCGAACGAGCACGTCGTGCGGGCCCGGCGCCGGGTCGGGGAGGTCCTTGAGCGCTCCTAACCCGTGGCGATGCTCGACGACGACGGCGCGCATGGCCCTACAGGGCGGCGACGCGTGCGATCGGCGGGCGCCACGCGCCCGGCTCACCGCACGCCATCGTTGCGATCAGCTCGGCGATGCGGCGCGAGCTTCCACGCGGTGCGACCGTGCCCTGGCGCGCGCGCATCGATTGCAGCCGTTCCAGGCTCGAGACGATCCGCCGCACCGAGCGCACGACGTCGGCCGTGGTGAGCGCGACGACGCCGATGCCGTTGGTTCGCACGTAATCGAGGTTGCCGCGCTCTTGCCCTGGGATGAAGTCGTAAACGACGACCGGTACTTCGGCGACGCTCGCCTCCGCGATCGCGCCGGGCCCGGCTTTCGTCACGAGCAGGTCCGCTGCTCGCATCAACTCCGGCACGTTGTCGCAATAACCCAGGATCGTCATCGGGGTGGGCGACGCGGGCGCGAGCTCGCTCAGTTTTACGCGCAGCGCGGAATTACGTCCGGTGACCACCACCAAGTGCAACGGAAGCTTCGCTTTGGCAAGTGCGAGCGTGGTCGGAAGGAGCTTTCCGCCACCTTCGCCGCCCGCCATGAGCAACGCCACGAAACGATCGCTCGGAAGCCCGAGCCGCATCCGCAGATCGCGCTTGGATTCGAGGACTTCCTCGAACTTCGGATGGACGGGATGGCCCAGTTGGAAGATGCGCTCGATCGGAATGCCGCGCTCGCGGGCCCGGTCGTAGACTTCGCGCGCCGGAACGACCACCGCGTCGACCTCTGGAACCAGCCAACCCTCATGGACCCGGCCGAGATCGGTGATGACCGTGATCACGGGGACGGTAAGCATGCCGGCGTCGGCGCGCGCGCGCAGCGCGGCATGGTTGAGCAGCGGATGCACCGATACGATGACGTCGGGCCGATAGCTTACGAACAAATCGCGAAGCCGCTCGCGGTAGAGCGGCTCGCAGAAGCGCACGACGCCTCGGAAGCGCCGGATGCCGTTGGTTGCGTGGTACAGCGCTCCGTAGAGCGGAGGCGCGAAGCGCAGCGCGGCACTGTAAGCCGGTCCGAGTTGCGAGAGAGGGAAGGTGCAGTGTGCCGCGACGTCCTCGATGCGGTGATCGAGTTGCAGCGGAACGCCGTCGGGACCAATTTTCACCGCGTCGAGAGCGGCAACGATGGCGTTGGCTGCGCTCCGATGGCCGCCGCCCGTATCCGAGATCAGCAGCAGGACGCGCTTCGTCATCGACCCCTTCTTGCGGTCACGCGCGCTGCGTGTTGCGAAGCGATCGCAGCGCGCGAATTCGCTGCAGGCGCCTCAGGGCGTTCCGGCGGCGCCGCGCAAAGGCTCGGACGTACGTGATGATCGCCCGCGAGGGTGCATCGTAAAAACGGAAGATGTCGCCGTACTCTATGTCGGGATTGCGGTGATGTCCGTCGTGATCCTCGGGAAGGACGATCTGCAGCGCGCGGCAGGCTTTGACGACCCACGGCGGCGTCTTCCAACCGAGATCGGTCGTATGCCGCCACCAGACGTGGAGCTGACCGGCGATCAAACCCAGAACTGCGCCGGCCGCGGCGGCGGGCCCAAGCGTCGCGAGCCCGAGAGCGATCGCGATGTAGGGGAGCGCTCCGAGCAGACCGTCGAGCAGAACTTGGGGATCCTTCGAGAGGACCGCGTGATCCCAAAAGGAGCGCGAACGGTCGTGGTGGGTGCGAAGGTGCAGCTTACCCCAGAGATGCTGCGGCACGTGATAGAGGAAGGTCGAGGCGAGGTCGCCGACGACCAGCACGATGACCAGGGCCACGAAAAACATCATGATATTGTCGCCCACAAACGCATTCCCGGCTCCACTATCCCAATCTCCTCGGCGGTTGAGACGGTTACAGTCCGTTTTGGTTCGACCATTCGCGTAACCCTGCGTGCCGGGAACGCAGCGCGCCCGCGGGAGCACGATAGCTCCGCTCTCTCTCATTCCCTTTTTTTGGAAAATCGGTCGCGTTTTTGGCGGCGGCCGTGTGGGCCAGCACGGTTTCTGGTGGTTGCCGGCGTGCTCGCGTTGGTCGCCGGGTGCACCCCGGCGGCTCCCGGCCGCAGGCCTGCAGCCGTTTGGAGGCTGCCCCGGACGGAGCACCTAGCGCGGCTAGAGCTAGCCCTTGTGAGCTGGCGGCGGGTGCCGCAGGCGCTCGAGGCTCCGCGAGGCCTGCGCCTCCTGTACGATGCGCCCGTTCCGGGGCCACGGGTCCTCGCCGTGGTACGGTCCATCGTCCGCAGCAACCCGCGGATCGACCCCTTTGACGCGCTGGTTTTGGCCGGCCAAGCCATCGCCGACGCGCGCGAGCACCACCTCGACGCCGACTTTTTCTGCTCGGCGCTGCTGCAGGAGTCGGGGTTCGCCCCCGACGCTCTCTCGGCGGCCGGTGCCGTGGGAATCGCGCAGTTTACCCTCGGCACGGCTGCCGATGAGGGAGTGAACCCTTTCAACTGGAGCGATGCGATGCGCGGCTCGGCCGAGCTTTTCGGCCGTTACGTCCGGGCTTACGACGGCATCTACCCCGATCCGTATGCAGCAGCGCTCGCCGCCTACGACGCCGGCCCAGGGAACGTCGCCTACTATCACGGCGTGCCGCCGTTCGCCGAGACGCGCGACTACATCGGCGACGTCTACTATCGCTGGTCCCGGCTGCTCGCCGAGCAGCGGCGGGGGCACCGCTAGCCGCGGCATCCGGGCCTTTCCCGGCTTCGTTTTGCCCAGGGTGGAACGCCGGTGCGAATCCGAAGCGCCGCCTAAATGGGTATTACTGGTGTCAAGCGTCGACAGCGGCGGAGCGAAGGGATGGGACCCGTGAGTCTTGAGCAACTAGAACGGCCGGCGCGCGTCGGCGAACGTTTTCTGCTCTACCGCGATCCGGAGCGGGCCGTGGTCGCGACGTTCGGCGACGACGTGCGCGCAGGGTTGAGCGCGAGCCGCAAACATCTTTCGCCGAAGTATCTTTACGATGGGCTGGGTTCCGCGCTGTTCGAAGCGATCTGTTTTCTACCCGAGTACTATCTGACACGGGCCGAGAGCGAGATCCTCGATCGCTTTGCGGCACAGATGGTCGGCTCGCTCGACGGGAAGATCGAAATCGTCGAGTTCGGAAGCGGAAGCGCGCGCAAGACGCGCTTTCTCATCGGCGAGACGCTCAAGCGGCAGTCGCGGCTCGAATACCATCCGATCGACATTTCGGCAAGCGCGCTGATCGGCTCCGCAACCGCGCTCGTCGCCGAGTACGAACGTTTGGAAGTCATCGCGTACGCAAGCGACTACTTCGAGGTTCTCGCAGCGTCGCGTTTGAGCACGTCGAATCGGGTGCTCGCGCTCTTCTTGGGCTCGAACGTCGGGAATTACGAACCCGAGCAGCGCGAAGCGCTACTTTCGGCGATGTCGAGCGCCTTCAAACCGGGCGACGCGCTGCTGCTCGGCTACGATCTGAAGAAGGATGCCCGCGTGCTCGAGCTCGCATACAACGATCCGACCGGCGTTACGGCCGCGTTCAACAAGAACTTGCTCGGACGCATCAATCGCGAGCTAGACGGAGGCTTCGATCTCGACGCGTTCGCGCACGCATCCCGTTACGACTCCGTGCGCGGTTCGGTGGACTCGTATCTGGTCGCGCAGCGCGGCCAGCTCGTGTCCATCGACCGGCTCGGGATGGCGGTGCGCCTCTCGGTCGCCGAGCCCATCCATACCGAGTCGTCGTATAAATTCGCGCCCGAAGACATCGAGCGCCTGGCGACGAGTTGCAATTTCCGCGTCGCACGAACCTGGACCGACGAAGCCGACCGCTTCGCAGTGAGCCTGCTCGTCATCGTTTAGAAAGCAGCTGGCGGCGCTTCAGCCGGTTCGAACGCGGCGTTCGAGCCGGCGCAAAGCTGTGTCGGCACCGATCGCAAGCGCTGCGGCAAGGACGCTGCCGGTGACCGCCCGCCCCGGGTCGTCGTGCTGGAGGCCATAAAGGATCAAGACGCCGAGGCCGCCGGCGTTGATCCATGCTGCCAGGCTCGCGAGCGCAATCAACGTGACCGTAGCGATCCGAATGCCGCCGATGATGACCGGCAACGCCTGGGGAAGCTCGACGCGCCAGAGGGATTGTGCGGGCGTCATGCCCAGCCCGCGCGCGGCGTCGACGGTCGCGCGCGGAACGCCGCGCAAGCCGGCGGCAACGTTGCGCACGAGGATCATCTGCGCGTAGGCGACGAGCGCGACCAGAGCCGTCAGCGTTCCGATGCCGAGCACTGGAATCAGCAGCGCAAAAACCGCTAGGCTCGGGAGCGTGTAGACGGTGTTGAGGACGCCCAGGACGAGCCGCCCCGCGCGCTCGTTCTTGGCGACGAAAATGCCCAGCGGAAGGGCGATTGCCGACGCCGCGACGAGCGCGAGCACGGTCAACTCGACGTGCTCCCCCAGGCGCTGCAAGACCGCGAAGGGATGCGCGAACAGGTACGTCACGGGCGCTTCACGCGGCGGCGGCGAGGGCCCGGCGCACGTCGTCGAAGGTGAGCACGCCGGCGACCGTATCGCCGCGATCGACCGCGACACAATCCGCGCCGTCCAGCAGGCGAGATAGTGCCTCGCGCAGCGTATGGGCGGCATCGACGTGCGGCCAACCCGCCGCCGCCCCGGCCGAGGGAAGCGGCCGCATCGCGTCGCCGCTGCGCAGCAGTTGCAGGCGCCGGACCGAGTCGGCTGCATCGAGCAATTCGGCGACGTAGGGCGTCGCCGGCCGCGCCAGCACGTGGAGCGGCGAACCATATTGGACCACCTGACCCGCGCGCATGACGACGATCTGGTCGGCGATGCGCAACGCCTCGTCGACGTCGTGCGTGACGAACAGCATCGTCGTTCCAAGCGCTTCGTGGATGCGGCGCAACTCGTCTTGCAGGGCCAAGCGCACGATCGCATCCACCGCGCCAAACGGCTCGTCCATCAAGAGCAGGCGCGGTTCGGCGGCGAGCGCACGAGCGACCCCGACGCGTTGCTGCTCGCCGCCGGAGAGTTGGCGCGGCAGGCGGTCGCGATAGCGGGTGGGGTCGAGTCGGACGAGCTCCAGCAGCGCGTCGGTTCGCGTGCGGATCTTGGCCGCATCCCAGCCGATGAGCTCCGGAACGACGGCGATGTTCTGCGCCACGCTCATGTGCGGGAAGAGCCCGACGGCCTGGATCACATAGCCGATGCCGCGTCGCAGTTGCTCGGGCGCAACGCCGGTGATCTCACGCCCGTCGATGAGGATCCTGCCGCTCTGCGGCGCGACCAGTCCGTTGATCGTGCGCAGGAGCGTGCTCTTACCGCAGCCGGAAGGTCCGAGCAAAACGACCAGCGCCCCACCTTCGATCGACAGGCTGACCCCGTCGATCGCGGCTCGGTCGGCGCCCGGATAACGAACGTGGATTTCCTCGAGACGAACGGGTACTCCGCCCGCTATCACGACAACCCGTGCGCGGTCAGAAACGTGCGCGCGACGTCGGCCGGCTCTTGACCTTCGTCGTCGACCTTCTCGTTGAGCCCGCGCATCACAGCGTCGGTCAAAAGCGGCGCAACCGGATTGAGTGCGCCGGCAATTGCCGGATGGCGCTCGAGTGCCCCTCGCCGCACGACCGGCGCGACCTGATAGACCGGCCAGAAATGCTTGTCGTCGACGAACACGATCAGCTTGTCGGCCGCGATTTGACCGTCGGTTCCGAACGCAACGACCACGTCGACTTGACCGGATTCGAGGGCCTTGTATTTGAGGCCGATGTCGAAAAGCCGGACTTCTTTGAAACGGAATCTGCCGTAGGCGCGCTGCAAACCCGGCAGACCGTCCTCGCGCTTGGTGAATTCCGGAATCGCCCCGAGGCGCAACTGCGAAGCCACTCCGCTTAGCTGGGAGAGGGTCGTCGCGCGGTATCGCTGCGAGATTGCCGCCGTCGTCGCCAGGGCCTGCGTGTCGTTCATCGGTGCGGGGTCGAGCCACACGAGTTGATAGCGTTGCGCGTAGGCCGCTTTGACCGTGCGGTAGATCTCGGTCCCGCTGCTCGTAGGATGGAGCTTGAGCTCGGTGATCAGTGCGGTCCCGGTGTACTCGGGGTACAGGTCGATGTCGCCCCGCTGCAGCGCTTCCATCGCGACCTGCGTGCCGCCCAGATTGAGTTTGCGCACGACGGGCAAGCCGGCGCCTTCGAGCCGCTGCGCGTACATCTCGCCGAGCACGAGCTCCTCGGTGAAATTCTTCGAGCCGACCGCAACGCTCGATCCATTCGCGTGGGTGCACGCGGCCATGGGTGCCGAGGCCAGCAGCGCGAGCGCACGGCGCCGCGAAAGCGTTGACGGATGCATGGGCCTCTCGTTCATCACGCCGGTCCCCAAACGCTCGTTGAGAGGCGGCGCTCCAAAGCGCCGAGCAGCGCTTCCGCTCCAAGCGCGAGGATGCTGACCGAGACGGCTCCTTCCAAAAGTTGCTGCGTGTCGGCTTCGGCTAGGCCGTTGAGGATGTACTCGCCGAGGCCGCCGCCTCCGATGAATGCCGCCAGCGTGGCGCTGGCGATCACCTCGACCGTTGCGGTGCGCACCCCGGCGAACACCACGGGAAGCGCGAGCGGCCACTCGGCACGAGCCCGAACCTGCCCCTGCGTCATCCCCAAACCGCGCGCCGCCTCGACCATTGCGGCCGGGACGCCGCGCAGCCCAATATCGGTGTTGATTGCGATCGGCGGCACGGCCAGCAGCGTGAGCGCGACCAGGGCGGGCCAGAAACCGATTCCCAGCAGGGGGAGCATCAGAGCCAGCACCGCGAGGCTTGGGATGACACGCCCGACGTTGATCGTTCCAAGCGCGAGCTGGCGGAAACGGTCGGATCGGGCGGCCCACACGCCCGCCGGCAGGCCTGCCAGCAGCGCAAGCGCGAGCGCGGCCCCGGCCAAGAGGAGATGATCGCGAACGTGAAGTGCGAGGTCGAGCATGGAACACGCGCTCGTTCTGGAACGGCGGCCGGTTTTCCGGGACGTGGAGTTCGCGGCTCTGATGGCGAAGCAAATCCCGCATGATCGCCCCGTCCCCAGCCGAGGTCGAAAGCCCGGTTTCAACCCGGCCGCCGGATCTGGACGATCCCTCCCTTTATTTCAGCCGCGAACTCTCCTGGCTCGAGTTCAACGAACGCGTCCTGGAAGAGGCGATCGACCGGCACAACCCGCTCCTCGAGCGGCTGAAGTTCATGGCGATCTTCAGCACCAACCTCGACGAGTATTTTATGATCCGCGTTGCGGCGCTCAAGCAGCAGATCGCCGCTGAAGTGCACCGGCCCTCGAATGACGGGCGCCTGCCCGCGGAGCAGTTGAGCGCCGTCTCGACGCGCCTGCGCCCCTCCCTCGAGCGGTTCGCCCGGCTTCTGCGTGAGGAACTGCTCCCGGACCTCGAGGCGCAGGGCATCCGCATCTGCCGCTACGACAGTTTCGATGAGGCGACCCAGGCCGAGCTCAAGAAAACCTTCGACGAGCGCGTCTTTCCGGTGCTCACGCCGCTAGCGGTCGACCAGGGCCACCCGTTCCCGTACATTTCAAACCTCTCGCTTTCGCTCGGCGTCGAGATGTACGAGCAAACCGACGAGGGGCCCGAGATGCACTTCGCGCGCGTCAAGGTCCCGCCGAGCCTGCCGCGTTTCATGCCGGTCGCCGCTTCCGAGGGCGTACGGCACTTCGTCCTGCTAGAGGACGTCATCGCCCACAATCTGGACGCGCTCTTCCCGGGGATGCAGATCCGTGCGTCGTACTGTTTCCGCGTCACGCGTGACGCCGACCTCGACCTGCAGGAAGACGAAGCCGACGACCTGCTGCGCGCGATCGAGTCGGAGCTGCGCAAGCGGCGTTTCGGCGAGC
>Ga0302324_100004826_pt1 | contig 29739 bp, 26 predicted proteins | sample Palsa_T0_1_FD_201949 | JGI IMG/M metagenome (GOLD analysis project Ga0302324, IMG submission 201949) | Peat permafrost microbial communities from Stordalen Mire near Abisko, Sweden - Palsa_T0_1 | ecosystem: Environmental > Terrestrial > Soil > Palsa > Peat permafrost | place: Sweden: Abisko...
ATCACAACGACACCGTCGCTCGTTCAACGCTATCGCAGAGTGGCCTGAGCGATGGTTTCTAAACCGCTCCACTATGACGTTATTGAGACCGCTCGCAACACGCAGCACCCGTACGCCGCGAATAACCTTCTTGGGATCGTTCGCAACATGTTCAATTGGGGAAAGGTCGCCGGTCTTGTGCCGGCGGATCATGCGAACCCTATCTTGGGTATTAAGTGGTTTCCCGAACGACAACGACGGCGGTATATCACGACGGTCGAAATGCCAGATTTCATTCGAGCGCTTGAGGCGGAGGACAATGAGTATGCTCGGCATGGACTTTGGCTCTTGTTGCTGCTCGGTCTGCGGAGCATCGAGCTGTTGAAGGCGAAGTGGACCGATATCGATTGGGATATGGGCACGCTGTTTGTTGGCCTGACAAAGAACGGTGAACCGCTTCTCGCGCCGCTGAGTGATGCAGCGATGGCGAGACTGAAGATGATTCCTCGTATTGCCAACAATCCGTACATCATCTGTGGCCACAAGCGGGGTCGGCCATTGACGGGGCTCGGGGAACCCTTAAGGCGCGTTCTGGCGCGCGCGAGCTTGCAGAACATTCGGGTCCACGACATCCGGCGCACGGTCGGTTCCTGGCTTGCACAATCGGGCGTGTCGCTGCACTTGATCGGCGATGTACTCAATCATCGCGATCTGACGACAACCCTGGGCTATGCTTACTTCCAAACGCAGCAACGCCGGGAAGCATTGAACGGACATGGTGGTAAGGTGCTGTCGCCTGCCGCCGCACAACTGCGGGTAACGGCGCCGCCAAGGGCATTGTCAGCTGAAGTTGTACTGCGACCAGCTGGTCCGCGGTCGCGTCATCGTCATTACTTCAAACGCGAGTCGCTCCACGAACTCGTATGGACAGCCCCCGTTCTTGAGGTGGCGAAACGGCTCGGGGTATCGGATGTGGGACTTGCCAGGCTGTGTCGACGAGCGGAGATACCGACACCGGGACGTGGCTACTGGGCTCGGGTCGAATCAGGTCAGCGAGTCGGACGAGCGCCGCTCCCGCCTGCGCCAGAGAGCCTGCCGGAATTACTGAGAATCCGAGGCACGGAGCCGCCACCGGCATCGAAAATGTCGGAGGCCGCTTGAGCGATCGTAATTAGAGGATCCTGGGAGCGGAACGCATGCGTGTCCCAGGCCTAAATTAAAAACCTTTGTAATGTATCGTTAATCGATATAATACACGCACGTTTATTCGACCCAAATGCCGCGACATCTAGCTCAAACTACTGACCACAGCTCAGACGCAGCCCTCGTGCGGCTCCAAGCCGGCATCCGGTATTTCTTCGAACCGGCCGAGTTTGCACGTCAGACCGGGCGACAACCAGGAACGCCGGCAGTGCGCCTGGCGCTTCATCGTTTGGCCCAGCGTGGTCGAATTGTGGCAGCTACCCGACGCCCATCGGGCTACCTAATCGTGCCACCGGAGCATATGCGCTTTGGTGCCCCGCCCGTGACATGGTGGATTGATGATTGCCTGCGACGGATCGAGCCTAACTACTACGTCGGGTTGCTTTCTGCCGCTCATCACTGGGGATCAAGTCATTACGCGCGACAAGACACGCAGGTAATGCTTTCGAGGGTTCATCCACCGCTCACCCCTGGACGGCTGCGAGTCGTCTTCTATGCAAAGAAGCAACTCGCGACGACGCCGACGGAAATTGTGAGAAATGATGTCGTACCTTGGCGCGTCAGCACGCGACCTGCAACATTGCTCGACCTACTACGGCATCAGACCGTTGTGGGGGGCCTAGAGACCGTCGCTCGAGTCACGCGTGATCTGTCTTCGGCGATTGACAGAGTTGGGCTGGTCACTGCACTCGATGCCTTGGATCAAGCCCCAGCCGGCCAGCGCCTGGGGTTCGTATTCCAATGCCTCGGGTACGACACCCTCGCAAACCATGTATTCAAGTGGGTGGCACGCCGCCGCCACGCCGTACGCCAACCCCTCGAACTTGGGGTTCCGACTGGCGAGCAGACAATGATTGATCGCCGCTGGAACATTTCATTCAACAGCCGTCGCGTAACGGCTTTGGGAGAATTTCGGTGATCACCGCATGCGAAATTGCGGCGTGGCGGACGGTTGCGCCTTGGGCGACCGATATGATGGTCGAGCAAGACTATCTGCTCTGCCGCTCGGTCGCGGCGATTTTCGAAGACGAATTTTTGCCGACGCAAGTCGCGATGCGAGACGGCACGGTACTCCACAAAGGGCACCTTGCGCCGGCCAGCCGATATTCTGAAGACATCGATCTCGTACTGGTGGGCGACCGGCCTTCGTCCCACGTAAAAAAAGCGTTGACCCGAGTGCTTCGGCCAGTTTTGGAAACTCCGGCCGAGAGGCGACAGCCGCACCTGCACGACGCCCAACCGCCCGTGGAATTGGCTTGCGCTTTGTTGTCACATATGACAACATTAATTAGGGAGACAGTATGACAAGGACAACGCGACCGATTTCATGGGTCAGCGCGGCGCGTAAGGATTTCGCTGAGTTCCCAGAAGGGGCGCAAGCAATCTGCCTGGCAGCTCTGACCGTCGCGGCCGAGGGCGGCAAGGCAGATATCGCCAAACCACTCAAGGGCCTGAGTTCGGGAGTGATGGAGATCGCATTACCCTACCGCGGCAACGCATTCCGGGTGGTCTATGCGGTGCAGATCGGCACGGATTTATGGGTTGTACACGCGTTTCGGAAGAAATCGACCCAAGGAATCAAAACTCCGAAGCACGAGATCGATTTGATCACGGCCCGGGTGAAACGATTGAAGGAGATGCTGCGATGAAAAATGAACCCCTGGAAGTGATCCGCGGCAGCGGCAATGTGTTCCGCGACTTCGGCCACGACAACGCCGACGTAGAGCAATTCAAGGCGTTGCTGGCCGCGGAAATCATTAAAGCGCTCGAGCGCGGCAAACTGACCGTACGCGCGGCGCACGCCCGTACCGGAATTGCGGCGGCCGACTTTTCCCGCATCCGCAACGCGGATCTCGCGCGCTTCACCCTGGATCGCCTGGTCGGCATCATCAACCGCCTCGGCTCCCGGGTTGAGGTCAAACTAAAGGTCAAGCCAGCAGCGCGCTCGCCACACGCGGCTGTCGCGTGACGCAATCAGCAACAAGCGTCGAAAAAAGGGGCGTGAGTCAGCTGATTTTTGGCATGTTTATCTTGGTCGAATAAATTTCGCATGGATAGTCCTAATCCTACGATCGATTTACAGCGACACACCTCATCCCTTGACCCTGGATACCCCCCAAAACCGTCGCTATGTAACCGGAGACTGGTGGGCGTAGTTGATAGGGAAGTCAACAGGTGCTACAAGCGGGAACGGGACAGCCACGCCGACATTGTTGCCACCCGGTCCCGTGACCAGCATAAAATGAAGCCGCCAAGGTTCGCAACGTAAGCAAGTGGATCGGTCAAAGGGTATGGACGCATTCGTGGACAACCCCCTCAGTCGCTCATATAAATATCAAGAAGCTGCCGGGAATTGCGCCTCGGCATTGAGGCATCCGCGGTCTTCTGCGTCCTACCAAGAATGGTCATCTAGGTGAAGTCGGGAATGCCCATTGCGCTTGCGAGACTTGAATATTTTCGCGCATGTCGTCGACGGCGTCGATGCATGCCTGAAGGCGGCGCGCGAAGAGCTTCGCAGCGCCGGAATGGATCATATGCCCGCGGCAGGCGTAAAGGTCGGCCTCGGCACGGACCTGCTTGGATCTACATACACGCAGCAGTGCCGCGAATTCACCTTGCGCAGTGAGGTTTTTACCCCCATCCAGATCCTTAAGCAGGCAACATCGGTAGCGGCGGAGATCCTTATGGAGCGCGGAAAGCTCGACTGCGTCGCGCCGAGCGTCCATGCTGACCTCATTGTTATCCTCCGAAATCAGAACTTCGGGTTAGCTGCGAATCCATCTCAATCGTTTTAGGAGAAATGCGTGTCTATCAAGAGCGTTACGGTGGATTTCGGCAAGCTTGCACAGGTCTGGGACGTGACTCCGGAGGCGGCGGCGGTCCACGCCAACGCGATTGTTTGGGATGCCACATTTCCCTTCGGCCCGTCCTGCGGCAGCGCGAAGTCTCATATTAATTCGCTGAAAATGATGCGTTCGCACGGTTCCGATGTCGTATTGGTAACGACGGCCAGCGACCCGGAGAATATGGCAGATACGGTTCGAAAGATCGCTGACGATACCGCCATGTTGAAAGAGCATTGCGGGTGGTGCAAACAGGCTTACTCGATCTCCGACATCCAGGAAGCCCGGAAAGGAGGCCAGATCAGCGTCGTATTTTCCTTCCAGGGGACGGTCCCGTTCGAGAGAACCGTATCGCTCGTCGAACTGTACTATAGGCTGGGAGTTCGCCAGGCTTTGATGGCTTATAATCAAAAGAACCACGTCGGCGATGGATGTCATGAGCGAAGTGATGGCGGATTGAGCCGCTTTGGAATCCAACTTGTTCGCGAAATGAATCGCGTCGGAATGCTCGTTGATTGCACGCATACTGGATATCGCACGGCACGAGATGTATTCGAAGTCTCCAGTACGCCGGTTATCTTCTCGCACTCCAATCCCCGCGCGCTGACGGATCATGAGCGGAACATTCCGGATGACCTGATCGACGCATGCGCAGGCAGCGACGGTGTGATCGGCATAAACGGCGTGAATATTTTTCTCGGAGTCGAGAGCGTTACACCGGAGGCGCTGTTTCGCCACATCGATTACATCGTTCAGCGAGTGGGTTCGGATCACGTCGGCATCGGTCTAGATTATGTTTCCGACCGCGAGACACTAATCGCGTTAGTTCGGGCTAGTGCAAGCAGGTATCCGGAGAAGCAGGGCTATGAGACGGAAATAGAATTTGCCTCGCCGACGATGTTGCCGAAACTCACCGAGCATATGCTCAACCGAGGCTACAGCTCCGAAGACGTCGGAATGATCTTGGGCGGGAACTGGTTTCGCGTCGCTGGGAGCGTCTGGCGCTGAGCCGCATTCGACGGACTTAGGCTTACCGGGTCCGACGTCACGGAGATTAGCCACTGTTTATGCAATGGTGCCGGGCTTCCTAGTCACCGCTGGCGATGGCGCTCGGAGTTGAGTATTGTTGCATCCCTAACTGGAATTGTATATTGCAAATGGACGCACCGAACAAATCGAGCGCTGCTATAAGTCGCCCCAAGAGCCGCAAGATTGCTCTCGGTCGCGAAGCGTGGCTGAAAGCAGCAAAGTCTGCGCTGATCAGCGAGGGTATCGGTGGAGTCGAGATCGGCAAGCTTGCCCGCAAGCTGCACGCGACCCGGGGCGGATTTTACTGGTTCTTTACCACCCGCCAACAGCTGCTGAATTATTTGGTTGCGGATTGGGAAGAGACCAATACGGCTATTTTCAGGTCGATCGTGCGCGACAGCGGTGCCAACGGCACTGCCGAATTCAAAGCTTTGTGCGATATATGGGTCAATGAAGCCGGCTATAGTCCGCAGTGGGATGCCGCAGTTCGTGAATGGGCGCGCATTTCCCCGCGAGTTGCAACGGTCGTGCGCCGCGTCGACGATGTGCGGATTAAGATCATTCAGCGCATTTTTCACGATATGGGCTACGATGAACCCGAAGCATTCGTCCGTGCGCGCACGACCTATTTCCATCAAGTGGGTTATTACACCCTCGGTGTGAAGGAGCCGCGCGAACAACGCCTCAACCTGTTGCCGATCTATATCCGCATCCTGACCGGGCACGATATCTAAATCCGCTTTTTGCCTCGAAACAGGCGCCGAAGTGGACGACCTCACCCAGGATGCGTGAAGACCGTCACCCATTCCATCACTCTGGACGACGCGACTTCGCGCTCGAGAAGCGTTCTTGTTGCACCGCGTGGAGAGGTTGATTTCGCGGCGAGCAGACCACTGACTACTGCGGATCGCACTATTCCTGGCACTTCCGTCTCCTGTCGTACTCTTGTATCCAGCGCGCCTACTGTGTGACCTGTGCGGCAAGATGGTCCATGAAATATTGAATACTCCGCCTCACGGCATAGGGTTCTGTCGGCGCCCCATGGGGTGAGTCCGGTATGATCAGCATATCGATGTCCTTGTTTGCCTTGATAAATGCATCGAACACCACAAACGCGTTTACCAGTGGAACATTTTCATCAATGCCACCGTAGATCAACAGCACTCGCCCCTGCAAGCGTGAAGCGAGCCGCGTGTTGCTGACGACATCGTAGAACGCACGTACCTCAGGGGATACGGCCGGTACGCCGAACATTCTCTCGACGCTGACCTCTTGCGTAATATGGAACCACTCACCAGGACCTACCCCGGACACGCCAACTTTGAAGAAATCCGGATAAAGCAACATGGCTCTGAGCGATCCATAGCCGCCAAAGGAATGTCCCATGACGCCGACTCGCTGCAGATCCATATAGGGATGCAGCCCTGCGAGATTCTTGATTGCGGCGACGTGGTCTGATGCGCCGAACACATCCTCCGAACCTAAGAACGCGTCCCGGAACGCGCGCGACCGATCGGCCGTACCGCGACCATCTACGCTAACGACGATGAAACCAGCGTCGGCGAACGCCTGTGCGGAGCGTGAGTAGCCGACTATATTGTCCGTGAAAAGAAGCGGCGCCCAACGTCCTTGTGGTCCAGGATACATGTAATCAATTACCGGATATTTGCGGGACGGATCGAAATTGCGCGGGAGGAACATTACTCCATAGAGATCAGTGACTCCGTCGGATGCTTTGACCACTACGCGTTCGGGCGGACGCCAACCGGTGGCATAGAGCGCCGACGCATCGCTGGTGAGAACCTCTCCGATAAGCTCACCGGAAACCTTACGTACGACCACCTTGGGCGGCTGGTCCGTAGAGGAATAGCTGTCGATGAAATAGCGGCTGCTGGGAGAAATTCTGGATTCCGAGGCGCTCCCCCAAGCGCCGAAAGAATTTTCGTATTCATGATTGGCGATTTCAGGGGTCAACAGATGGGGCTCTCCACCATCGAGGCTGACGCGATAAAGGTAGCTGTTATACGGATTTCCCGCGCCGTTTCGCGGTCCGGCGGTGAAATACGCGAGGCGGTTCACTTCATCGACGCGCAAGAGATCGAAGACCACCCAATTACCACGGGTGAGCGGGCGCTTCAGCTTGCCCGTCGCGGCATCGTAGAGATACAGGTGACCGTAGCCATTACGCTCCGAATACCAGATGATCTCATCTCCTTTGGAGGACACATGCACATTCGGCCGGGCATAGTCGGAGGGATTGAGCCGCACGTTGAATCGCGCCGTCTCATTGAGAATCTCTCTCGTGTGGCCAGTCTCAAGATCAACTGAATTGAGTGCGTAACGCGTGCCTCCGCGATTGGCTGTCAGCAGAAATAGACTGCCCCCATCCTTGCTCCACCAGACGACTCCGGTAATCAGATATTCGAGCGCATAATCATTCAGGGCCTGGGAATCCAACGCGACCGCGTGAACGGCCGAACTCCTCGTGTCTATTACCACGAGCCGGCTGTCAGGGCGTTTAGGATCGCCGGCGGTTCCGAACCGCTGGAAGTGTGTCTGTCCAAATCCTCCGTCCGGCGGCACATACTCTGTGACCAATAGCCGCTCGGGAAACGGGCGCAGATCTTGCCTCAGCGCCACCACGTATCGGCCATCCGGCGACCACATCACCCCCAAGAGCGGACTCGGCACCCCGCGTCGTCGGCGAATAACTTTGCCCATGTCGGGCCAACCATCGAAATCCCCGTACCCGAAGTCGGGTTCACCGTCCTCGGTCAATCGCCGCTCCTGGCCTTTGGCCAAATCCCGCAGCCACAAATCATTCCCCCGTCGCAGCACCGCACTGTGCCCGTCTGGTGAAACGACCAGGTCTGGGCCGGGCGGCGCCGCGCGTTCGGTACATCGAGTGACGGGGGCGTCGCAATCGAAATGTCCGCTCGGTGTCGTCACGACGAGGTGCGAGCCGCTGCTTTCAAACGTGAGTTCAGAGATCGGCAATTCCGCTGCGCCAACCGTTCCGGGCCGCGCTGCATTGAGCGCCGCACGCATGGCACCAGTGTCGAACATGGGCCGCTGCTGCCCTGTTGCCGAATCGACAACGACGAATTCATCCCCGGATCGAGTCTGCCGTTTGAACCAGAACCGATCCGATCCGGCAATCCACTTAAACGTTACGTCGAGGTTCAAAACCCTCTCGGCCAGAGGCACCACTTCAGCGGCGACGGCCGAGGTCCCATTCTGCTCCGCAATTACCGCAGTTGATCCTGACAGCATGACTAAAAAGCATGCCGCAACCAGAGTCGCTCTTCCTATCTTCGCCCACTCCGCGCTCGTTGTGCTCGTTGTGCTCGTTTTCATCTCTACCCTCGTGTGACTGGATGCATCGACCGGTATCGATTGATCTGCGCATCTGCCGTTCTCATGATTTACTCATCGGTATCGGTTTGAAAATCGGCCATACTAGAATTTATAATCCACGCTTAGCCCGATCGTTTGCGGCTGCACGGGCACGAATTGTGGCAGTTTCGGATTGGTCAGATACAACAAACCGGTATAAGACCGGTCGGCGAAGACATTCTTTCCATAAAGCTTCACCGTTACCCCCTGCATCACAAGCCCCGCGTAGAGATCAACGATGTTTTGTGGTCCTACCGGTTCGGGATCCCCTGTGCCCTCAAACTGACTAACGACTTTGTCTCTGTAACGATAGCCTCCCCCAAAGATAAGCGACCTTCTCGAATCGAGGGGCAGGTTGTAGTCAGCTATCACGGAGCCGGTCCAGCGCGGAGATCCCGGAAGTTGATCGCCGGTCTGGCCACCGGCGCCGGGCGCATCCTGCGTCAGGTGGGCATCCGTATGATCAAGCGTCGCAACGAGACGTAGCTCATCTGAAAATCTGTAGGACGTCGTGAACTCAACGCCGCTGCTGCTCGCGGTACCACCGTTGCCTGTGTACAGAAAATCTTGAGCGGTGAGTTGCTGCAGCTGAATATTCTTCCAGTCAATGTAGAATATGGCCGTGTCGAGCTGCAGCCGGTGATCGAAGAACTCGCCCTTGAACCCCGCCTCATAGTTGGTCGTCGTATCTGCAAAATAGAAGTCCGGCGTGCCCAATTTCGGGTTTCCACAACCGGTGCAGCCACCGCCGGGCCGATAGCCAGTGGCAACTCGAGTGTAGAGCATCGCGTCCTGATCCAGATGATAGCGGGCGTCTGCCATCCAGGTCGTAACATCCTGATATGGCCGGCTGGTGCACGGCGTGATGCCGGTGCCAAATACGCCGGTGCTTACCCCGCCGCAACTGGCCGAATTGTTTTCCGAGTAGCGCGCTCCCGCGCTGACATCGAAACGGTCGGTGAATTTGTAAGTGCCGTTTCCGAAGATAGCCCATTCCCGGTAGGTGCTGGGCGTGCTGCTAACGAGGATGTTATCGCTCTGCGGGAGAGGCACGTACGACGGAGTGAAGGTCGGAACATTCTCCAGCTCGAAATCATCCTCGTGGGTATAATAGCCACCGAGCATCCACTGAATGCGCTGATTGTCGGGCGACGAGAGGCGAACCTCTTGCGCGAACTTTGAAACGTTATCTATGATACTGGAAAGCGCAAGCGCGTCGGGATTCCCCGGAGTATATTGCCCGAAGTTCGTCGAGAGGTCGGCTGCCCTTACGCCGTCCAGTTTTGACCAACTCGTAGAACTGGTTAAGGTTGCGAAGTCGGGGCTCCATTTGACGTTCAGGGAGTAGTCTCGCGACGTCTGTTTGTAGGGTTCCGGAAAAAACGTACTACGCGAATCCGGGCCATAGATCGGCTGCTGCGTATTCTCCTGGAGATTCACACCCGTCTCATCGGCTACGTTGATCTCTTGCTCCAGGAAAGTTGCCTGCACCGCGAGACGGTCCATCGGCTGCCAAAGCAGCGTCACCCGCCCGCCGCTTTCAGTAGATTGATTGGAATCCCTAACTCCGGTTCCAACGTTGTGAATATATCCGGCGTTGTTCTCGTAGAACCCGCTGAGGCGCAACCCGAGTATGCCCTCCACGATCGGCATGTTGATGGACCCGTGTCCGCCCCGGCCAGGCGTATTGCTACCATCAACATTCTCCAGGTCACCGCCCATTCGCGCATCGAATTGCGTTAGATCCGGCTTGCGTAATTCGTACTTGATCAACCCTCCCATTGCATCCGCACCGTAAAGCGTGCCTTGCGGCCCTTTGAGTACCTCGATCTGCTCAATGTCGTCGGGCATCAAGTCGAGCCCGTATGAAGCTCCGCGGGTGCCAGCGGTTGAGGATCCTACCGGCGTGTCGTCGATGTATGTGCCGACCAAGCTCGCGGACACGATGTTGAAATATCCCGTCGAGAGACCTCGGATCACTATCGTATTCTGTCCGGGAGAGCCACCGTTTTGAATGGATAACCCTGGAATATAGCTCGCGACATCAGTAAGTGAATTTGCATGCAGTGTTTCCATACTCTCGCCGCTGAGAACGCTGATGGAGGATGGCACGTCGATCAGCCTCTCGTCACGCTTCTCTGCCGTGACGACGATCTCTTCGAGCGATACGGCTTTCCCGGCTTCGCCTTGGGAGGGATTATTCTGATGCTGGGTCACAGTTTCATGGTTATCGGATGGAGAAGCGTTTGTCGCACCGACTGGTTCAGTGGTGTCGCTCTGAGCCGGCTGTTTCATTTGAACGTCGTCTTGTGCCATCTCGGCGCCGTATGTTGGCGCTGTGAGAATGGCTACGCCTAAGACCGTAATTTCAAGAAACATCCAACGTTTTGAACCGCACATTTATACCCCCTAGCGTGGATTCGGTGTAGAGACATCAAGCACGGCGTGTTCTGTTTCCGTGAAAACTCAGCACGCGGTAACCAGGCTGATCCATCAAGGGCTAGGACGCACCCGTATGCAAACCCCTCAACCAATCGAAGCGAATGCCGGAACTGAACTTAATGCTTGAGGCAACATGCCGATCGAATGCCGATAACGCTGATTGCGCATTGTGCACAACGCATGCTCGAGGCCTGTGTCAACTGAGGCTTTACATCCGCTCGCGATTGCGGGGAGCTGATTACGGCTTATACCTCGCGCTTGAGAAGGGCTTGGTCAATGGTCCCCGGCTTTAATAGGGTACGAGCCGCTTAGTCCTCAGCGTCCGCCTTGAGGTGGCGGGCGGCGCGTAGCATGAACCAACCGGCGGGTATAAAAACAATCATCACAATCATCAATGCGTAGCGCAGCCCTTCCGCCTTGCCGTAAGCGCTGGTAAGGGTATCGCTGAGCTCGCCGGTGATTACGGGGCCGAACCCGAGTCCGAGCAAATTGGCAAAGAAAAAGGTCACTGCTACGGAGATCGCTCGCCGTTTTGAGCCGCACACCATGTGCAGCGCGGAGAACATCGGCGGTACGACCCCCGTCAGTGCAACCGTGGAGAGCAGAAGTAGCGTCGCCATTGTCGCGACCGTCGGAGCCGCTAACGCCAACTCGAAAAGAGGCATGGCGGCAATCATACCCCACCCCGCCATCCGCGCTCCCCAAGCAACGTTCCGAGCCGACAGCCGATCCGCGAGCATGCCTCCGCCCAGGTAACCGACGACCGCGCCGGCCGCAGATACCACGCCAAATGTAGTCCCCGCCTGTGCGACATTTAGGCCATGGGTACGGATCATGAACGACACGATGAACACGTGCGCTCCGTACGCCATCATAAAATAGACGACGATTGCCGACAGGATATTGCGATATGCAGCCTTTCTGAACAGCACACGAATCGCAGTGAGCGTCGGCTCATGGTCCTCCGGGCGAACCGCGAACCGCGGAGCGTGACGCGGTTCCTTTAAAATCAGATGAGTCATGGGTGCGAAACCTGCGCCGAGAAGACCGACGGCCAGAAACGCGGCGCGCCAGCCGTAACTTTGCGCGATCCAACCGCCGAAGACGAGTGCGACGGCGTAGCCGGCCGAGGATGACATCATGAAGATGCCGATCGCCTGAGCACGAGCCGCGGGCGGATAGTAGTCGGCCAATAGACTCTGTGCCGGCGGGATTGCGCCTGCCTCGCCGGCCCCAACGCCCACCCTCGCTGCCGCGAGCTGCCAAAAAGTGTGGGTGAGCCCGCAGATCACGGTCATCACGCTCCAAATGGAAAGCGATACCGTGATGACCAGCTTCCGGTCGCCACGGTCGGCCCAGCGAGCGATGGGAATGCCAAGCGTTGCGTAAAATAGCGCGAACGAGATGCCGCCAAGCAATCCGAGCATTACGTCGGAAGCTTGGAACTCTGTCTTGATCTGCTCGAGGAGCACACCTATGATGTTTTTGTCGACATAGCTGGACGTCCCGACGAGGAACAGCACCGACAGGAAAACTCGTCGATTGCCTCGGGTATAAAGATCCCATGGCCTTTGGTCTCGTGGCGCATTCGACACCTGGCATTCTTCTAAACGGTCCAGTTTCACGTTTCCTTCGGACATATCCGGGGTACGCATTACAGTGAGTTCTGAAGCGCGGAAGGGCCGGCAAGATACTCGAGGAAATGCCTCGAACTGCAATTCACGGCATGGGATTCAAGCGACGCCGAATGAGATAAATCCGGTAGGGTCAGCGTATTGATATCCTTGTCTCCCTTGATGACTGCATCGAACGCCAAATCGCTCTTCCCGGCTCCGGTCTTAATCTCCATTTTGATCGTGATCGCATGACCGGATGCATCGACTGCTGTCTGCGCGCTACCAAGGTCGCGACTGCATCTATCAATTGAAGGCGCACGGCGCAAGGTCATTGTCTCGACGAAAAATGGCTTCCCATAAGTTCTTTTGCGTGCGCCACTGCTTCTGTACACGCGTGTCCGTACACATATGTATTGGCCAGTGTGAGCACGTCGTCTGTTGCTGTCAAGCGCCGTGGCTGCTGGTGCGATTTGCCGGGAGCCTGGCGGCCGGTCGGGAAGCGCCAGCAGCTCATCCAGCAATTGCTTGCGGCTGTCGAAGCACCAGTAGAAGCCCGCGAGTGACTTTAGAGTCGATGGGCCATGGCATCCTCTGTAAGCAGCCGTCTAAAGCGCCCTGACAATGTATTGTTGCTCGAGTAGCGGACCCGATCCATCTGGGCCGATCCTCGAGTTGGCCCGGTATTTCTGTACCGGCCTTGACAGATCGAGCTTTGTGCCTTAAAAGCAAACATACATATATGTATTGACACATGTGTATAGCGAAATAGCAATATCGGTCACGAGGCACGTCCATGGCAGCAGCCCTCGATTTTTCCCGGCATCTGAGCCGCCGTGCCGAGCCTCTGGATATCCTGCACGCGCAATTTTCCGTGCCTCTGAAACGTTTCTTTCGCAGTTATCGGCTCAACACTTCGGACGTGGAGGATCTTACGCAGGAAGTGTTCATGAGGCTGATGCGGCCTAGCGGGCAGGCCGATCTCCGCGAGCCGGCGGCATATGTCTTCACGCTTGCTCGCAACTTGGTGCGCGACCGGGCGCGCCGGTTGCATACTAGGGCGCTCGCCCAGTCCATCGCTCTCGAGGAGGTCCAGTTAAGTTGTGGACGGCCGACCCCCGACCAATCGCTGGAATTAGCGCAACGATTGGCGCATGTGAACCGGGCGTTGGCCTCGCTCAAGCCTAAGGCGCGCGAAGCCTTCGTGTTACACCGAGTACACGGCGAGAGTTACTCCGCGATTGCGATACACATGGATATTTCCGTGAGTATGGTTGAGAAACATATCATGGCGGCGATAATTGCCTTGGGCGCCGTCGAGGGCCGATAGGTCTCGAATCGGACCGCCTATACCTGGCGTCACATGGCGCTTTCTCCGGCTCCTGATCGAGACGAAATCCGTAACGTTCCCGGATGCGGCGTTGTCGCACATACGATCAGTGGACCGGAATCCGAGCGTCTCGTAATAGACGATCATTTCGGCGCCGCCACCGGCAACCATTGTTAAGGGTTGTCTGATCCATCGGCGCTGAGCATGCCATACGATGAGGCTGGAGGGCAGACGTTGGACCGGCCCCCAAGGGAGGAAACCGCGGAATCATGCGGAGAAGGTCAGTTGGAGCGATGAGCTATGGGAATTTCAGCGGCTGATCGGAGTAAAGAGCTCCCTTTCGCTGAGGGCGTGTGACTCCCCTGCGTCCTACTGTTGGACAGCCACTTGAGCGGCCGGATCCGTTTATTTTGCGCGAAATGAATTCAAAATATTCTGCATTGTCACTATTGAAGGGAGCCTTCTCGGGACAGCGCCAATGGACGCCTGCATGGCGGGATGCGACGCCGAAATCGTCGTACGATGTGCTCATTGTCGGTGGGGGAGGCCACGGACTGGCCACAGCCTACTACTTGGCGAAGAACCACGGAATTACTAACGTTGCGGTTCTCGAGCGGGGTTGGATCGGAGGTGGTAATACCGGACGGAACACGACGGTGGTCCGTTCGAATTATCTATACCCCCAGAGTGCGCAGTTGTATGACTTTTCGCTGAAGCTCTATGAGGGGCTCTCGCAAGCGCTCAATTTCAACATCATGCTGAGCCAACGCGGCATGGTGACGCTCGCGCACAGTCGCCACGATTTGGAAGTAATGTCTCGCTGGGCCAATGCTATGCGCATGACTGGGGTCGATGCGGACCTGCTGCGCCGCGAACAACTCGGCACGATGGTACCTGCGCTTGATATGTCAAGCCACGCCCGATATCCGGTTCTCGGCGGCTTTGTGCAAGCGCGCGGCGGTACAGCGCGCCACGATGCGGTGGCGTGGGGCTATTCGCGGGCCGCGTCGATGCTCGGCGTCGACATCGTACAAAACTGTGAAGTGCAAGCGTTTGTTGCGAAGAATGGGAAAGTGGCGGGCGTAGACACCAACCTTGGTCGAATCCACAGCAAGCAGATTGGCATTGCGGTGGCTGGACACAGCTCAGTGCTCGCAAAGCTTGCGGGCTTTCGGCTTCCGGTTACGAGTTATGCCCTCCAGGCCATGGTGAGTGAACCCGTTAAGCCGGTACTCGATACGGTCGTGTTATCGCCGGCGACCGGCGCTTACGTGAGTCAATCCGATAAGGGTGAGATAGTGATCGGTGCCGGACTCGACCCTTTCGCCTCGTACGCCCAGCGCGGAAGTTTTTCGGTCATGCAGAGCACGATCGCCGGCACGCTCGAATTGTTTCCTTCCTTCGGTCGAGTGCCCATTTTGCGGCAGTGGGCCGGTACTGTGGATATTGTCCACGACTCGAGTCCTATCATCGGTCCTACGCCGGTAGGCGGACTCTATATCAACTGCGGCTGGGGTACGGGCGGATTCAAAGCGATTCCGGTGGGCGGCTGGACGTTCGCGCATGTGCTTGCGACGGGCCGAAATCATGAGTTAGCGGTACCCTTTCAATTGGACCGTTTTGTGACCGGTCAATTAATCGATGAAGCCGCTGGGTCGGGGATCTCCCACTAATGATGCAACTCGCCTGTCCTTGGTGCGGCATGCGCGACGAGCCGGAATTCGTTTGCGGAGGAACTACCCATATCGTGCGCCCGCCGCCCGATGCCAGCGATCAGCAATGGGGTGATTACTTGTTTTTCCGGGATAATCCCAAGGGAGTGCTTTACGAGCGCTGGCGACACACTTATGGATGCGGGCAATGGTTCAATACCTCGCGGAACACGGTGACTCACGAGGTGCTTTGCGTGTACGGTATCTGCGAGCCAGCGCCATGAGCGCGCGACGACTACCGTCGCCTGTTGGCACGCGCCTCGATCGCACGCGTTTGGTATCGTTCAAATTCAATGGTCGACCCTATTCGGGATTTAAAGGTGACACCTTGGCTTCGGCGCTCCTCGCCAACCAGGTGAGTCTAGTCGGTCGTAGTTTTAAGCTGCATCGTCCTCGAGGTATCTATTCGTGTGGAATTGAAGAGCCCACCGGTCTCGTCGATCTAGGCGTCGGCGCGCGACGCACGCCGAACGCGCGCGCCAGTGTCGTTGAGATTTATGATGGACTGATTGCGCAGAGCGTGAACTGCTGGCCGAGCGTTCGTTTCGATGTAGCGTCAATGAACGGCTGGATATCGGCGGCGCTACCGGCAGGCTTCTATTACAAAACGTTCAAATGGCCTAATTGGCATTGGTTCGAACCGACGATTCGTCGCATGGCGGGCCTCGGGCGAGCCTCGAGCGAGCCGGATCCGGATCAGTATGAAGAGATCGCTGCCAATGTTGACGTCCTAGTGGTCGGCGGAGGAATTGCCGGGTTATGCGCAGCGATTGCCGCCACTGAAGCCGGTGCGCGGACGACATTATTGACAAGCGGTCCCGTTCTCGGCGGCGCCTTGGGGTACACGGCCGACCAGGAGATTCACACTCTGATTGATAAGACCAGACGTCTTGGCATTCAAGTCCTTACACGGACGATGGCGTTCGGTATTTATGATCACAACTTGGTCTGTGCTCGACAGCTCTTGGATGGCGACAGCGGCACGTTTGGCAAGCTGCGGGAACGCCTCTGGAAGATTCGCGCCCGATCAGTTATTGCAGCGACCGGCTCATTCGAGCGGCCGATGGTATTTCCGGACAATGATCGTCCGGGTGTAATGCTCGCGGGGGCAGCAGAAAAATTCGCGCAAGCCTATGGAGTCGCTTGTGGAAGCCGTGTCGTGATCGCTGCCAATAGTGACCGTGTCTACACCGTCGGTTCGACCTTGCGCGAACTGGGAATAGACGTCGTTGCCATCGTGGATTGTCGGCCGAAGGATTTGATCCGGGCCGAGGCGCAATTCTTGGGCGGGACCCGCGTGATGACCGATGCAACGATCGCGTCGGTGTCCGGCGTACGGGCCGTCCGCGGCTGCTCGGCGGCCTCGGTCAATGATAGCCGGGGAAGATCCGAGCGATTTGATTGCGACCTGATTTTGAGTGCGGGAGGCTACGCGCCGGCTGTGCATCTTCACTCCCAGGCGGGCGGCAAGCTTCGCTGGTTGGAAGACGCCGCGATGTTCGTTCCCGATGGGCCTGTATCTGGGGTTGTCAGCGTTGGCTCGTGCGCTGGGGTTTTCTCGCGCGACGCGGCGAGCGATCATGCGTCCCATGTCGGCGAGGCACTCGTGCGCGGCACGTCCGTACCTTCGGCTCCCCTCGGCGGATCAGGACGTTCATTGGCGAACACCCACGTGCCGCGCAAGCGCGCCAAGCAATTCATTGATTTGCAGAACGATGTAACGGCGGGGGATGTGGGTCTTGCTGCCCGTGAGAATTATCGTTCGGTCGAACACCTGAAGCGCTATACCACAACGGGGATGGGAACCGATCAGGGTAAAACCAGTAATGTCAACGCGCTCGTGTTGATGGGCGAGCGTACGGGCCGGGCACCGTCGGCGGTGGGGACGACGAAATTCCGGCCGCCTTTTGCGCCGGTCACGATGGGCCTATTTGCCGGGCGTCGCGTGGGTTCATTGTATCGACCAATGAAGCGTTTAGCTGCGCAAGCGTGGCACGAAGCGCGTGGCGCCGTTTTCGAGGAATACGGCGGCTGGTGGCGTCCTGCGGCTTATCCCCTGGCTGGTGAGTCATTGGAGGCAGCCGCTCAGCGCGAAGCGGCGGCTGTTCGCGGGAGTGTGGGGATTTTCGATGGGTCTCCCTTAGGCAAGCTTGAGCTCTTCGGGCCGGACGCGGCGACATTTCTCGATCTCATGTATGTCGGAACTCTCTCGACGCTTGCGATAGGGCAAGCGCGCTATGGATTGCTGCTCAATGAGAACGGAGTCGTCGTCGATGATGGAATCGTCGCAAAAGTGGGACCACAGCGTTTTTGGGTTAATACCACCTCAGGTGGAGCCGAGCGCACGGTGGCAGCTTTCGAAGAGTGGCTCCAATGTGAGTTCGTGAATTTGAAGGTCGCAGTCACGCCGGTGACGTCGCGCTGGTCGAACCTCACGATTGCGGGCCCGCGTTCGTGGGAATGGCTCCATGCTGGGGGCTTCGATTCAGCATTGGCGCCCAATCGCATGAAGCACATGAGCATCGCCAACACGCAGTTGGATGGAGTGCCTCTTTGCGTATTGCGCGCCAGCTTCAGTGGTGAATTGGGCTATGAGGTTAACGTACCTGTGGAGCACGGCCGCAGGTTATTCGAGCGATTGTGGGCAATCGGCTCAAGTTTCAACGCCGTACCTTACGGCATCGAAGCGCTGCAAATCTTGCGGATCGAGAAAGGTTACATTCATATCGGAACAGATACAGATGGTACGACGCTCCCCGGCGACATTGGTTTCGGTCGCAAGGTGGATCTAAAGGATGCGAACTTCGTGGGTCGACGATCGCTCAGCAGGCCCGCGTCACAAGATCCTGCACGGCCCCAATTGGTGGCTCTCGTCCCGGCGGATGGCCGTACCTTGCTCCCGGTGGGGGCTCAGATCGCGAACGCTCGGCCGCCGACCCGGACCGAAGGACATGTTACCTCAAGCACCATGAGCGCGGAATTGGGACACCCCATCGCGCTCGCGGTGTTGGCACACGGCTCGATGCGCACGGGCGAGCGAGTGACTGTTCATCATTTAGGCACCACAATCAAGGCGGACGTGGTCACCGCGCCCTTCGTCGATCCGAAGGGGATTCGCCTGCATGGCTGAGACGCAGGATTTATTCTCGCCTGCGGAAGCCGTCGAGATACGAACATGGGGTGACCGGGGCTTGCAAGTGGCATCGCTCCGATACTTCGATTGCGACGGCGAATTTGCGAGGACTGTCTGCCAGTTGGTAGGCGCGCCGCTTCCCAAGACGTGTTGCGCGACGTTGGCATCAAAAAATCCTGGTGGAACCTGGGCGATGCTCGCTTGGCGTAGTCCGACAGAGACCCTTCTACTATGCGATGACGCCGCTATGATCCAGCAACTGGGGGTTGCTGTGGCTACCCTGGAGGATGGCTGTGTCGTCGATCAAACGGGCGGTGCTTGCGTTTTGCGAGCGAGAAGCGCGGGGTTCGAGGATTTGCTTTCCCGCATGGCAGGTCAGGGAACTAGGCCTAGCCTGGGAAAAGCCAAGGGTTGTCGTTTGGCGGACGTCCCTATGGTCGTAGTTCAAGTAGAACGGGACGAAATATTGCTCATCGTCGATCGGATGTACGTCGAACACATAATGGCGTGGATTCGAATCAGCGTCGTTGAACTTGGCAATCTTGACCCCATCAATGAAAACGCGTCGTATGGCAAGATCGATCACGAATAGGACGTAGTGTGTCCCCCGCGCTGGCAACTAGGTTCTAAGGGCACCGCATCGACGGCGCCTGGAGGCGAATGATCTTCAAGACGCTGATATGAGCGTCAACTACCTAGCGTCGCGGGGTATCATGGCTCTCATACTTTGCGGCGCTGCGGTCTCGCCTGTGGCCAGGTCGCGGTGTGAAGCAACTCGACGAACCGCATGCCCGTACGCCCGAGTCGACGGTCGGCTCGGCGCACAAGACGCGGTGTAAAGCGGTAGCGCGATCCATCGACGTATTTCAACTCGCGTAACGTGCCGGCCTTGAGCTCGCTCTGTATGAGGTACATGGGCATCCAACCGAAGCCCACTCCCATTAAGAGAGCCCGCTTCTTCGTCTCAAAGCTCGAGAGGTAGAAGCCCCGCTCACAGCCGAACAAGTGACGATCATAGCCCTGCTCCTCGCTCGAGTGCTGCACAGAGATTTCGACATGGTCCCGCAGTTCAGCCAAGGTGACGCGCTTCGCTTCGGCAAGCGGATGGGCGGGCGCCACGCACAACATACAGTCCATTGCCGGGAGCGTTTCCTCGTGCAGATACGAATTGGCGGTATAGTCCGCAACCAGCATCAGATCCGCATTGTTCTTCTCGAAACTTGACTGTACACCGCTCAAATACTCCACCTTAACCTGGATGCGAGTTGGCACCTTCTCGGCGGCGAGCGCCCTCAGCGCCGCGAGGATCGGCCCGAGCGGCACGATCCCATCGACGATGACCACGAGCACGGGTTCCCATCCCAGTGAGAACCGTCGCGCGACTGACCGAATATGCTCGGCCCGGGCGAGCAGCCGGCGGCCTTCTGCGAGGACTCCCTCTCCGCTCGGCGTCAAACAAACCCGATAACCGGCTCGATTGAACAAAGTGACGCCTAGCTGCTGCTCGAGCTTTTGCACCTGCTGGCTCACGGCTGACTGAACCTTGTGTAAATGCTCAGCCGCACGCGCGAAACTGCCATATTTTACGACAGCGTCGAGCGCTTCGAGTCCACCAAGATCGAGCTGCATGATTATCTGAATAGAGGTTGATTTATTAGAAATTAATCGCTACAGGAGCGACACTTCCGATTGCAAAGGCATGTCTGACTCTGATGACACATCAAAACCGCGGGACGCAAAGCCCAAGTATTTCGCATTGCTTCGAGCATCAGATGCGTGATGAGTCGCTTCCGAGCGCATTCTATCAGGGACGGAGATCAAATGAAGCTCGTAAATTGTCCGGATATATGGTCGCTGATCTAGTTGATACTGATCAACGGTCGCAAGATAATAAATTCTCGGCCCAGTGTGCCGTAGCGTTCCGACTGTGCAAGGAAGTCGATGTCGTGCGCCTCAACCGAAATGGCGCGACGTTATTCCACTGTCCTACCTTGAGTGCAGGTTGGGGCCGGTGCCCGCAGTCACTATTCACGAGAGCAATCAGCATATGCAAGTCTAGACTGCCAATGGACCGATGCGTCGTAACCGCGCGTTCATGATCGTTTCGTCATGGGTTTCGATTTTCCTCGCCACTGAGGGCTCTGCAGCGCGATCGACAGAAGATTAAGCCGTCATGGCGCTCCTCGTCCGTGCGCACCTGCGCAAGGTGACCCGGCTCCCTACAACGAAACCGTCGGCGCTGAAGTCTGCCTGGCGTGCATGAACATCTCCCTTCGAGATCGACTTGATCGAAATCATCCGCTTTCTTCGCTTAACAGAGGTGGCTACGCTGTGCTCAAGATGAGGATAGTGTCGCGAAATGCCTTCCGCCCTTGGCGCGGAAACTCGCCAAGAAAAATATGGTTTCACCTTTGACCCACTCACCGCCAAGGGCAATGTCTACTACTACCATGAAACGCCAATCTATCAACAGCGCCGGAACTCCGCGGATGTCGGGATTTTGAATCTCCTCAGCCTGCAGCCCCCTTTCGAGGCCGAGAACTTGAAAACCTATGGCGTTTACAACCCGGGTTTTCCCACAGCCTCGGGCGCTTTGGTTTCGTCAGGGTGCAATATCATTTCTGGCGGGCAACGAACTGGGGCCTATAATTGGCCGGAGTCAAATTATTCGGCACGAACCGCGCTGCCTCGCGCGCAGTCGGTCGTGCCTCATCCATAAGTCTGAACACGGGAAGGCTAGCGACATGGTCAATGTAACACGACGCACGGTACTGAGCGGCGGTCTGGCGGCGGGGATGGCCGTGGGGCTCAACATTGCATCTCGATCCGGTTCCTCTGTCGCGGCCGGCGTGCCTTCATCACGTCTCGTGGTCGATGGCCTCGATTGTTCGTTGGTGGACGAGAAGTTCCTCGACTTGGCGCGTCAAGGCGGCGTCGATTGCGTCCACATTACCGTGGACGGCGTCGCCGGAGACAGCAGCTTCGGTGCGGTGTACGAGTTCGCTGACAAACATGCTGATCGGATGGCGATCGCAACCAGCGTTCGCAACATCCGCCAGGCTCGGCAAGGCGGCAAGATCGCCTTCATTCTGGGTTGGCAGGACGCTAATGCTCTCGATGGGCCCGTACGGGAATCGAGGGTCTTTACGACGATGAGTGAATCCTTGCGCTCTTATTCTCAATTGGGGCTGCGCATCGTTGGGATCTGTTACAACAGCAGCAATCTTTTCGGCGGCGGTTGTCTCGAGCCTCGCGAGCCGCTTACGCAGGCCGGCTGTCGGCTCGTGGAGGAAATCCACAAACGCAACCTTGTCCTTGATATCGGCGGCCACACCGGGGAGCAGACGAGTCTCGATGCCATCGAGATTTCCAAGGGTGTGCCCGTCGTGTCCACGCACACAAATATGGCGGCGATCAACTCCAATATGCGCTGTATCTCCGATCGGCTTGCTGTTGCGATCGCCAATACGGGCGGCGTAATTGGCGTAAACGCGCTCAGTGATTTTCACAACCGCAATCCCGAGTCAGCCCGCATCGACGGAGACCACAGTCCCCAGGTCGCGCTCGAAAGGCATCTCGATCAATACGACTATCTCAAGAGACTGGTGGGCGTCGATCACATCGGACTGGGACCCGACTTCGTCTGGGGCACCAAGTCTTCGGCGGAACCGGCGGCGGACATCTCGCTTAATTGGCCGTACGGGTCGTCGAGCGTCGGCGATCTTCTCTATGTCAAAGACTACGAAAATATCGGCAAGCTCCCAAATGTAACCCAAGGTCTCACGGATCGCGGTTGGACTGTGGCGGAGCTGGATAAGGTGCTCGGCCAGAATTGGCTGCGCGTTTACGAGCGGGTCTGGGGCACGTAACGCAGGAATCAAGAAAGTGAATGCAAAGTCAGGCGCAGTATGGGCCCACACGAAATCGCACGCGATTGACTCGGACGCAAAGGTCGCTTCGGAGACTTCGCGTTACTCGACAGTCCTTTGTGCACGGGCGCTCGGCTCCCGATTGGCATACGAATGGTTCATTGCGCAGCCGTCAAGGTAGGCACGGTGGCACCGAACCGCGTTTCAGTCGAAGCCCACAGCATCGATTTCGTTCCTCTCTCGGAGCGTTACGGCACACCCCGACGACTGTTTACTATATGGTTCAGCGCCAACATGACGGTTCTGGGCGTTGCGCTGGGCACGCTCGGAATCGCGGCGGGCTTGAGCTTCGGCTGGACCGTGGCGGCGCTCGCAATCGGAAATGCCGTGGGCACGATTTTCATGGCCGCCCATTCCGCGCAGGGACCCCAGCTCGGCATCCCACAGATGATCCAGAGTCGCGCGCAGTTTGGCGTGTTGGGCGCGGGCCTGCCGCTTCTGGCCGTGGTCATCACGTATCTGCTGTATTGCGCCGCCAACGGCGTGCTCATTCAAGGCACCATCAAAGCGCTCGTGCCCGTAGGCAACCAGGGTGCTCTCGTGCTGTTTTCGACGGTGACATTGCTCATCGCTTTCTTCGGTTACGAGCTGATTCATAGACTCGGGGCCGTGCTGACGGTGGTCTCGATCGTGCTGTTCGTGACCGCCACGTATCTGTTGCTCACGAAGCATGCCGGTCAGGGGGTACCCCTAGCCAACACGTCGACGCCGTTCAGCGGTGCGGCGTTTCTCTTGACGATGACGCAAGCTGCTGCGTGGGCGCTGAGTTACGGGCCGTACGTGGCGGACTATTCACGCTATTTGCCGCCGAGCGTGCCAGTCTCCAAGACGTTCTGGTACACGGGCCTGGGGTGCTTCCTGAGCTCCACGCTAATCATGACATTCGGCGCCTACCTCGCCACGGTCGACCCGGATCTCGCCAAGGACCCTGGCAACGCCGTTGCTGGTCTCTTCGGCGCCGTCCGGCCATTCGTACAGTTACTGATCATCATCGGTGTCGTGCAGGGCAATGTGCTCAATCTCTACAGTGCTTACATGTCGAGCATCACGATCTTCTCTGGCATTCGACGCATGGACCGGATCGATAGAAGGCGCAAGCTGATCATCATGGCCGCATTGATGGCAGTGGCGACATTGATCTCTATGCTCACGCAGGAGAATTTCCCGAGGTACTTCGCCGATGCGCTGAACGCCATGGTATATCTCCTGATGCCGTGGAGCGCGATCAACCTGGCGGATTACTACGTGGTTCGCCGAGGTCATTACAAGATCGCGGACATGTTCCGGATCGACGGAGAATACGGCGCCTACCGATGGAAGACGATCGGGGTGTACACCCTCGGCATCGTCGTTCAACTGCCATTCATGGGCTTGTCGTTCTATCGGGGCGCGATCGAACAGTGGATCGGAGCAGACTTCGCTTGGTTTCCGGGGCTCCTCGTGCCTGGCGTCCTGCACGTTCTGCTTGAAACGGGATGGCGCCGGTTGAGGGTCAGTGCGTACGGTACGCGAGTACCGTGAAGCCATAATTGCTAGCAACTCAGGAGCTGTCATGGTTAACGTGCCCGAACGACAGGAATACTAGTTTGTCGGCCATCGCAACTGTGTACGTAAGATCCAACGCTGATCCTGCAGCATGACAATTGCCGGCTCCGAGTTGAGAGGTCGCAATACTCGACGGTCCCCGACACACTCAAGAGGTTCGTATTTTGCCCAACCGTTATTCCGCTGTTTCGCTAGCCCGGCACGCGCTGTCGGGCGCACCGTGGCCGCGTGTCTGGCGAGCGCGTGAACCGAAATCAACCTACGACGTGGTGATCATCGGGGGCGGCGGCCATGGGCTGGCGACGGCCTACTACCTCGCGGCTAATCACGGCATCAAAAATGTCGCGGTGCTCGAGCGTGCTTATATAGGGTCGGGAAATGTTGGCCGTAACACCACACTCGTTCGCTCCAACTATGTGCTTGACGGCAACACTCAATTCTTCGAGTTTTCGATGAAGCTGTGGGAAGGACTTTCGCACGCGCTCAATTTCAACGTGATGCTCTCTCAGCGAGGACAGATTGTACTAGCCCATGGAGCCGCACAGGTGGATGTGTTGGCACGCAAGGGCAACATTATGCGTCTGAATGGGATAGATGCCGAGCTGCTTGATCGCGGCGACGTAATGCGGCTATTGCCGTATCTCGATTATTCGGCCGAAGCACGCTTTCCAATATGGGGCGGCCTCTTACAGCGGCGGGCCGGCACCGTACGCCACGACGCCGTGGCATGGGGTTATGCGCGCGCCGCAGATTCTCTGGGCGTCGACATCATCGAGAACTGCGAAGTCGCCGGTTTCGTGCTCGATGGCCGGACGGTAATCGGGGTGGACACCAAGCGTGGGCGGATTTCGGCTGGTCGGACTGCAATCGCCGTGGCCGGCCATTCATCGCATCTAGCAGCCATGGCGGGCCTGCGCCTGCCCATTGAAAGCCATCTTTTGCAAGCCTTTGTATCGGAGCCCATTAAGCCCTTCGTGGATCACGTCATCTCTTTTGGTGCCGAACTCTTCTACATCTCGCAGTCCGACAAAGGCGGTCTTGTTTTCGGCGGCCATCTTGATGGCTTTAACAGCTATACGCAGCGAGGTCAGTTTCCGAAGGTGCAGAGTGTGGCCGAATGTGCGGTCGCGTTGATTCCCTCGATCTCACGTTTGCGGCTGCTGCGCCATTGGGGTGGCATCCAGGACATGACGCCTGACGGCAGTCCGTTCATTTGCCGCACGCCAGTGCGAAATTTGTATCTCGATGGAGGTTGGTGCTACCAGGGCTTTAAGGCGACACCTGCCGCCGGATGGTGTTTCGCGCATACGATCGCACACGACGATGAGCATCCCTTGAGCCGCTGTTACGGACTAGATCGCTTTGAGCGCGGCAGTGAACTCGATGACTATGGCGTCGGCAACTGGACGTATAAGCAATGAACGTGTGCAGTGACAACATCTTACAGAGCCCCTCATTGTGAGGATCACCTGCCCTGTCTGCGGAGAGCGCGACTTCTCCGAGTTTCGCTACGGTGGAGATGCGACGAAGCAACGTCCGGTCCATGGCACGACGGATCGGAAGGTATGGCATGACTATGTCTTCCTGTTTGACAATCCGAAGGGACCGCATAGAGAATTCTGGCAGCACGTACTGGGTTGCCGGCAGTGGCTGGTGCTCGATCGCAATACAGCGACCAATGTGACGAGTGCGTCGCTGCTCGCGCGCAAGGCCATAAACAAATGACGCGGAAACCTTTCCGGTTGCCGCTTGGTGGCCGCATCGATCGCAGCAAGCGCGTGGGCTTTTCGCTCGACGGTCGGCCAATGAGCGGCTTGCACGGCGACACATTAGCCTCTGCGCTTCTCGCCAACGGCGTGACTCTCGTCGGCCGCAGCTTCAAATATCACCGGCCGCGCGGTTTTCTGTCGGCGGGGATTGAGGAGCCGAACGGTCTGTTCACGCTGGGGGTGGGCGGGCGCACGGAACCGAACGTCGCGGGCACGGTCATTGAGCTAATCGAAGGGCTTAGTGCGCAGCGCCAGAACGGATGGCCCTCGGTGCAGTTCGATCTGATGTCGATCACTTCGCTGGTGGCGCCGCTGCTGTCGGCTGGTTTCTACTACAAGACCTTCATGGGGCCGACGCGCGGTGCGTGGATGTTCTATGAACCCTTTATCCGCCGCGCAGCAGGTCTCGGCCGTGGTGTGCATGAGCGTGATCCTGATCGCTACGAGACTCGGCATGCGTTTGCCGACGTATTGATCATCGGCGCCGGGCCTGCCGGGCTTAGCGCTGCGCTCGCGGCGGGGCGCGCCGGCGCGCGCGTCGTGCTCGCCGAAAAGGATTCGCTATTGGGCGGCAGCCTGCTGCTGGAAAGCGCAACGGGACCGGCGGACGGATGGCTCCGGGAGATCGAGTCGGAGCTTGAATCAATGCCCAATGTCGAGATCCTTCGGCGCACGACGGCGCTCGGACTCTATGATGGCGGCACGGTGGCGCTCGTGGAGCGGCGCGAGCACCGGCAGCCCGACCCTGCCCAGGGTGAAGCGCGGCAGGTGGTTATCACATTGCGTGCTCGTGCCATCGTTTTTGCCGCCGGTGCGACCGAGCGACCGCTGGTCTTCGCCAACAACGACCGTCCGGGCGTCATGCTCGCCTCGGCCGCGCGCAGTTATCTGAATCGATTCGCAGTAGCCTGCGGAAAACGTGCGGTGGTCGTGACGAACAATGACAGTTCGTACGCAGCGGCATTCGATCTGGCGCAACAGGGTGTTGCTGTCGTCATCGCCGACATGCGCGGTGCGGTTGATGGCGCGCTGGTGGCGAAGGCCAAAGCGCAGACCATGGAGTTGATCGTCGGTACGAGAGTGCTCGATGTGCTCGGTGGCAATGCAGTGAAGGGCGTGATTCTCGCTGCTGCAGTGAGTCCCGCGATGGCGCATTCGAATGCAGGGTTTTCCCGCGAGGCCGCTTTACACACGCGCCGGTTTGACTGCGATCTCGTGTGCATGTCGGGCGGCTGGTCGCCTGCCGTACACCTGACTTCGCATGGCGGCATCAAGCCTCGCTATCGCGAGGACATCGCGGCGTTCGTGCCGGGCGGATACGCCGCAGGCCAGTTCGGTGCCGGTGCAATGACGGGGAGCTTCACGTTGCAGGCGGCGATCGACGAAGGCATTGAAGCTGGGCGACTCTCGGCTTCTTATAGCGGTCATGATCGTCCCGCGCTCAAGCCTGTTCCCCTCAGCCTCGAGTTGGCCTCTGGGCTCGCGCAGGAAGGTTATGCAATCGAACCCTTCTGGCCATCAACGCAGGGGCGGTGCGCCAAGGCGTTTGTCGATTTCCAGAACGACGTGACGGTGAAGGACCTCACTATCGCGCATCAGGAGGGCTACACTTCAGTCGAGCATTTGAAGCGCTACACCACGCTCGGCATGGGCACCGATCAAGGCAAAACGAGCAACATCAACGCGCTGGCCATCATGGCGGGCTTGCGCGGTGTGGAGATTCCGGGGGCGGGGACCACGACCTTTCGTCCACCCTTCACGCCGGTGGCCATCGGAGCGCTCGCCGGCCGGACCATCGGAAAACATTTCCGCCCAATGCGTTGTTCACCGCTGCACGACTGGCATCTGGCCCACGGCGGGGAAATGATCGAGGCGGGACCGTGGATCCGGCTCTGGTACTACCGCTGGGCCGGAAATACCGTAGAAAGCGCCTACCTCCAGGAGATGCGCCTGGTGCGCACGGCGGTTGGCCTGACCGATGTATCCACGTTGGGCAAGATCGACATCCAGGGGCCGGACGCTGCGGAATTCCTCAATCGGGTCTACGTCAATGGCTTTGCGAAGCTCCCCGTGGGCAAAGCGCGCTATGGCGTCATGCTGACCGACGACGGCGCGGTGCTCGATGACGGCACGACCACGCGGCTGTCCGAAAACCGTTACTTCATGACCACGACGACGGCGCAGGCGGGCGAGGTGATGTCGTGGCTTGAGTTCTTGCTAGAAACGGCTTGGACTGATCTAAAGGTGCACGTCGCGTCCTTGACTGACGAATGGGCCGGCATGGTAGCCGCAGGTCCCAAGGCACGCTTGACACTCGAGCTTGCCTTGCCGGGTCACGATGTGTCGGACGCAAAACTTCCCTTCATGGGATGTATTGAAATCGAAGCGGATGGCGTGCCGCTGCGGTTGATTCGCCTGAGTTTCTCGGGCGAGCTGGCGTATGAAATCTATGTACCCGCCGACTATGGTGTAGCGCTCTGGACGCATATGCTCGCGTGTGGGGCGCCGCTCGGGATTCGGCCCTACGGATTGGAGGCGCTGGCGTCTCTGCGCATCGAGAAGGGCCATGTGGCTGGATTGGAACTCGATCATCGCAACACTTTGGATGATCTGGGCCTCGCCAAGATGGCAAGCAAGGAGAAGGCCTTCGTGGGTCGTGAGCTGCGCCAACGGGCGCAGCTGCAGGCGCCGGAGCGTTGGAGCCTGGTGGGCATCGAATGTCTGGAGTCCGGCAAGCGTCTGCGCGGCGGCTCGATTCTGTTTTCCCCGGCCGATAAGATTGAAGGTCATGGCCGCGGCTACATCACTTCGGTCACTTGGTCGATCGAGCTGGAGAAGTTCATCGCCTTGGGCCTTTATCAAGGCGGTCTCAAGCATACTGGCGAGGAGATCCTGTGCTCGTATCCGCTGAAAGGAGAGCAGGTGAAAGCGCGCATCGTGGCGCCAATGTTCATCGATCCGGGCGGGGAGCGCCTGCGTGTTTGAACGACAATCAGCGCTGGCGGCGGCCTTGACGCAAGGTGGTCGCGATGGGGCGGACGGCCAACGGCAGTTGCGAATCGGAGAGGCCAGGGGCTGGAGTCTGGTGCAGATGGCGGCTTTCGCCACCACGGTGACCGAATTTCAGGACGCGGTGCGGCCGGTGATCGATGCGGATCTACCGAAGCAAGTCGGTGCGGTAATGGAGGTTGCCCGCGGGCGCCTGCTAAAAACCGGTATGGAGCAGTACTGGCTAATCATGCCCGAGGGCGATGATCATTCACGCAGTCTGCTGGCCGCTGTGGCGCCGGACATCGGTGCGGTCACGCCGCTCTCGCACAGCCGGACCTGCATTGTTATCGAAGGGGCCGCGGCGCGCGAAGTCCTGGCAAAGGGTATTGCGATCGATTTCCATCCCGATGTCTTTGGCATTGGTCAGTTCGTGCTCACAGGGTTGCATCACACTCCGGTCCTGATTCATCGCAGCGGCGAGAACTGTTATGAGTTGTATGCAATGCGAACGTTCGCGCTATCGGTGTGGGAGTGGGTCATCGATGCGGCATTGCCGTTTGGGTATCAAATTGTCACATTCGGCCTAGGTTGACAATCGCGCAGGATCGCCGGCCCAGAAATATATTTGATGAGGTCTCATCGCGCTGAACGTAGCCGCTAGTCAAATCTTGTAAAGCGGATTCTAGTTTCGCCAATTAACGCCGAGCGACTCGAATGCATTGTGAGTAATGCGGCGCATTGGGTCAGGCAGGCGGCGTTCGTCCCCACTAATTTAAGCGATTGGGCGCAGCTATTTTAAACGCCGCCGCGCGCTCGCTTGTTGTG